>Ga0315298_1002644_pt1 | contig 29950 bp, 28 predicted proteins | sample WHS_1_MG_FD_203077 | JGI IMG/M metagenome (GOLD analysis project Ga0315298, IMG submission 203077) | Extremophilic microbial mat communities from Washburn Hot Springs, YNP, Wyoming, USA - WHS_1_MG | ecosystem: Environmental > Aquatic > Thermal springs > Hot (42-90C) | place: USA: Wyoming... | reverse complement strand
AGGCATTTATCTAGAAGCCGATCCAACGGTACAATACGCCAAAGGCTATGATCCACAAACAGGAAGCTGGTGGCCACGCCTTTCGCTGGAGGAGTTGCGCGCTGTGGACTCACCGTTTAATACCTTTATCCATCCTGGCCTTCCTCCTGGGCCGATCTGCAATCCGGGCTTGGCTTCCATCGAGGCCGTCCTAAATCCCGCAGATACCAAGTACCTTTTCTTCCATGCCAAAGGCGATGGCACGCATGCTTTTGCCGAGACTTTCGAGGAACACTTGGAAAATCAAAAGAAATACCGCTGATTCGGCTATTTGTGCTTTTTTGCACTATTTGCCAAAGCTGGCAAAGCGGTGTACAATGTCGCCGGCTGCGTTGTTCCTGAAGCAGCCGGATTAAACATCGCCCCAAAATAGAAAGGATAGCCGAGTATGAGCAACCTAAGCGACCGATCTACATTGCCTGCGGAACCGCTTCCTCCATGTCAGGTTGCCTGTCCAGCACACACCGATGTCCGGGGCTATATCCACGCCATCGCGCGCGGAGATTTTGAAGAAGCCTACCGCATAGCGCGCGAACCCAATCCCTTGCCTTACATCTGCGGCAAGGTTTGTGCTCATCCCTGTGAGACCGAGTGCCGACGCGGTGACGTTGATGAGCCCGTCGCCATCTGTGCGCTGAAGCGTTTCGCGACAGAGCAACACGACCTGAGCAAAGGCCATGCGCCAGGGCTAACCGTCGCAGAGCCAAAGGAGGAAAAAGTAGCGATCGTCGGGTCAGGCCCCGGTGGCCTGACCGCTGCCCATGACCTGGCACGCATGGGCTATAAAGTTACCGTCTTCGAAGCTTACCCCAAAGTTGGCGGCATGATGCAATATGGCATTCCTCTGTATCGCTTGCCGCGTGAGACCATTGACCTTGAAACGGCCCCCCTGAAGGAGCTAGGCGTCGAGTTCGTCACTAATCAGCGGGTTACCGATGTAGACGCCTTGCTCGCAGATGGCTACAAAGCAGTATTCCTGGCCGTTGGTTCTCATGTAGGCCGCAAGCTACGCATCCCCAATGCAGACCTGCCTGATGTCTGGTTGAACACGGAATTCCTGCGGCGGGTGGCTTTGGGAGAGAAGATTGACCTCCGAGGGCGCCACGTACTGGTGCTGGGTGGAGGCAACGTAGCCATAGACGTAGCACGCACCGCATTGCGTCTGGGTGCAGCCGAGGTTTCCATGACTTGTTTGGAGAGCTGCACCACACAGCCAGCACATCCTTGGGAAATCAAGGAGGCTGTGGAAGAGGGCGTGCAAATGTTCCATGACCGCACATTCAAAGAAATTGTTGCCGAGAATGGTAAAGTCAAGGGTGTGCGCTGTGTCAAGGTAAACTTCCGCGGCTTCTTGCCAAGCGGTGCGCCAGACATGGATGAATTTCCCGAAACAGAGCATGTCCTCCCAGCAGATTTGGTCATTTTTGCGATTGGCCAGGGCCCTGACCTTAGTTTCCTGCCACAAGATGGCTCTATTGCCCAAACACCACGGCGCACAATCCAAGTCAATCCTGTTACCTTGGCAACTACCAAACCAGGCGTCTTTGCCGGTGGGGATGCCGTCACCGGTGTGGGATTTATCATTGATGCGATCGCAGCGGGCCATCGCGCTGCTCGCTCCATAGATGCTTACCTGCGAGGTCTTGATCCGGCTTCTGTGCAGCCTCCTGAGCCACAGAAGCTCAATGATCTGCAACAAAAAACCATCTCCCACATCCGCCACCTGAAGCGCGAAGAGATGCCCATGTTGGATGTTGACCAACGCAAATTCACCTTTGACGAAGTATACCTAGGCTATACAGAGGCACAGGCTATACGGGCCGCGCAGCGCTGCCTTACTTGTGGCGCGGGTGCGCGAGTAGAGGAGACCAAATGCATTGCCTGCCTCACTTGCGTGCGGGTTTGCCCTTATGAAGTGCCACTACTGGCACGTGGCACTGCAAATGTGCCTGTAGATCAGTGTCAAGCCTGTGGCATTTGCGCAACCGAGTGCCCGGCGAAAGCAATCTCGATGAAACTCTATTCCGATGAGGACATGATTAAACAAATCCGCGATGCAGTGCGCAGGGCCAAGTACAATGGCGAACCAGCCATTGTAGGTTTCGCCTGCCGCTATTGCGCCTATGCTGGCGAGGACGCGAACGTAGTCAAAGCGAGCTTGCCGGCGAATGTACAAACCATTGACGTGCTGTGCACAGGGAAGGTAGATGCTCTGTACCTGCTGAAGGCTTTCGAATTTGGTGCCGATGGCGTATTTGTGGCAGGTTGTCTGGAAGGCGAGTGTCACAATGACAAGGGCAATGTCCACGCTGCAAAACGCGTGGCTTACGTAAAAGGATTGCTGGATGAACTCGCCCTGGGCAATGCACGGCTGGAAATGTTCCACATGTCCCCTGACCAATGCGCCAACATGGCCGAGGTTGTCAGCAGACTGATTACAAAGGTCAAAGAATTGGGACCTAGTCCGGTGAGGAGAAGCTAACATGATCAAAGCACAACAAAAACCCATCGCCGAGATCAAGGCATTGATCGCTCCATACCACAGAATCCTGATCCTTGGCTGTGGTACATGTGTTACCATCAGTTTTGCCGGTGGCGAGAAAGAGGTTGGATTGCTGGCTTCCAGCCTGCGCATTGCTTCGGCTATGGAGGGACAGGATAAAATATTCGCTGAAGCAACTGTGCAGCGCCAGTGTGAATGGGAGTTCATTGACGCTGTTGCTGAACAGATTCAGCAAGCAGATGCCGTCCTCTCTCTCGCTTGTGGCATTGGGGTGCAAGCCCTAGCCGAGCGCTATCCCGATAAGGTTGTCCTGCCTGGTGTGAATACCACCTTCCTAGGCATGGCAGTGGAGCACGGCGTCCTGGTAGAGCGTTGCCGTGCCTGCGGTGATTGCATCCTGGGCTTGACCGGTGGCGTGTGTCCTATTGCGCGCTGTGCCAAAAACCTGCTCAATGGCCCCTGTGGTGGCTCGCAGAATGGCAAATGCGAGGTTAATCCGGAGCTTGACTGTGCCTGGCAGCTCATCTATGACCGCTTAGCCAGATTAGGGCAACTGGACCGCTTGGCTGCCCTGATGCCATACAAGGATTGGTCTAAAGACTACGACGGCGGTCCACGCAAGATTGTAAGGGAGGATCTGAGGCTATGAAAGTCGGCAGTAATCTCGAAAAAGTGCTCACCAGCGGCTACTTTGCCGCTACTGGGGAATTGGGCCCTCCCAAAAGCGCTGACCCAGGAGTGATCCGCCATAAAGCGAGCCTGCTCAAGGGGTACGTGGACGCGGTCAACATCACCGATAACCAGACAGCCATTGTCCGTATGTCGAGCATCTCTGTGGGCATCATGCTATTGCAATTGGGGCTAGAGCCCACGATTCAGATGACGTGTCGTGACCGCAATCGCTTGGCAATTCAATCTGACCTGCTGGGGGCGGCTGCCCATGGCGTGAAGAACCTGCTCTGTCTGACAGGCGACCACCAACGCTTTGGCAATCATCCCACAGCCCGTGGGGTGTACGACCTGGATTCCATCCAGCTGATCCACATGGTCAAGACGATGCGCGACGAGAAAAAGTTCGCTTGTGGCGAAGAGATGGATGTCGAGCCACGCTTCTTTATCGGGGCAGCGGAAAACCCCTTCGCAGACCCCTTTGACTACCGGCCTTACCGTTTGGCAAAGAAGATTGCGGCAGGAGCGGACTTTATACAGACCCAGCTTATTTACAATGTACCCAAGTTCAAAGAGTTCATGAAGCGGGTTTGTGATCTAGGCTTGCACGAAAAGTGCTACATCTTGGCTGGGGTTGGTCCTATTAAAAGTGTCGGTATGGCCCGTTATATGCAGACCAGCGTCCCTGGTATGGACGTACCTGAAGAAATTGTGGCACGGTTGAAGGGGGTGCCAAAGGATCAAGTGCGCAAAGAGGGCATCAAGCAGTGCGCGGACATTATCTCTGAAATACGGGAGATCCCAGGCGTCGCTGGCGTACACGTTATGGCCATCGAATGGGAAGAGGCTGTGCCCGAAATCCTGGAGCTGGCAGGACTGCTGCCACGGCCAAAGGTATAAAACCATAGGCACGGGTTCGTTCTGGTAGCCTTGCTGCAAGCATCTGGTTTATGGACTTTTGGCTCCGCGAAGCTGGGCCACATATATGCGACGAATCTCAGTAAAGATTTCGATATAGCGCGGGCTGGCATAGTCCGGATACGTCCATTCCCAGGGATGGAAAGCACCGTGTCTATATTGTAGGGTTACTTCGGCATAAATGCCCTGCCCCAAATAGATGCGATGAGAATAGTCTTTGGTGGTAGCCAACACGAGCTTGCCCAGTGAGACGTAGCCTGGATCCACATTGACACGGCGCCGTCCCTCCACCGCCCAGGTCATTTCCAGATCGTTGGTGATGCGTTTGATCTCCGCCAATCGGTCTGGCGGAACCAATTCCGTGAAGGCAACAATTTGCCGCACCAATCCTTCGCCGAACTCGCGGGCATAATAGGTGGTGTGGTTAAAAGGCAGCAACTCGCTTTGGTAGTCAATGGGTCCAAAGCGGTTGGCTAATGCCCCTCTGGCCACTGCCAATAGGGTTTCATCTGCAGTAAAAATGCTGGCAATCAACTTGACGGGGGGTGGTTCCTTGATCTTGCCCATCTTCAACCCTGCCTTTGCTCTAGTTATTATATGGAAAAGCGGGTGGGTCAACAAAAATGATGAGTAACAAGTGATGAGTGCGGATTATAACAAGCACCAATGGTAAGAGTTTGCCCCAATTTTTTACCTAAAATGCGCGTATCTTACACCTATGCTCCAATACTTGTCTGGCTGTCACTCGTATACTTTGTTACAAAATACAAGGGAGGAAAGTAGTACGAGCCTGTGAAGCCATCCGCGCCATGCCCTATGGCAGCGAATTCTCAAAGAGGAGCACAAATGGATGGGGGGACTTGTGCCGATGCGTTCCCTGTTGACGCATCTTCTCCGGTGAGTATGCACGATACGCCCATATTAACCGAGGCCATCACCTCGCCCGCATCTCAATTCTTACGGCCTCCTCGAGGCATTGTTGTCCTCTACAGCGCTGCAGACAAGCCAAGAACCCATGGCTCGAGAGACATCCTGGCTGACCTGGAAACGATCGCCACAGCCCAAGCAGTTGCTAAGGTGTTGCAACAGCATACTCATTGGGAGGTTCACCTTCTCCCCGCTGCACATCACGTGGAAAAGAAACTAGCCCTTTACCCACCAGACGACTATGTTGTGTTCAACCTATTTGAAGGGTTAGACTGCCCTGTGGATATAGAAGGAGAAGATGGCTATCGTTGGGACGAGGAAGCTCTCGCCGCTTTTACTCTGCAAGAACTCGGTTATCGTTTCACGGGCGCAGATGGGCACACCTTGGCTCTTGCTCTGAACAAGGCAGAGGCAAAAACAGTGCTAGAACGAAACGGCATACTCACTCCGCCTTGGCGTGTGTTTGCTCACCCAGATGAGGTAGAGGCAAACAATTTGGGAACTCTGACCTTCCCAGTGATCGTCAAGCCAGTGGCTGAAGACAGCAGCCTGGGCATCAATGGCAATGCGGTGGTGAACGATGTGGCTAGCCTGCGTGCGCGGGTCGCTTACCTTATTGATCGCTATCGCCAGAATGTGCTTGTGGAGACATTCATTGACGGCCGGGAGTTCAACATCTCTATCTGGGGCAGCCCGCCCCAAGTATTGCCTCTGGCAGAAGTAGATTTAAGTGCGTTGGGCAGCCCAGAAAAGCGCATCGTTTCGTTTGCTGCCAAATGGGAGGAAAACTCGTTTGAATACACTCACACTCCTGTTATTTGCCCAGCCATTGTAGCGGAAGAGCTGGCTGAGCGCATCCGCGATACCGCCTTGCGAGCATGGGAAGCCATAGGCGGACGGCGGGGATATGGGCGTGTGGACATGCGCGTGCGCGACGAACAGGTATATGTACTCGAGGTGAACCCCAACCCTTCGTTGGCACCTGATGCTGGCTTTGCGCGCGCCACTCTCGCCGCAGGCTTTGACTATGCACATATGATCCTTAAAATCCTTTCTTTTGTTACGGAGGAAATCCTTGTTCACCATCCATCCTATTGAAGAACAAGACCGTGAAGCGGTCCTGGACATTTCAGAGGAAGTAGGAGTATTCACTCCAGAAGAAGTAGCCTGTGTAGATGATCTTCTCCAAGTATATCTTTACAAGCCAGGGCAGCAGGACTATACCTTTGTAGGTGCTTATGACCAGAGCGGTTCCCTCCTTGGCTATGTCTGCTTTGGCCCCACTCCATTGACAAAAGGAACCTATGATATCTATTGGGTAGCGGTCAGCAAGTCCGCACAAGGGCAAGGAGTAGGACGCGCGTTGTTAGACTGGACTGAGCAATATCTGCGTGCCGCAGGTGCTCGTTTATTGATCCTCGAAACCAGCAGCACGCCCGAGTACAGACCAGCGCGCAGGTTCTACAAGAAATTGGGCTACAAAGGCTGTACTCGTGTGCCGGACTTTTACAGCCCCGGGGACGATCTCGTGATATTCTATAAGGCGTTGCGCTAACTCACGATTGCTCGTTGTATCATGTACAATGCATTTGCCTCAAAGGCTTCCCAGCCAAGCGGCCTGAAGGCATGCAAACTCCCATTGAAAGGCATGGAGGAAACAAATTCACATCGTCTACTTTGATTTGGAAACGAAATATAGTATTGACGAAGTAGGTGGGCGCTCGAACATCAGGAAATTGGGCATGGCTGCGGCAGTAACTTATAACACCGTACAGGCCGCCTATCACTATTACACTGAAGAGCAAGCCGCGGATCTTATTGCAGAGCTGAAATCCGCGGCATTGGTAGTGGGTTATAACCTCCTGGATTTTGACTATGAAGTACTTCGTGCTTACAGCAACGAGTCTCTGGCAGGCTTACCCACAGTGGATATGATGGAGTACTTGGCGCGCCGTCTGGGGTTTCGCCCCTCGCTACAGTCCGTTGCAGCCGCTACATTGGGCATTCCCAAATCTGCCGATGGACTGCAAGCCATCCACTGGTATCGCCAGGGCTTGATAGACAAGGTGCTCGAGTACTGTCAGCGTGATGTGGAGATAACGAAGAACTTGTACGAATATGGCCAACTCCATAAGGTGGTCTATTATTGGGATAGGCAATATCGGCGGCGCATGGTCCCGGTCAATTGGTAATCCAGCGGTGAAGGGAGGAGGCTGGCAAGACCAAGCCAAAGCCAATAGATATCAAGGTGCTGGATATGGAGTTTGAACCTGCTTATCTGCGCTTGCTGCGCAGTGGAGAGTTGAAAAAACGTGTCACAGAGGCATACCGCCGCCTGGAAGCCTGTGACATCTGCCCGCGTGAATGTGGCGTCAACCGACGGCAAAGCGCCAAAGGCGCGGTTTGCCGCACAGGCGAGCGTGCCCTTGTTTGTAGTTATCATCCACACTTTGGCGAAGAAGCGCCTCTGGTAGGAACGAGAGGTTCAGGGACCATTTTCTTCACCTGGTGCAACTTGAAATGCCAGTATTGCCAGAACTATGAAATCAGTCAGCTCGGCGAAGGCCGGGAAGTCGAACCAGAGCAACTCGCTGCGATGATGTTGCATTTGCAGGAAATGGGGTGCCATAACATCAACTTTGTCTCGCCCACGCATGTCGTGCCGCAGATCCTGGCGGGTGTGTTCATCGCCGCAGAGGCGGGCCTGCGCATCCCCCTGGTTTACAACACGGGCGGCTACGATTCGCTGAAGACACTGGCTTTGTTGGATGGCGTGTTCGATATCTACATGCCCGATATGAAATATTCTGATGAAGCCATTGCTCAACGGCTGTCCAAGGTCAAGGGCTATCCTGCCATCAACCGCGCTGCTGTGGCGGAAATGCACAGACAAGTTGGGGATCTCTACTTGGATGAGCGCGGCATAGCCCTGCGCGGCTTGCTGGTACGCCATCTGGTGTTGCCAGGAGGGTTGGCAGGGACTGCGGAAATCGTGCGCTTTTTAGCGGAGGAAATTTCCCCCAATACTTATCTGAATATCATGGATCAGTACCGACCCTGTTACAAAGCGCACGAATATCCGGAACTGAACCGCCGCATCACTTCAGAAGAATACGCTGAAGCCGTCCGCCTAGCCCATGAAGTCGGCTTGTACCGCCTCGATGACCGCCAAGCCAGGTTCTTTTTCCTATGGAATTAGCCTGCTTGCCATTGCTATTCCTCTAGCACTTGTCTTGCCTTTCCATTTTGGCAAGAAGCCACAACTTGGTTATAATCTTCACCAGTTTGTGAGAGGGTGAGTATGCCGGATACAGTGCGATTGCATGCCAGGGTATACGGTCTGGTCCAGGGCGTGAGTTTCCGCTACTATACCTTGCGTAAGGCGCAAACGTTGGGGCTGACTGGCTATGTGCGGAATCGCTGGGATGGCAGTGTCGAGGTCGTAGCAGAGGGCGAACGCGCGGCGGTAGATCAACTGCTGTCCTGGTTACATGTGGGTCCACCTTCCGCCGAAGTGGAACGTGTTGAGTTTGAGTGGCAAAAACCACTGGGCGAGTTCAGGCAGTTTGAGGTGCGATTCTAATGCGTCGCAACCCAGAACGTCTAGCCTGGGCGGTCCTGTGGATCTCCTTTGCACTCTTCTGCACATTGACCATCTCCATCCCTTTGAGCATTCGTTGGTACCTGACCCACGCCACAAAAGCCTATGAAGCGAAGGTCACTTGCCTCGAAGGTACAGCGGTTGTGGAAGATCCACAACATGGCACTGCGAAACCTGTGCTGAAGGGTGAAACTATCTCGATACCCGAAGGCACAGTGGTCAGCGTAGATGAAACAGCCCAGGCCGTCATCACCTTCTTCGATCAATCTTTCGTGCGCCTTTTTCCTCGAACTAGCATCGCCATACAACGCATGCGCACACCGCGGTTCAACGCAAGTCCGCTCCCTGCCCAAATTGTGATCTACGCCAAAGGTGGCAGGCTCTGGGCAAGTACTGTGCTCCGCGGATCTTCCCCTGTGGAATTCCGCGTGGAAAGCCTACAAGCGCATACCGTGCTTGACGAAGATGGCGGCTACACCGTAGAGGTGAGCAACGAACGCACAGAAGTGATTGTACATCGTGGGATGGCAGAAATTTCAGCAGCCTCGCTCTCTCAGCCAAGCGCTGCAGCCAAGGTAACCCTCAGTTCGCGACAGCGTACGGTGGTAGAAATTGGCAAACCACCGCTGGCTCCGCTAAAGGCTGAGCGCGATTTGCTCGTCAATGGCGATTTCACAGCCCCACTGAGTACGGGCTGGACCGCTTTCAACGATCAAGGTGGCGATGGCGGCGAAGTGGATGGCACGGTGTCACTAGTGGTGGATGAAGGACGACGGGCGGTGCGCTTCTACCGTACTGGCGGTGAGTACAACCACTGCGAAACAATCATTGAACAAGAACTCAACCGTGATTTGCCTGAACCCCTCACTACCCTCAAAGTGCGGGCAACGATCAAACTAGTCTATCAAAGCCTGTCTGGAGGAGGCTATCTCAGCTCCGAATACCCCTTGATGATCCGTATTCGATACCGAGACAAGTACCTCAGCGAAAACGAATGGATTCGTGGCTTTTACTATCAGAATGTAAATAATAACCCAACGATGAATGGCCAGGAGATACCGCAAAACAAATGGTATTTCTATGAATCGGAGAACCTGTTAGATATCTTGCCCATCGCTCCCCGCCAAATCTTGTGGCTGCGCGTGTATGCGTCGGGTTGGAGCTATGAAAGCCTGGTTTCACAGATCAGCCTGATTGTTGAGTAGGAGCGCATGAAAGGCTCTGTGCAAAGACGACAAAATAGACAAAGGAGGTCACAATGCTCAGCGAGAAATCTGTGCGTACCTTTCTGGATGAACTCGCCAGTTCAGCACCGGCTCCCGGTGGAGGCAGTGCCGCCGCATTGGCTGCGGCTATTGGTGCCGCACTGGTGAGCATGGTGGCAAACCTGACTGTGGGCAAGAAGGATTATGCCCACGTCCAGGATGACATCCAACGCATTCTGAAGCGTTCGGAAGAACTACGCCACAAATGCCTCGAATTGCTGGAAGGAGATGTCGCTGCTTACACTGAAGTGTCTCTCGCCTATAAGATGCCCCGTGATACTGAGGAGCAGAAAGCAGCGCGTAGTGCCGCTATCCAAAAGGCACTGAAAGCTGCTACCGCCGTACCGATGCAACTTGCCGAGGCTTGCGTGGAAATCTTGAATTTGTGCCCGGAAAGCGCAGAAAAGGGCAACGTGCGTGCCATCAGCGATGTCGGTGTGGGAGCGCTGATGGCCGAGGCAGCCTTGCGCGCTGCGGCGCTTAATGTACTGATCAACTTGGGCAGTATCAAAGATGAATCCTTCGTGCAGCAATCGCGTGCGCGGCTGAACGCGCTTTTGGAGGGCAAAGCCGAATTGAAGGAGAAAATCCTCAAGGATGTGGAAGCCAAGTTATGAGCCACCGGTGAACCTGGAGGCTTGTGCCTTTATCATTGCCCTAAGTACTTGTACCTAGAAAAGGGAATTCCGAGATTGAGAAAGGAGAGCAAAAATGACGGCAACCATTTTGAGTGGTCGCGAATTAGCCAAGACAATGCAGGAAGAGATCAGCGCTGAGGTTGCAGCGTTCAAAGCCCGCTACCATGTGGTGCCGACCATTGCGGTTGTGCGGGCGGGCGAGGACCCCGCTTCGGTCAGTTATGCCAAAGCCATCGAAAAAGCCTTCACTGGCCGTGGAATGGGGTTCGCCTTGCATACCTTGCCGGAAACAGCCACTCAGGATGAAATTGTGGCGCTGGTCGCTAGATTGAACGCAGATCCGGATGTCCATGGCATCATGGTGCAAGAGCCGCTGCCTAAGGGCGTCAACGAAGCAGCGGTGAAGGAAATCCTTTCTCCTGATAAGGATGTAGATGGCGTGCATCCCGTGAATGCTGGCCGATTGGCTCAGGTCGCTCCAGTAGGGCGCCCACCTATGGTCGAACCTTTCTTCGTCCCCGCTACTCCAGCTGGCGGGCTGGAGATACTGAAGCGGTATAACGTCCCCTTGCAGGGGAAACACGCAGTGGTAGTGGGCCGCTCCAACATCGTCGGCAAGCCAATGGCGATGCTCCTCTTGCGCGAGAATGCAACGGTGACCATTTGCCACTCGCAGACCACCGATTTGGCTGCTGTGTGCCGCAGTGGAGACATCCTCTGTGCCGCTGTGGGAAGGGCAAAAATGATCAAGGGTGATTGGATCAAGCCTGGCGCTGTAGTCATTGACTTTGGCGTTAACTTTGTGGATGGCCAGATGTGTGGTGATGTAGATTTTGAAGCAGCGCAAGAGGTAGCAGGGATGATCACCCCTGTACCGGGCGGTACGGGCCCGATGACCAATATCATGCTGATGCGCAATGTTCTGGAAGCTGCCCAAAGGCAGTTGAAGGAGAAGGCCTGATAGCCCTGTTTGACAATGTCAGCAAGCTGTGGTAAGATTTGCGGCGGCTGCGGTAGTGAAAGATTTCACAATTGGGTGCACGGCATTCGAGGCATCCAGTGGAATAGGGCGTCAGTATTGTATCCTGCACGGGCGGTTTAGAGGGGTAGGTCCCCTTTGGGTGTTCTTGTCATTCTGAGTTCCGATCAAGCGCAGTTCCTTTATTTCGCAATGCGTTTGATTTGTATATTCAACACATGATTGCACAAAGGAGGCAACAGATATGATCGTTGAAGTCAAGTCCCCAGTACCGAGCGATATTGAAATTGCTCAGGCAGCTAAGCTGCGACCTATCCGCGAGGTGGCCGAAGAGTTGGGCCTCTCAGAAGATGACCTTGACCTCTATGGCAAGTACAAAGCCAAGGTCCATCTAGACGTGCTAGAGCGCCTGAAGGACCGCCCCAACGCCAAGTACATTGATGTAACCGCCATTACCCCCACCCCGCTTGGCGAAGGGAAAACGGTAACCACCATTAGCCTCAGCCAAGGCCTGCACTATATCGGCAAGAAAGTCTTCACCTGTATCCGGCAACCCTCACAAGGTCCCACCTTCGGCATCAAGGGAGGTGCGGCTGGCGGAGGTTATGCCCAAATCGTCCCAATGGAAGACTTTAACTTGCATCTCACTGGCGATATCCATGCCGTAGGTGCAGCCAACAACCTGCTTGCTGCTGCCATTGATGCCCGCATCATGCACGAGGACGAGATGAGCGATGAGAGGCTGCTCAAGGCCCTCTGTCCAGATGACAAGTTTGCCCCGTGGATGTATAAGCGGCTCCAGAAGCTGGGCATCCAGGCGGAAAAACCATCCGACCTGAGTCCAGAGGACCGGCGGCGCTTTGTCCGTCTGGACATTGACCCCTACAGCATTACCGTCAACCGTGTGATTGACATCAATGACCGCGCGATCCGCAATGTGGTTATTGGCTTGGGCACCAAAGACGACGGACGGCCTCGCCAGGCCGGCTTTGACATCACAGTGGCTAGCGAAGTGATGGCTATCCTGGCTTTGGCTACCAGTCTAAAGGACTTGCGCGAGCGCATTGGACGTATGGTCATCGGCACGGACAAGAACCGTAATCCGATCACAGCTGAGGACTTGGGCGTGGCTGGCGCCATGACGGTTCTGCTCAAGGATGCGCTGATGCCTAACCTGTTGCAGACCCTGGCAGGCACCCCCGCTTTCGTGCACGCCGGGCCATTTGCCAACATTGCCCACGGCAATAACTCGATCATCGCGGACATGATTGGTCTGAAACTAGTCTCAGGTGGCTACTTGGTCACAGAATCCGGATTCGGTGCGGACTGCGGCATGGAGAAATTCTTCGACATCAAGTGCCGCTACAGCGGGCTGATACCCAACTGTGTGGTGATGGTCGCCTCCATCCGTGCTCTGAAGATGCATGGCGGTGGCCCAAGGGTGGTTGCGGGCGTGCCCCTGAACCCAGCATATAAACAAGAGAACCTCGAGTTGTTAGAAAAGGGCCTCTGCAACCTAGAAGCCAATATCAAGATCGCCCTCAAATTCGGCATCCCTGTCGTAGTAAGCATTAACAAGTTCAATACGGACACGGACAGGGAGATCGCCCTCGTAAAAGAGGCGGCCATAGCTGCTGGCGCAGAAACGGCCGTGGTCAATGAGGGTTGGGCAAAAGGCGAGGCAGGTGCTGCTGAATTGGCTGAAGCTGTGGTAGCTGCCTGCGAAAAACCCAGCAACTTCCGATTCCTCTACCCGCTGGATATCCCAATCAAGGACAAGATCGAGATCATCGCCAAAGAAATCTATGGCGCTGATGGCGTCATCTTTGAGGCAGCGGCTCAGCAAAAGCTCAAACTGTATACCGAACTGGGCTATGACAAACTGCCCATTAACATGGCTAAGACGCACCTGTCACTGTCTCACAACCCGGACTGGAAAGGTGTGCCCAAGGGCTATATGCTGCCCGTGCGCGATATCCGTGCCTCGGTAGGAGCGGGATTCCTGTATCCGCTCTGCGGAGCCATGCGCACCATGCCCGGACTGCCATCTCGCCCAGTGTTCATGGACATTGACATTGACGTAGAGACTGGCAAGGTCATTGGGCTTTCCTAGGCATTTGGGAAAAGAGAGGTGGAGGAGTAATGCTCCTCCACCTCTTTGGCAGTCCTTGGAGCATTTTTCAAAACGCATTTATCTGCTGTATAATTCATCTAAATAGGATAATTTTTATCCTCATGCGGTTCTGCAGCAGCCGCACAGCAAACTGAAGGAGGGGAAAAGTGCCAGTGGGAAAAGTAGTTTTCGATGTGCCGAAAATGTATGCTGATCACCACGTCGAGGCAGTGCGCAAGGCTCTGCTAGCATTGCCGGGCATTGAGGAGATTATAGCCAGCAGCGCCCTAAAGCGCGTGGTGGTTCGTTACGATACAGAGCGCCTCAACCCAGGAGCAATCGAACAAGCCTTGCAGGCTGCAGGGTATGCCCCGGGAGAGGAGTGGGAACTGCCCAAGTTACCGGAAGGCAAAGAAGACCATTCTCCATGGTTCCAGGTCATCCCAAGGGTAACGAAAACGGATAGGCGCGACCTGGAGATGTCTGGAGATTTCCGAAAGTATTAAATTTCGCAGTTGCTTGAGATTTCACGAGAAGGAGCAAGATCCGATGACAGACCAAAAATCTATAGACCCAGCGGTGTGCGATTTGCTGGAGATATGTGAATCCGAAGGCATTTCCACCGCTTTTGACCGTGCTGAGCAGATGAAACCATGCCCGATCGGTAGCAAAGGGGCTTGTTGCAAGAACTGCGCCATGGGTCCCTGCCGTCTCACCAAAGAGGGTCAGGTAGGCATTTGCGGAGCTACCATTGACACCGTCGCAGCGCGCAACTTTGCACGCATGGTTGCGGCCGGCTCGGCTGCCCATTCTGACCACGGTCGGGACATGGCGTTGACCCTTTTGGCAGCGGCTACAGGGCATGCTCCAGATTACAAGATACGCGATGTGCGCAAGCTCTATGAAGTTGCCTCATTCCTGGACGTGAAAACAGATGGCCGCCCAGTCAATGATATCGCTAAAGAGGTGGCTGAGAAAGCCCTGATTGAATTTGGCCGCCAGCAAGGGAATATTATCTACCTCCAACGCGCACCGCGTAAGCGTCAGCAAATTTGGCAAAACCTGGGCATCGCTCCACGCGGAATTGACCGCGAAGTGGTGGACATCATGCACCGCACCCATGCCGGTAACGATCAGTCTGTGGAGAGCCTGCTGATGTCCTCGCTGCGCACTGCCCTGGCTGACGGCTGGGGTGGCTCGATGCTTTCTACTGACATCACGGACATCCTCTTTGGCTCTCCTGTGCCGCTTGCGGCCAGGGTGAACATGGGCAACCTGAGTGAAGATCAGGTAAACATTGTGATCCACGGCCATGAGCCGACCCTGTCCGAAATGATCCTGGTGGCGGTCAATGATCCAGAGATGATTGAATATGCTAAATCCAAGGGTGCCAAAGGCATTAACCTAACCGGCATTTGTTGTACTGCCAACGAAACATTGATGCGTCAGGGCGTGCCCACTATTGGCAATTTCCTCAGCCAGGAACTGGCAATTGCCACTGGTGCGATAGACCTGATGGTAGTAGACATCCAGTGCATCATGCAAGCCTTGGCTCCTCTGACCAAGCAGTTCCACACCCTCTTGGTGACCACTTCTGCAAAAGCGCACATTGATGGTGCTACCCACATCGAATTTGACGAACACCGCGCTCTGGAAATTGCCAAGAATATCGTCAAAATGGGCATTGACAATTTCGTCAACCGCGGAGATATACACATCCCCAAGGACATTAACCATCTGGTGGCTGGTTTCTCGCATGAGTATATCAACTACGCCTTGGGCGGTTTTTACCGGGGCTCCTTCCGTCCCTTAAACGATGCCGTCATCCAGGGGCGGCTGCGCGGTGTCGCAGGAGTGGTGGGCTGTAACAATGCACGAACCAGCCATGATGCCGCCCACACGTACATTGTACGCGAACTGATCAAGAACGATGTGCTGGTTGTGATGACTGGCTGTGGGGCAATCGCTTGCGCCAAATATGGCTTCCTGTCTCCGGAGGCAGCGCAGTACGCCGGGCCAGGCTTACGCGAGATCTGCGAGGCGGTGGGCATCCCGCCAGTACTGCATATGGGCAGTTGCGTGGATAACACGCGCATCCTCACTGTGCTCAGCCAAATGGCCACCGAAGGTGGCTTGGGCGAAGACATTGCCGACATCCCAGGTGTTGGCTTCGCCCCGGAATGGATGAGCGAGAAAGCCATTTCCATCGGCTGTTACTTTGTCGGTTCTGGCGTATACACCATCTTTGGCAGCGAATCGCCTGTAGCCAACAGCCCCGCTGTGGTGCGCTTTATGAGCGAGGGTTGGGAAGAACGCGTGGGCGGCAAGTTGGAATTCATCCCTGATCCAGAGGAAGCCGTCCGCAAAGCCTTGGAGCACATTGATAAGAAACGCGCTGCTCTAGGGTTAGTAGAGTACGACCCCACACGTTATGGCCAGAGCGGCGATGCGCTTATGCTCAAGCTGCTAGAGAAGGTAGAAGAGGGGACGCTCAACCTATACAGCGCCAAGTTATAGATTCAATAACCCGCCAGCCTTCGATCTGACGATGTAGCCTGCTGGCGGAAACCACCCTAATCAACGGAGAGAAGGAGAGCATCTATGTCAAGGTATATTGCAACCCGTGCCATTCGCGGTGCGAATCTAATCGTTGCCGAAGCCGAGAGGATGCTGAAAGAGGCTATTGCAGAACTGGGGCCAGATACGCCGGTCAAATTTACGAACACCGCTTATTATCTCCCCGTTATCCTGGCTTTCACCGGGCGTGAGGTGAGCAAACTGGGTGACCTTGTGCCCGTTATCGAGGATGCAAAGCGGATTTTACATCCTATCCCGGGCGATAAACTGTGGTTACCCTACCTTGGCGAGACGCTGGACTGTGGTATGGCCACGCTCCTCGCTGAGGAAGCCATCGAGGGCATCCGTTTCGCGCGAGGTCTGGAGCCACAACCCATTACCTGGGAGGGCAGTTATATCCCCAGCACCAGCTTTACCTCCCCTGACGTGGAAGCACAAGCCGGAAAGCGCCTCAATGGCCCGATTGACGACATCCAATTGCGCGCCTGGGGCATTCAACTGGTAGATGGCCGCATGCCCGGCTTTGCTGCGATCGTTGGCTGCGCCAAGAGCAATGAAGTAGCAGTGCAAATTGTGCGCGAACTGCAGCAGCGCAACATCCTCGTCTTCCTGTGCGGCAACGTCAATGGACGCAGTATTATCCACCAGTTGATGGAAGAAGGGGTGGAGATGGGTTATGACACCTATATCATCCCCTTCGGTACGGACACCATCGCTGCGATCTACCCACTCGGTTTTGCCGCACGCAGTGCGCTGACCTTTGGCGGGCTGAAACCAGGCCAGGCGCGGGAAATCCTCCTGTATAACAAGTACCGTGTTTTCGCCTTTGTGTTAGCCCTGGGTGAAGTAGACGACCTGAAATACGCCACTGCTGCAGGCGCGATTAACTATGGCTTCCCGACGATTGCCGATACCGTGATCCCCCAGATATTGCCCACTGGCGTTACAACCTACGAGCATGTCATCAGCATGCCCTTTGATGACATCGAGGGGAAAGACGACCTGGAACGTGCGAAGAAGCTGGTGCAACGCTGCATCGAAGTGCGCGGGGTGAAGATCAAGATCACCGAAGTACCCATCCCTGTCCCCTATGGTTCTGCCTTTGAAGGCGAACGTGTGCGCAAGGCAGATATGCGCGTGGAATTCGGCGGCAAGTACAGCCGCTGCTTCGAGTACTTGAAGATGTCCGACTTTGACGCAGTGGAAGATGGCAAGATTACCGTGGTCGGGCCCGGTTTTGAAGATGTGCCGCCAGAAGGTTCGATGGACATGGGCATTGTGGTCGAAGTAGCCGGGCGCAAGATGCAGGAAGACTTTGAGCCTGTGCTGGAGCGGCAAATTCACTACTTTATCAATGGTGCGTCCGGCATTCAGCATATCGGCCAGCGCGATATTGCCTGGATCCGCATCAGCAAAGCCGCAGCAGAGAAGGGCTTCAAGCTGGAACACTTTGGGAAAATCCTGTATGCCCGCTTCCATGCGGACTTTGGCGCCATTGTGGACAAAGTGCAGGTTACTATCTATACCGATAAAGCCAAGATGGAGGAGTGGCTAGCGAAAGCACGCGAAGCCTATGATCGCCGCAACAGACGCTTGGCAGATATGACTGATGAATCGGTGGAAGAATTCTACAGTTGTACTCTGTGCCAGAGCTTTGCCCCCAACCATGTCTGCGTTGTTTCACCAGAACGACTGGGCCTCTGCGGCGCGTACAACTGGCTGGACTGCAAAGCCTCCCATCAGATTAATCCCACGGGACCGAATCAACCCATCCGAAAAGGGACTTGCGAGGACCCTGTCTATGGCATTTTCAGCGGGGTGAATGAATTCGTATACCAGCACTCGCATCAGGCCGTGCAGCAGGTTTCCATGTACTCCATCATGGTGAACCCCATGACTGCCTGTGGCTGCTTCGAATGCATTGCGATGGTCATTCCTGAAGCCAATGGCATTATGGTCGTTTCCCGTGAAGACCCAAGCATGACCCCTGCGGGCATGACCTTTTCTACGCTGGCTGGCATGGCGGGTGGTGGATTGCAGACCCCTGGCGTGATGGGGCATGGTAAATATTATCTGACAAGCAAAAAGTTCATCTCTGCGGATGGTGGCTTCAAGCGCGTGGTTTGGATGTCTTCCTTCCTCAAAGAGACTATGGCTGAGGAGCTCAAGGCGGTTGCCGAGCGCGAAGGCGACCCAGACCTCATTGACAAGATCGCTGATGAACGGGTAGCCACCACGGTAGATGAGTTGTTGCCCTACCTGGAGGAGAAGGGGCATCCGGCGTTGACCATGCCGCCATTGTTCTAAATCAGAGCGACAGGCCTGGCCCTCACGCTGCGCTTCATCTACGGAGTAAGAGGAGCCCAGGTACCGTGAAAATGTGTCGCCTAGACATGGTACACTGCTAATTGGTGAAAATCAAGGAGAAAAAAGTAAGGAGATATAGAGCATGGCTGAATTCGTTAAGGATCTGATGCGTCACGGGGCTGTTACTTGTGGCTTGGATACCACCGTTAAAGAGATTGCCCAAATCATGGTGGTTAACCGCATTCGCTATGTCGTTGTAACGGATGACCATGGAGCCGTCGCTGGCATTATCTCAGCGCGCAGTATTCTGAAGGCATGGGGCAAAGATTTGGAAAAGACTACGGCAAAGGATATCCTTCTACCGTACACGATCACAACCACTCCTGACACACCTCTTGCAGAAGCCATTAAGCTCATGCAGAAGAGACGCATCCAGCATTTAGTGATTGTCAGCGACAGCCCACGACCCAAGCGAGTGGTAGGCATTTTGAGTGCTTCGGATATTGTCCGGTATATGGCTAGAACCTAGACGCCGATAGGAAAGAGTGCAAATAGGCTTATGATGGAGGAGAAAATGGCTTTGGTTAGAGATTATATGCATCGCGGAGTGATCACTTGCCATTTGGACACTCCGGTCAAAGAAATTGCCAAGATTATGGATGCCAACAACATCCGCAGTGTAGTGGTTACCGATGACCGTGGTGAAGTGTGGGGGATTGTTTCACTCATCAGCATCCTTAAAGCGTGGGGGAAAGACTTGGAAAAGCTGACCGCCGAGGATATCCTGCAACCATACACCGTTACTATTTCCCCAGAGTCGCCGATTGAGGAGGCAGTAAAACTGTTGCAGAAGAAAAGGATCGAGCACTTGGTGATTGTTCATCCCGGAGTAGTGCGGCGCGCCGTGGGCATTCTCACGACCTTTGACATTATCCAGCACATGGCTGGGATGCCCGCAGGTACCTACCGCGCAAGCATGCAATTGGGATAACAAGGCGATCGAGAAGGGATTGCTCGAGGTTTTGGCTTTTGGATGAAGGGAGCAGGGTTATGGCAATGAATGCAAAAGAAAAAATGATGGAAAAGCGAGTGGAAGATGTCATGCACTATGGCGTGATTACTTGCCGCACGGATACCCTGCTGAAAGAAGTGGTGCGCATCATCACGGACACCGATGTGCATGCCCTAGTTGTCATCCATGACAATGGAAATGTTGCTGGCATCGTTTCCCATATGGATTTGCTTCGTCTGTATGGCCAAAACTTGCTCGAATACAAGGCAGAGGACGTGATGACGCCCAATGTCATTACCATTAGCCCAGAGGCAACCGTCAAAGAAGCGGTGGACTTGATGCTGAAGCACAATATCCGCCGGCTCCTGGTCACGGAAAAGACACCCGAGGGCGAACGCCCCATAGGCGTGATATCCACAACTGATGTAATCCGGGACATGCGCGAGCAGCCCTGGTTTTGGTAAAATGAGAGGCAGGATGCAGGATGATGTCCTGCATCCTGTATCTTTGGGAAAGGAGACATTGCACAATGCCCATGGCAGTAGAAATCCCGAAAGAGAAATGGACAGGCAAAGTCAGAGAAGTAAAATTGGGTGCGACCGCTGCAGAAGGAGGCACGCGGCAAAGAACCGTAACGGTGGGCGGAGAGAGTACCCTACCCTTTCTCACGTTCGAAGGGGATATGCCCAATCCACCTGCTATTGCCGTCGAAGTACAGGATCGCTATCCCAGTGACTGGTCTGCCGTCCTGAAAGCAGCGTGGGGAGATGTCCTGAATGACCCCGCCGCTTGGGCAAAAAAGGCGGAAGAATATGGTGCCGATATCATTGCCCTCAAGCTTCTGAGCGCCCATCCTGAGGTTGGCAATACAGACGCGGCACATGCCGCCGCCACGGTAAAGGCAGTACTGGCTGCCACCGGGCTACCTTTGATTGTCTATGGCCCAGGACAAGCCGAAAAGGACAATGAGGTATTGGTAGCGGCCGCAGAAGCGGCAAAAGGCGAGCGCATCGCCTTGGGCAACTGCGAGGACAAAAACTATCGCACCATCGTAGCGGCAGCCCTGGCACATGGCCACCTAGTGGTCGCCAAGACCCCTATTGACGTCAACCTAGCGAAGCAATTGAATATCCTCATTAGCGATATGCGCTTGGATCTCGACCGGATCCTGATGGATCCAACCACAGGTGCGTTGGGCTATGGCTTGGAATATACGTACTCGGTTATGGAGCGCCTTCGCTTGGCGGCGTTGACCGGCGACAGCATGACCCAGCAGCCGATGATCTGCACGGTGGGTGAAGAAGCCTGGCGTGCCAAAGAGAGTAAGGTGAACGAGGGCGTGCCTGCTGCCTGGGGGGATTGGGAGCGCCGCAGTAAGAATTGGGAAGTGCTTACTGCCAGCACGCTGATCCAGGCAGGAGCAGACATCGTCGTGCTGCGCCATCCGGAAAGCATCCAGTTAGTCAAACAAGCCATTTCGCAGTGGATGGTGCGGTAAGGGATCACTCTTTGCTCCCCTATCTGCAGAAAGCACTCACTTGCGAGCACTTATCATCCACAGACAAGGAGTAAAAATATGGGACTGAGCGGGCTTGAAATTTACAAGCTGTTACCCAAAACCAATTGCAAAGAATGTGGCCAGCCTACCTGCTTGGCTTTTGCGATGAAATTAGCAGCCAAGCAGGCTGAACTGTCGGCTTGCCCCTACGTTTCTGAAGAATCGAAAGCCAAACTCGCGGCTGCCGCCGCTCCGCCAATTCGCTTGGTCACAATTGGCACAGGGGACAAGAAATTGGAAATCGGCAATGAGACTGTGCTCTTCCGCCACGACAAAACCTTCTACCATCCGCCGGGACTGTTCATCCGCCTCAAAGATACCATGCCGCTTCCAGAATTTGAGGCAATGGTGGAACGCATCCGTGACTGGGGCGTCGAACGGGTTGGCATTCCACTGTGGGTAACCGGCGTGGCGGTCGAAAATGCGTTGGGAGATGCAGAAACTTTCGCCAAGTACGTCGCTGTAGCGCAGGCGAAAATGGCGCGGCCGCTCGTTCTTATCGCTTCGAACCCCGCTTCTATGGCTGCAGCCCTGCAACAGACAGATGGTTCTGCCCCTCTGGTCTATGCTGCCACGGCGGACAACTGGCAAGCAATGGCGGGATTGGCTGCGAAGCACAAAGCGCCCATTGCAGTGCGGGGCAATGGCGATCTGGGTGGGCTGGCAGAACTGGCGGAAAAAGTCAAGGGCGCGGGCGTGGAAGACATCGTCCTCGATCCGGGTGTTCGCGATCCGCATGGCACACTGGTAGCGCTCACCCAGTTGCGCCGCCTCGCCTTGAAGAGCAACTTCCGCCCCCTGGGTTATCCGATTATCACCTTCCCCGGTGAAGGGGCAAATTCCGAAGAGGAAGAAGCCATTCAGGCTGCCCAGCATATCGCCAAATATGCGGGTGTGATTGTCCTCGATCACTTTGATCCAGCCACGATCTACCCGCTGATGACACTGCGGCAAAATATCTATACCGACCCGCAAAAACCCATCCAAGTGAGCCCCGGCCTGTACGAGATCTCCAATCCTACTCCCGATTCACCGTTGCTGGTGACCACCAATTTCTCCCTCACCTATTTCAGTGTCGCAGGTGAGGTAGAGGGAAGCGGAAAGCCTACCTGGTTGCTCATTGTGGATTCGGAAGGCATGTCGGTGCTGACTGGCTGGGCTGCGGGGAAATTTGATGCGGAGAAAATAGCCAAGTCAGTACAGCAGTTCAATGTGCCCAGCAAGATTAGCCACAAGAAAATTGTTATCCCCGGCCTCGTGGCGAGCATCTCTGGTGAATTGGAGGAGGAACTGCCCGGCTGGGAAGTCCGCGTTGGGCCGCGCGAAGCGATAGACATACCTGCTTACCTAAAGACTTGGAACTGATTGGCTAGAATTTTTTCACGACCAAATCCCAATGACCAAACTCCGATGTGGAGTCTGGTCATTGGGAGTCCTACTCGGGAGCAGAGTCCGTGCTATATTTTGTGTCCGTAAAATTAGCCCTGGGCTATCTGCTTTTCTCCTTCCTGTCCGCCCTAGGGATCCTGCAATTGGTTGCTACGCGTTATCGTCTGCGCGGCTTGGCTTTTCTCGATCATGCACAACACGGCGCGAAAGGTTACGCCCTAGCCGCATTGTTGATCGTCTGCGGGGCGTTGCTCTTTTTCGCAGGCGAATGGCACGCTATTCTCACGCCAGGACCGGCCGGTAGCGAACTGGCTTTCCTTTTTGGGCTCAGCGCCACGGGTGCTCTAGCGGTGACTTGTATTGTTACATCCATTATACAAGAACAGCGTCACGGTTTCCTGACACAAGCCATTACTGACCAAGGCGAGACGGTAACAGTCGGACGTGGAACAGGACGCCTTTACCTGCCACATAACCTGAACGCTCCTGCACCTGCTGTGGTCCTTGTGCCTGGTTTGAACAGCAATAAAGGAGACCTCACGATCCTGGCACACCAAATGGCGGAGGAGGGCTTCGCTGCGCTGGTGATTTGCCTGGATAGAGGATCGTGTTCGTATCCGGAGGTGTTAGCCATTGTACCGGCCGCCATATCCGTGCTCAGCAAACGGCCAGAAGTAGACGAGCAGCGGCTGGGCATTGTAGGGCATGATCTGGGCGGGGATCTCGCTATCCGCGCAGCGAGCACGGATAAGCAAATCAAAGCAGTGGCGGCCTTGGCTCCTGTACTTGTGGAGGTGCCGCCAAGCCTGGATTTGTTGCGCGAAATGCCCTATCTAGAGGCATTGCGCTGGGCACAAGACCGGAGCCGCGCCAATTTGCGCGCTGCATTGCACGCGCTCGAATACGGAGGCAGGATTGCTCCACGCCCCTTCCTCCTGTTGTACGGAGCAGAGGACCGCGTGGTAAGCAGAGCACCTACGGAAGCGTGGCAAGCGCAACAAGCCGCTTCCATGCGTTTGGAAGTGATCGAGGGTGTGGGCCATTTTGATCTGGTAAAGCATCCGCTAGCGGCGCGAATCTTGATACAGTGGTTGAGGGAGCATCTGTAAAGGAATGGCTATTGACTGGGCTCTGTTTCAAATTGCCAATGGGCTGGCGGGCCGTTCGCCTGTTCTCGATCGCATCATCCAGGTACTCATGAATGACTATGCCTTGACCACGGCAATGGTGCTGGTGCTGTTTGCGTTGTGGTTCAGCGGCAGCAGTCTAGAAGCACGTGAGCGGAATCAGCGCGCCGTGCTTTCCGCTATCGTTGCCCTTTTGCTGGCTAACCTTATCGTCAAGGCATGCAACTTGATCTTCTATCGGCCGCGTCCTTTTGCCTATCATGAGGTGACGCTGCTGTTCTACCATCCATCGGACTCTTCTTTTCCCAGCAACGCGGCTACGGTGGGCTTCTGCATTGCGGCTTCTGTCTGGCTGTTTAACCACAAAGCGGGCTTTCTTTTGTACATCCTGGCTTGTCTGCTTTCCCTGGCACGGGTATGCGGCGGCGTGCACTATCCCAGCGACATCCTGGGTGGGCTGTTGGTCGGCACGTTTTCCGCATGGCTAGTGATTAGGAAATGGCGCTTCCTAGACCGCTGGTGGATGGCGATCATCCACTGGTTACGACGCTGGTTGTTGGCTTGAGGCATACGTTAGATGGAGAACGCTGGTACACACGCAACAGGGCTACAGGAGGCGAAATACCACATTGCCTTCAGACCCGACGCAAAAATGGTTACGGTGCCTGAAGGGACGCTGTTGAGCGATGCCATCGCTCAAGCGGGCATCCGCTTCAACCTGCCCTGCGGGGGACAAGGGCGGTGTGGCCGCTGCAAGGTCATCGTGGAAAAGGGCGAGGTCAAGCGGCGCAGTACCAGCCGACTGTCAGCCGTAGAACTAGAGCAGGGTTACGCCTTAGCCTGTCAAACGATGGTTTACGGCGACTTGCAAGTCTTTATCCCACCTCAGGAAGCCATCCTGCGCCGCTTGCCCAGTGAGAAAGCGGCAGCTGAGGTTCCGACTTTGCCCGTAGAATGCGATTGGCAGAGCAATCCGATTGTGCAAAAGTTTTTCCTCACCATCGAGCCCCCCAGCCTTTCCGACAATACGACTGATTTCGAACGCTTGCAACGCGAACTGGCAAAGCAGTACAACATCAGGAACATCGTCGCCAGTCTGCCGGTGCTGCGCAAGCTGGCACGGACACTGCGCGAATCGGAAAGGGAAAGCCAAGGTTGGCAAGTCACCGCAGTGCTCGAAATGGGCTCTTGGCTGGATGAGGACGCGCCACCGCGTTTGATAGACCTGCGTCCAGGCGATCACACAGGGCGTACCCTAGCCGTGGCTGTAGACATTGGCACGACCACCAATGTGGTCTATCTGGTAGATTTAGCGAGTGGTAAATTTATCGACAGCGCGGCAGCCTACAACGCACAGATATCCTGTGGTGAAGACATCATCTCGCGCATCCTGTATGCCAGGAAAGAAGGCGGGCTGGAGCATCTGCAACGGCTTGTCGTCGGGACCATCAATGAACTGCTGCATGAACTGGCTGAACGCAACCGGATTGACCTGAGCGAAATCTACGCCATGACTGTTGCGGGCAACACCACGATGATCCATCTATTCCTCGCCCTCGACCCGTCCTTCATTCGGCTGGAACCTTACATTCCAACCATCAATCATCCCCCGCCGGTGCGCGCTGCTGAGCTGGGTATCCATATCTGCCCGGAAGCGCCGGTGGATTGCCTGCCTGGTGTAGGAGCGTACGTCGGCGGGGACATTACCGCGGGCGTGCTCAGTTCTGGCATGTTCAAGACCGATACAGTGACCCTTTTCATTGACGTGGGCACCAACGGCGAGATCGTATTGGGCAATGCCGATTGGCTCATCTGTTGCGCTTGCTCAGCAGGCCCTGCTTTTGAAGGCGCCGGTGTCCATTCAGGCATGCGCGCTACAGTGGGCGCTATCGAAGAAGTATGGATCAACGCCCAAACCTACGAACCCACGTATCAGGTTATTGGCAACGTGCCCCCACGGGGCATCTGCGGCTCAGCCATGATTTCACTGCTGGCGGAAATGTTCATCACCGGCATTATAGACAAATCGGGCCGCATCAATCGCTATCTCAATACCCCGCGCATACGGATGGGAGAGCATGGCCCGGAATATGTGGTAGCCTGGGCGAAGGAGACGCATAACCAAGAGGAAGACATTGTCTTGACGGAAGTGGACATCTCTAATCTCATCCGCGCCAAGGGCGCCATCTACGCCGGCTTCTCCGTGCTGACTGCCAGCGTGGGCATTGACTTGGCTGATGTAGAGCAGGTGCTCATCGGTGGCGCTTTTGGCAAGTACATTGACGTCGAAAAAGCGATTCAGATTGGCTTGCTGCCGGACATGCCCTGGGAGCGCTTTAAGTATCTGGGCAACACGTCCGTCTTGGGGGCTTTTACCGCTTTGCTTTGCCGGGATATGCGACGCGAAGTGGTCGAGATTGCCCGCAAGATGACCTATCTAGAACTGAGTGCCGACAACCGTTTCATGGAACAATTTACTTCGGCATTGTTCTTACCGCACACCGACATGACTGCTTTCCCCTCGGTGATGCGCTTGCTGAGCCAGCAGGGGAGATAGTCTGCAAGCCATAAATTGATCATATTGGGAGAGAAAAACAACCATGACGATGACCATTGCAGTCGCTGGAAAAGGTGGCACAGGCAAAACTACCTTTGCCGCGCTGCTGATTAAATACATACGTTCCCGGAACCTGGGTTATATCCTAGCCATTGATGGGGACCCCAGTGCTAACCTGAACCTGGTGCTGGGCATGGATCTTCCAGACACCATTGGCCGCATCCGCGAGGACACACTGGCGCAGATCAGCCGGGGTCGTTACGATACGTCTATCCCTAAGGCAGACTTTTTCGAGTACCGCATCAATGAAGCATTAGCAGAAGGGGATAGGATAGACCTGATTGCCATGGGCCGCCCAGAAGGGCCTGGTTGCTACTGTGCTGCGAATAGCATCCTGCGCACCGTGATTGACCGCCTAGGGAATCAATATGACTTTGTGGTGATAGACAACGAAGCAGGGTTGGAGCACATTAGCCGTCAGACCACACGCGATGTAGACAAGTTGTTCATCGTTACGGATATGACCATGCGCGGCATTGCTGCTGCCGGGCACATCGTACGCCTTATCAAGGAACTGGGCACACGTGTTCATGAAACGTACCTAGTGATCAATCGGGCGGAGAACGATATCCCCCCGTTGATGCGGGAGGAAATCGCACGGCTTGGGTTGAACCTCATTGGCACGTTGCCCCAGGACAAGACGATCGCTGAGTTCGACTTGACGGGCAGGCCATTGATTGAGATCAGCGAAGAGTCTCCCATTTACAAGGCAGTGGCAGAAATCGCTGCCAAAGCGGGCATTCGCTGAGCAGTCTGCATCTTAATAGCAACGACACCTTTTATCACATAAATGGCAGGATACGCGATACGGAATACGGAATACGCAATACGCAATACGTAATACGTAATACAAAAAGGAGGATCACATGCTGATTATCGGCGAGAATATCCACATTATCTCCCCAAAGGTCAAGGCTGCCTTCGAGACCCAGGACAGCAAATTCATCCAGGAGCTGGCCTTGCGGCAGGTCGAGCACGGCGCAGACATGCTCGACCTGAACATTGGGCCACAGAGAAAGCGCGGCGTGGAAGTGATGGAGTGGATCGTGGACGCGGTGCAAGAAGTTACGGATGTGCCCCTTTCGCTGGACACCACGAACGCTGCAGCGATCGAGGCTGGCTTGAAGAGGGTCAAACGTCAGGCGATGATCAATTCCACCTCAGCTGACCCAGAGCGACTGGAGACCATCATGCCACTGGCAGCCAAGTACAATGCCAAGATCGTCGCTTTGACCATGGGCAAATCAGGCATCCCCACGACCGCCGAGGCACGCGTAGAACTGGCGATGGAAGTGTTAATCCCCAAAGCCATGGAACTGGGTATACCGATGTCCGATCTGTACCTTGATCCACTCGTGCTCACAGTCAATGGGACGCAAGAACACGCGCCGCACACGTTGAATGCAGTGCGCTTCTTCAAGCAGCTCACCGATCCGCCACCCATGACCGTAGTTGGCCTGTCCAACATCTCCAACAGCGTTCCTGCAGAAAACCGCAGCCTGATCAATCGCACCTTCTTGGTCATGCTGATGGCTGCTGGCCTGGATGCAGCCATTGCGGACCCGCTGGATAAGAAGCTGAACGAATATATACGCATCGTGCAACAACGCGACACAAGCACAGGCCTGGGCAATTTGCTCGTAACACTCTACGACAAAACGGCGGCAATGGAAGAGCTCGAACCTTCCGATGTGGACATGGGCGACCCAGAACAGGTAGCTGTTTGGAAGACCACGCAAATCTTGTACAACAAGGTTATCTACGCACATTCGTATCTGCGCATGTAGGCACGCGCAAACCGTAAATAGCCCTCAATGCGCGACAAGCTGGCAGATAAGCACTGTCACTTGCTTGTCATACTTATGCACAATAATCAACTGCCCTGAAAGCCCTGGCCAAAGTATGACCAGGGCTTGTGTTTCTTCACCGCTTGGGCAAAACGAGGTATAATCGTTATGGGGCAGAATACGATGGGCGATGGTTATTCGCGCGTATTTCAGAGCGGGTTTTCTGCCACACACTTCCGGCAAAGGAGGAAACTGTCATGTCCAATACTTACCGTGATCTCAATCCCCCTGAGCGCTTGTTGCTCGGCCCAGGACCAAGCAACGTAGACCCCCGTGTGCTGCGGGCGATGTCCACGCCATTGCTAGGCCATCTCGATCCCGAGTTCCTCAAAATCATGGACGAAACAAAGCAGTTGCTGCAGTATACCTTCCAGACGAATAACTACCTTACCCTCCCTGTTTCAGGCACAGGCAGCGCTGGCATGGAAACTGCCTTGTGCAATGTCCTTGAACCGGGCGACAAAGTCTTGGTATGCGTGAGCGGCGTTTTTGGTGAGCGGATGTGCGATATCGTAGAACGCTGTGGCGGGGAGTTGATCCGGATTGATGCGGAATGGGGGCACATCATCACCCCGGAGCAAGTGGAAGCCGTGCTGCGCAAATCGGCAGTCAAGGTCGTCGCCATTGTGCATGCTGAAACCTCTACGGGTATCCTGCAACCCTTGGACGACATCGAGCGCCTGGTGCATGACCATGGCGCTTTGTTCCTGGTGGATACAGTAACCTCCCTGGGCGGTTGCCCGGTGAAAGTGGATGAATGGAAATTGGATGTCGTTTATAGCGGCACGCAGAAATGCTTGAGTTGTCCGCCGGGCTTGGCCCCCATTACCTTCTCCCCACGCGCTGAACAAGTCCTGGACGCGCGCAAGCGCAAGGTCCAGAGTTGGTATCTGGATATGACCATGATTCGGCGTTATTGGGGCCAAGAGCGGTTCTACCACCATACTGCTCCTATCAGCATGTGCTATGCCTTGCGAGAGGCTCTGCGCATCATCTATGAAGAAGGCTTGGAGGCGCGTTGGCAGCGCCATGCCCTGAACCATCGGGCTTTAATGGCAGGGCTGCAAGCCATGGGATTAAAGCCATTCGCCCAAGAGGGCTATTGGCTGCCTTCCCTGAATGCCGTGCGTGTGCCGGATGGCATCCAGGACATGCGGGTACGAGGCCGTCTGCTGCAGGAGTATGGGATCGAAATTGGCGGGGGCTTGGGCAAGGTCAAGGGGCAAATCTGGCGCATCGGGCTGATGGGGTACAACTCTACGCGCAAAACAGTTATGGTATTCCTGAGCGCACTGGAGGCGGTGTTGCGCGGAGAGGGCTATTCCGTCCGCCCAGGAGAGGCGGTGGCGGCAGCCGAGCAGGTATACAGAACTGCATCGAGTTAAAACCGGGGCATACAAAATGGCTATGCATCCATTCTCACTGGCAGGGATTTACGCCCCAATTCCCACACCTTTTGACGCCAATGATGAGGTTGCCCACGACAAACTGGCAGAAAACATCGCCAAGTGGAACAGGACTTGCCTAGCAGGCTTTGTCGTTCTAGGCACCAACGGCGAATTCCCCTTCCTGAGCGATCGAGAGAAAGTGGAGGTACTGAGAACGGCCCGTCAGGCTATTCCTAAAGACAAGCAGTTTATCGCCGGTACGGGTTGCGAGTCAACCAGGCGAATTGAATCATCATAAATCTAACTTTGCGCGAATCGTTGCCTCAAGATAAATTCTAACCCAAGGATTTGCGTCTGCAAGCAGGGACTTGGGAGGAAAAGAGGCATGATGAGTCGCAAAAGCAAACAAGAATTGCTGGATACTGTGCGCCCGCGGTATTACAAGGCGGGGAGGAAAGAGAAGAAACGCATCCTGG
>Ga0315298_1002642_pt1 | contig 29963 bp, 29 predicted proteins | sample WHS_1_MG_FD_203077 | JGI IMG/M metagenome (GOLD analysis project Ga0315298, IMG submission 203077) | Extremophilic microbial mat communities from Washburn Hot Springs, YNP, Wyoming, USA - WHS_1_MG | ecosystem: Environmental > Aquatic > Thermal springs > Hot (42-90C) | place: USA: Wyoming... | reverse complement strand
TTCCTCAAACTGCGCCGCTGGGTTAATCGTAAGAAAATATCCAGCATAATCCTCTATAGGTTTAAATCTTGCCATAATTAATTCCCTCCCAATTAACTATTTATACAAAAATTATACGGCAAAATTTTCACTTCGTAAAATAAATAATATAAAATCAACAGGCAAGGAAGAAAGAATCGAAATCACATTTGTTTATATTTTATTTAAAGACCAACTTTTGAATAGAATCTTGATGGGGGAGACAGTGGAAAGTAATAGGCGAAAAGACGGGGAAAGAGGACTATTGTAATATAGAAATCACGAAGTACTTCGTTTTATTACAAACGCAAGATTCTTTGGATATTAAGTAATTTATACTATATTTTGTTGGAATTATTTACAATCTGACTTGAATTTCTTTATTTTATGAATTAAAATATTTGGAAATAAAGCGAAGTACTTCGCATAATATTCTACCTAATCTGAGCAATTTTTTTTAAATCACAAGAAATTAGCAATAAATAATGCTGAAGTGAAAAGTCTTTTTATAGTGCAAGAAGAGTACATATAAGACCTTTTGTATTCTTTTTGAGATTTTTTCTGCTTTGTTTCATAATTAGCTGAACCTTTTAGGTGCTTATTTGGGGTAAGGAGAAATCCTTTAACTATTTCCTTACCCCCTCTTATTTTAGCGTGGCTTTTTATTTTAATATAGCTTTGGAATTGCTTAGATTAGCCTCTGTATAAAAATCTTGAACGATGCCAAATAATTAAGAGAGGAGGAACTTATTATGAAGAAAAATTATTTTCTACCTGCTTTAGTTGTTATTGCTTCCGTAGGATTATTCCTTTACATATCTCTGAAATCAAGAGGACCCGATGAGCGACAGTATGAAAACCTTAAAGATGGCAGAATCACTGTATTACCAGCACAGAAAATGATAGAATTTGAAATAAAAGGGATTCCTTCCGAAACTTCCGGGAAAGCCATCGGAATGTTATACAGGACATTCTATAATTTAAAGAATAATAAAGTTAAAAACCCGATAATTCGTGCCAGGTGGCAGGGATCTCTGGATAATCCAGAAAGTATAACAGGAAGGTTTGGAATGGCTGTTTCCGAAGAGGTTACAGAAATTCCACCAGAAGCTGCTGCTCAGGGAATAAGACTTGCGATATGGGAATACGGTATGGTTGCAGAAATTCTGCATAAAGGACCTTACGACAGAGAAAAACCTGCCGTTGAAAAACTTCAAAAGTTTATTAAAGATAATGGCTATACGATAATTGATAGCCATGAGGAAGAATATATCCGTGGGCCGTCGTTTGTTTTTGATGATCCATCAAAATATATAACCATAATAAGGTATCGTGTAAAAAAGGCAAAATAATACAGGAGGAGTAAATATATGCAATACAATCGTCTTGGAAAATCTGGGCTAAAACTTTCCGAACTGTCTTTTGGAGCTTGGGCGACTTTTGGAAGCCAGCTCGATCTAGAAAGAGCGAGAGAGTGTATGAGGGTAGCTTTTGAAAATGGAGTTAACTTTTTCGATAATGCAGAAGGGTATGCTGAGGGTCAGGCAGAAATACTTATGGGAGAAGTCCTTCGCGAATTCAAAAGGGATGAGTATGTTGTTTCCACAAAAATCTTCTGGGGAGGACACAAACCGAATCAAATCGGGCTTTGTCGAAAACATATTATAGAGGGAACTTATAAGGCCTTAAAACGCTTTCAGCTTGACTATGTTGATTTAATATTCTGCCACCGTCCGGATCCGGAAACCCCGATTGAAGAAACAGTACTTGCTATGGATTACATAGTACGACAGGGCTATGCATTCTACTGGGGCACCTCTGAATGGAGTGCAAAGCAAATTGAAGAGGCTCATCGTCTTGCAGATGAATTAGGATGTATTCACCCCTCTATGGAACAACCTCAATACAATATGTTCATAAGAGATAAAGTTGAAAAGGAATTTTTGCCCCTTTATAAAAAATATGGAATGGGGCTTACAGTCTGGAGTCCCCTTGCATCCGGGCTTCTTACAGGAAAATACAACAAGGGCATACCTGAAGGTTCCCGTCTTGCAAACATGGAATGGCTTAGAAAGCTTTTTGAAGAGAATAAGATGCTTACAGAAGAAAAGTTCAAAAAGATAAATGAGCTCGGAAAGATTGCAGAAAGGATTGGTTGTACCTTGCCTCAGATGGCTATTGCATGGTGTTTAAAAAATCCAGATGTAAGTACAGTTATTACAGGGGCAAGCAAAAAGGAACAGCTTCTTGAGAATCTTAAAGCGGCAGAGGTAAAAAAATTACTTACTGATGAGATAATGAAGGAGATTAAGAAGATCATTATTTGAAGATAAAGGCGACATTTGCGAATGTCGCCTTTTTTAATATAGTGCTTTAATCCAGCTTAAGATTATTACTACAATGCTTAAAAATCCAGATATAAACTGAAGTGCTTTATTTTCTTTCCATTTTATAACTTGCTGTAACGCAAAGCCAAGAATAAAACCACACAAAAGACCAAGAATATGCCCCGTAACATCCGAGAATTCTTCCAGTCCAAAGAGGGATAAAAATGCAATCGCAGAACCAACCTGCACAAAAAAACTTTTCTTTTGAATATTCCTGGCTTCAATAATTCTCAAGGCTGTTAGAATTCCAAACGCACCAAAAATAGCTCCGGAAGCACCAACAGAATGAAATTCTTGCGGATGAATAAATGCTCCAGAAAGATTTCCAAGAAATCCTGATAAAAGAAAAAAGAACAACCCAATTCCAATTCCTGAATCACAAAAAAGAAAATAGAGTATTAAACTTCCTATGAAGGCATTGGAAAGAAAATGACCGAGATCCACATGTAATGTTATTGAAGTAACACATCTCCATATTTCTCCTTTAAGAATATCTTGTGATGATGCATTTCCAATCTCAAGGAAAAGTTTATAGTAATCAAGAGAATATAAAAAACTTTGAAATACAAAAAGCAGAGCAAAAAAAGCTATTGTCATACTGAAAATAAAAGGGTTAAAACCTTGATTGGCAGGTTTTAAGTACCCACGAGTTATATTCCTTTTATTTTCCTCTTCATAAAGCCTTATTTCTTCAATAGCTCTATCCTCAAATCCTTTCTCTACTTTCAAGGAAAAATTTTTATCCGACTCTTCTATTACACTATGAGGGATCCCCATTGCAGAAAGTACAAGCGATAATTCATTAGCCCTGTTCGCAGTGAGATTTGAAAGGTAATCCAACTTAAATTCTCCCATAGTTTATTTTAGTCTATGAACTGAAAAAATGGAAAACATTTTGACCTTTATAATCTATTGTATTAAAATAAAAATTTCATGGAGGTAGAAATGCCTATTTTTCAGCTTACGGAAGAAATTCAATTTCCACCCGTAGAGATGGCCACACCTGAAGGCATTCTGGCAATTGGAGGGGATCTATCTCCGGAAAGGCTTATTACTGCATATAGCTCCGGGATATTTCCATGGTACACTGAGGAAAGCCCTATTTTATGGTGGTCTCCCAATCCTCGCTTTGTTTTATTTCTAAATGAGTTGAAACTCTCAAAAAGCACCAGAAAGGTAATAAAAAAAAATCCTTTTTCGTTTACATTCGATAAATGCTTTGAAGAGGTTATAAAATCCTGTAGCCTTCCAAGAAAATCAGAATTCGGTACTTGGATTGTGAAGGATATGATAGAGGCTTACATCCGTTTGCATAATATGGGATATGCACATTCTGTTGAAGCATGGCAGGATGGAAAACTTGCCGGTGGGTTGTATGGAGTTTCTCTCGGTAGATGTTTTTTTGGAGAATCCATGTTTACAAAAGTAAGTAATGCTTCAAAGTTATCCCTTGTTTTTCTGGTAAACACTCTAAGAAAATTGGAATTTCACTTTATTGACTCACAGGTATATACGCCACATCTGGCAAGAATGGGTGCAAGAGAAATTCCAAGAAGTGAATACATTAAATTATTGAAAGGGGCCCTGAAGTTTGATACATTAAAAGGAAACTGGGGTACAATCTTAAATGAAGATTTGCTAAAAAAATCTCTGGAAGAAAGCTTCTCTATATAAAAAATTGGAGAATAATTTCTCTTATGATTATAATATTAAATAGGTAAGCAATATGAATAAAATTTTTTATTCCTCTAACCTATTAACTATATTTATTTACATCCTGCTCGGAATAGTCCTCCTTACTTCGTTTGCAGGTCTTTTTCCTTTATTCTCTCTTATATTAATTATCTTCCTTGCTTACTCGATGTTTCAATGGCTTTTCAGTAGTTATAGCAACTACAAAAGAAAAAAGAAAGCCAGTTTCTATGATGAACACGGAAGCAGGAAAACAAAAGCCTCTATAATAGAAATTCGGGAATATGATAACAAAAATACAAAAGAGACGAAAAAATAGGGTTTTGGTATATGAAAAATAATTCCGAAATACCAATCCAGCAAATATTATCGAAGGTTAAGCATCTGGAGATAAGAGCGAGAAAGCTTGTTCAGGATACCCTCTCCAGTGAATATCATAGTGTTTTCAAAGGGCGGGGAATTGAATTGCATGAAGTAAGAAATTATTACCCTGAAGATGATGTAAGGGATATTGACTGGAATGTAACCGCGCGTATGAACGAGCCTTATGTAAAGACATACATTGAAGAAAGACAGCTTACAGTATTGTTCGCGGTCGATATAAGTTCCTCTTGCTATTTTGGAAGAAAAAAATCCAAAAGAGAGATAATGGCAGAAATTTCGGCTCTGCTTGGCTTTGCCTCTTTTTTCAATAATGATCGCTCTGGATTAATATTATTCTCGGAAGACATAGAGAAATTTATTCCTCCTGCAAAAAATTATTCTCATCTCTTGAGAATAATACGCGATGTATGGTACTACGAAGCAAAAAATAGAGGGACCAATCTTAATAAAAGTTTTAGCAGCATATATCATCTCTTAAAAAAGAAGGCTATCATATTCATACTAAGTGATTTCATCGATACAGGATACGAAAAGCCCCTTTTAGGTTTATCAAATCGACATGAAGTTATTCCCATAGTTATCCACGACACGCTGGAAGAGGAAATAAAATTCTCAATCCCGCATTTTATTCATAAATTAAAACTTCCAGTTCTTCTAGAGTTTGAGGATATTGAAGCAGGACAAATAAAAACCATAGAGTATCAAAAATCCTATGAGACCGAAATACAGAAAATTAAGAAATATTACAGGGATATTTTCAAAAAGTACGGTCTTGCTTATACAGAAGTAGATGAATCAACAGATTATTTTAAAAAAATAGAACTTCTTCTGCGAAGAAGAATGAAGAAGCGTTAAAATCTATCTATTATTATTCTTCATTACCTTTAAAACTTCCCCTTTACCAATGGGGAAATATCTGAATCCGAGTTCTGTCATCTCTTCAGAATTTAATATATTCCTTCCATCAATAACAACAGGTACTTTTAGAAGTTTGTACATCTCCCTCATATCCTTTTTCTTAAACTCTTCCCATTCTGTAAGAATAACAAGAGCATCACAGCCCTTTATTGCATCCACTGCAGAATCAAAGTAGGAAAGTGTTCTTGATTCGGGAAATACCGATTTAAAGTTGTTCATTGCCTGAGGATCATAAAGCTTCAGTCGTACACCCTTCTCAAGAAGCTCCTTAACAATTTTTAGAGATGGAGCCTCTCTAATATCATCAGTTTCTGGCTTGAATGATAAGCCCCATATAGCCACATCCTTGTTTTTAAGTATCCAGAGTTCTTCTTCCAGAATATTTATAACCTTTTTAAATCTATAAGCATTAAAAGAATCTACAGATTTAAGAATGGATCCATCAACAAAATAATCTTCCATTACCTTTATAAAGGCTTTAACATCCTTTGGAAAACAACTTCCCCCATATCCTATTCCTGCATTTAAAAAAGCCCTTCCAATTCGTAGATCATAACCTATCCCATCCGCAACCTTTTCAATATCGCCACCTGCCTTTTCGCAAAGATCTGCTACCATATTTATGTACGAAATCTTAAGAGCAAGAAAAGAATTGGATGCATATTTAATTATTTCCGCACTTGCCGGATCTACTATAAGCTTTTTAGTATCAAATTTTTCATAAAGCCTTAGCATTTCATCCCGAGCCTGCTCACTTTCAACTCCTATGACAATTCTATCAGGCTTCATAAAGTCTGCTACAGCCGTTCCTTCTTTTAAGAACTCAGAATTAACAACAAAATCAAACTTTGATTTTTCTTTATTATATAGCTTTGTTATGATCTTTAGTCGCTTATGTGTTCCAACGGGAACCGTACTCTTTTCTACAATAATCTTGTAAGCTCCAGACGGTGTGGTCTGAGCTATTGTTCTTACCGCAGTCTCCACTTGAGACAAATCTGCAGAACCATCTGGAAGCGGTGGGGTGCCCACACATATAAACAAAATATCACTCTTGTGTACAAGCTCTTCCATTTTTGTTGTAAAGGAAAGCCTTCCATTAGAAAGATTTCTTGCAAGCAAATCCTCAAGGCCGGGTTCATAGATAGGAGATTTTCCTTTCAGGTATGTGTTTATTTTTTCCTTATCAACATCATAACAAGTTACCTGATTTCCAAGGTCGGCAAAGCAAGTCCCCGTAACTATACCAACATAACCCGTACCTATTATGCCAACATTCATATTATACCCTTTCTACTTTATTTCCTTTAATAATTCTTCAACCTTATCTGTCCTTTCCCAGCTAAAGCCTTCTCTACCAAAGTGCCCATATGCGGCAGTTTCTCTATAGATAGGTCGCTTTAAATCCAGAGTTTTTATTATTCCGGCTGGAGAAAGATCAAAAACTCTTTTTACAGCGTTCTCAATTGCGGATTCATCAACCTTCGCGGTATTAAAAGTAGAAACCATCACAGATACAGGAAATGGTATGCCAATAGCATAGGCAACCTGAACCTCACACCGCTCGCATAAACCAGCAGCTACAATATTTTTAGCAACATATCTTGCCATATAGGCCGCACTTCTATCAACCTTGGATGGATCCTTCCCACTGAAAGCTCCTCCCCCATGCCTTCCCGTACCGCCATAGGTATCAACTATAATCTTTCGCCCGGTTAACCCGGAATCGCCATGAGGTCCGCCGATTACAAACCTACCAGTAGGATTTATAAAATACTTTGTATTTTTATCCAACAATCCCGTCTTTTCAAGAACAGGCTTTATTATTTCACTTATTATCCCCTCTTTAAGATCATCATAGCTTATGCTTTCATCATGTTGATGAGATACTACGACTGTATCAATTCTAATAGGCTTATAATCTTCATATTCCACAGTCACCTGACTCTTAGAATCCGGCCGAAGCCATTTTATCTTTCCCTCTTTTCTTAGCTTTGCTGCATACCTTAGAAGGTTATGCGCATACATAATTGGTGCTGGCATAAGCTCCGGGGTCTCTTTACATGCAAATCCAAACATCATTCCCTGATCACCTGCACCTTGCTGTCCCTTAAACTCCTCAAGTCCGGCTCCAGAAACACCCTGTGAAATATCTGGAGACTGGGTATGGATTGTATTCAATACCGCCATTGAGTAATAATCCAATCCATATTCTGGTTTTGTATAACCAATATTTTTTACAGTTTCTCTTACCACCGTTTGATAATCCACATTTGCCTTTGTAGTAATTTCACCGCCCACAAGAACCATTCCTGTAGTAGTAAAAGTCTCACAGGCAACCCTTGAATCTTTATCTTCAGCAATACAAGCATCAAGCACTGCATCGGAAACCTGGTCGGCAAGTTTATCCGGATGCCCTTCGCTTACAGACTCAGAAGTGAATAAATATCTTCTACCTGACATTTTCTTATTCTCCTTTAGAAATATAGTATTTATTATAATAAAGATAAGTGGTAAAATCAATTATTTTTCACAGTAGAATTTTCATTAAAATTAAGTCTCCACAATTTTATTTGACACTATATTTCATTTCAGATATATTAATTAACATACGATATTTATTTCTGGAAAACCTGAGAATGAGAAATATAAAAAATATAAAGGTATTTTTATTTGTTATTATAATTCTTTCTATATTCGATGTCGCTCATCCATTTGGTAAAAATAAAATTGTATATTACACCTACGACTGGAAAGTACTTGAAAGTGCACATTTTCGAATCTACATAACAAAGGAAGACTTATCACTTTCTAACGAAATAATAGAAACAGCCGAAAACATTTATCAACATCATAAAAACAGCTTTGGAAATTCCCCTGCCTTTAAAATAAAGGTTATAATATACAAAAACCAGATCGATTTTCAGCAAAATAACATAGTAGATTGGACAAGTCCCGGAACAGGTGGCTTTACCGAATTTATTAAGGGAAGGGTTGTAATTCCATATGCCTCTTTTTATCCTGACTTTTATCATGTACTTTCTCATGAACTAAATCATATCTTTCAGGTAAGCTCATGGGGGAAAGGAAATATAAACCGATTTGTATTGCAATACATAGATATTCCGCTATGGATTATAGAAGGCGCTTCCGAATATAATTCTATTGGCCTTGATAAGGAATGTGAAATGATAATAGCCGATGGAGTGATTAATGGAATTCTTCCATCTCTGGAACGCTTATCCGATTTATATAACCTTGATAGAAGAGAATATTTTTATGTATATAAGGAAGGACAAATATTTTATCAATTTATAAGTGAAAAATATGGTAAAGACATTTATGCAAAGTTACATTCAAATATTTCCGAACATCGTCGTTTCAATAGTATCCTCTCGAACACATTTCAGAAAAATCTTATTGAAATTAATGATGAATTTTTTGATTATCTTCGCAAAAGATACCTTGCTGATATTCGAAATTTAAAAAGTGTGGAAACTACCGCAAACAGGGTTATAAAAGAGGATTCTGACTTCAACATGAACCCTGTTGAATTAAGTTCCTCCGAAATAGCCTTTATAAGCGATAGGGATATATATCCATCTATAATGATATACGACAGAAACAGAAATTCACTACAGAGAATATTTCGTGGTGGATTTGATGAAGACTTCTTAGAATTCCATTATGGAAAGAGAAATAATTTATCCGTAAGCACGAATGGAATTCTTTGTTTTGTATCACGGAGCGGCGGAGAGGATGTTATACATTTGTATGATATAAAAAAAAGAAAAACCGAAAAGCTCTCTCTACCCTTTAGAATTATAAATTCGCCAGATATATCCAGAGATGGTAACCTTGTATTATTTTCTGCTGTATCCAATCAGCAAACAGATATTTACATTTATAACAGAAATACAAAAAATATAATACCCGTATTTCAGGATAAGTTTTACGATACGCAACCACGCTTTATTGATACAAACAGAATAGTGTTTGCCTCTAATAGAAAGAACGGAATTACAAATGAAAACCTTGATATTTTTATATACAATCTGGAGACTAAAAAGTATGAGCTTGTAATCGATACTTATTTTTCTGATGAATATCCCGCAGTTTCAAAAGATGGTAAAAAAATTGCCTTCATCCGCTTCGATATTCATCCCGCTCTGATGATATACTCTCTTGAAGAGAAAAAGCTTTATGAAGAAATAGTTCCAACCGGTGGCATTTTATGCCCATCCTTCACAGAATCTGGAAATATACTGATGACTGTATATAGTAAGAATAAATACAATCTATATGAATACAAACCGATCTATACAAATAGTGTAGAAAACTATTATTTTTCTACCGCTTTTTCTGAAGAGAAGGAATATGTGTTCTACACTTCGGGAATTCTATCCAGCATGCCCTATCAAACGGAATTTTCTGTAGACAACCTTTTTGGAGGATTGGCATTCAATACATCCCTTGGGGCAGCTGCCATCGGTATTATCCAGTTTAGTGATCTTCTTGGAGATGAAAAGTATCAAATAATGCTGGATTCAACCATAGTAGCTCAGGAAAATTTTCTTGATTATCTCAACATAGATTTTCTTTATAAGAACCTTAGACATCGAAATAATTACGGAATACATCTCTTTTATTTCAGTAACTACTTCTTTGAATTTAATACCTTCCAGGATTTCTTCAATATGGAAAAGGCTTACTATAAAACATATGGTGGATTTTTACTCTATAGCTATCCATTAACCACATTTGATCGATTCGATGTAGAGGCGGGTTATAGAGGATTTGACTACATAGAGAATATAAGGGAAGAAGGCGAGAATGTTACATTCGATATTACCTCAAGGCATAAAAATATAGCAAGCGTTTCTTTTGTACATGACTCCACCCTGTGGAACATTACCGGGCCTGTGGATGGAATACGATATGAGGCTATTTTATCAAAATCCTTTGCTTTATATCCCGATTCCATCAGTTATGAAAAAATGATTCTAGATTTCCGCGGATATTTTCTTATTCTTCCCAACATCCTGCCAGGATATTCCTTTGCATTTAGAGGGGTAGCCGGAAAGGTTTTTGGAGTAAACAAAGACGAAAGTCCCTTTTACCTTGGCGGTTTTAATTCTATTCGAGGTTACAATCTTTGGGACTTTAAAGGTGACACAATGTATCTTCTTAACTTTGAACTAAGAATGCCTTTTATTTATGATTGGACAATTGGTTTTCCTTTTCCAATTCGCCTTCCAACAATATGGGGAGTCTTGTTCTGGGATTTTGGAAGTGCCTGGAATGCAACCGACTTCTATCAAGCTTTTGAAAATAGAGAAAATCTCTTTTACTTTAAGGATCTCAAAAGTGGACTTGGGTTTGGTTTTCGCCTTGTGCTATTACCCGACATAAAATTAATGTTTAATTATGCAAGTCCTTTTGATGGACAGACTACCCTGCCTTTTAATAAGTGGCAAAGCTTCTGGTTTATAGGCATTGATTTTTAAATATTTTGAGGGTTTTATGTCAGAATTAAAAGTAAGCATTTCCGGAATAAGGGGAATATGGGCAGATAGTCTTAATCTGCAAAATATTCTAAATTATACAAAGGCTTTTGCAGGCTATATTGCAAAAATTGGCGGCAAAAGGGTGCTTTTAGGTCGTGATGCTCGTCCTACAGGACATCTTATTGCAAACTATGTTGCCTCCATACTGAATGCATATGGAATTGATGTTATTGATGCAGATATCATCCCAACCCCAACGGTATTACTCGGGGTTAGAAAGTTAAATTTTGATGGAGGGATTATAATAACAGCCTCTCACAATCCCGTTGAATGGAATGCCCTTAAATTTGTAAAAAAAGGTGGAATATTTTTTGGCGAAAAAGAATTAAAAAGTATTCTTTCTTTCGTTCAAAAGAATATAAAAGAAAAACCATATAGTAAAGTCGGAAGCTACTTAAAAGATAATTCAATTGAAGAATTGCACATCAAAACAATTTTGGAAAATATACCCTTTAAAACAATTCAAAAGAAAAGATTTAAGGTTATTCTTGACCCTATAAACAGCGCGGGAAGTAAAATTACAGAAAAGCTCTTGAAAAAATTGGGTTGTTCCGTTTTTATGGTTAACGGGGAAATGAACGGGCGATTTAAAAGAGGCGCCGAGCCTACTCCAGCCAATTTAAAGCATCTTCCTTCATTAATAAAAAAACTAAAAGCCGATGTTGCCTTTGCCCAGGATCCGGATGCAGATCGTCTTGTTATTGCTGACGAAAAGGGAAATGTACTCAGTGAAGAACTAACCCTTGCGCTGGCAATAGACTATGTCTTATCTAAAAAAAACGGAAATGTAGTAATAAACCTTTCCACATCTTCTTTATGCGAATGGATCGCAAATCGATACAACTCTAAATGCATTCGTACAAAAGTAGGAGAAGCAAATGTAGTAGAGGGCATAATTCGTCACAGGGCAACCATTGGTGGGGAAGGGAATGGTGGTGTTATATACCCGGGCATTAACTGCGCCCGTGACAGCCTTGCTGGAATTGCGCTTATTTTGAGTCTCCTCGCAGAAAGAAATAAAACTGTTTCTGAAATAGTAAAAGATTATCCTGTTTTTACTATAAGGAAAGAAAAAATGGAATTTAAGGGCGATCTTTCTACGAAGTTAAAAGAGATAGAAAAATGTTTCCCCGCAAAAATTGATGAAAGAGATGGACTTCGCCTTGAGTGGGAGGAAAAAGGAAAAAAAATCTGGCTACATATTCGTTCTTCCAATACAGAACCTATTATAAGGATTATTGGAGAATCAGAAGATGAAAAAATTTTAAAAAATTCGATTGAGGAAATTAAAAAAATAATCAGAGCATGAAGTTTGACTTTTAAGCCTTCAATTGATATTTTATATAAAGTGTATTTAAATAGGAGTACTTTATGTCAGATGTTGTTTATGTTGATGATTCAAATTTTGATAGTGAGGTTCTAAATTCCAGTATTCCAGTCCTCGTGGATTTCTGGGCTGAGTGGTGTCCTCCATGCAGGATGATAGCACCTATAGTGGAAGAGCTTGCCACTGAATACAAAGGAAAAGTAAAAGTTGCAAAGCTGGATGTAGATAAAGCACCGGAAGCAGCTTCAAAATATGATGTTACCAGTATTCCATCTCTTATAGTATTCAAAAATGGATCTCCTATGGAGAAAGTTGTTGGCGCCGTTCCTAAAAATAGATTAAAAGGAATGATAGACAGTGTTCTCTAAAAAAGATAAAGATAGTTTTATAATACGAAACGCAAAACTTTCTGATGCAAAAGCTATATCCAGTCTTATAGATAATTTCGCGCGTCGGAATATAATGCTTCCGAAAACTCCTGAGGAGGTTATGGAGAATATACGTAATTTTATTGTGGCTGAAGTAAAAGGAAAGATAATCGGGTGTGCTGCCTTCTCTTTCTTTACACCCGAACTTGCAGAAATTCGCTCTGTAGCAGTTAGCGAAAGTTATCATAGAAAAGGAGTGGGAAGCAGGCTTATAGAAAAAGCTGAAGAAATCTTGAAAGAAGAAGGAATACAACGGGCTTTTGTTTTAACCTTGAAAGAATCCTTTTTTGAAAAACTCGGTTATAGAAAAGTAGATAAAAAGAATTTCCCGCAGAAAATATGGCGGGATTGTCTATCCTGTCCAAAAATAATGCGATGTGACGAAGTGGCTATGGAAAAAAGGTTAACAGGAAGATAAAATTATGAAAAATTTAATGACAAGTTTTATAATATCTCTCTTGTTAATTCTATCATTAAAGGATGTATCTATGCCGGAAGAAACTATTTCTTTGCCAGAGGTTCTTCCAGGTAAAGGCTTAAGTGTAGAGGAAGCTATTAGCAGGCGAGTTTCTATTCGATCTTTTAAACCATCAGCTTTAACCACTGAAGAAATATCAAGACTTTTATGGTCTTCTTATGGATATAAAAGTGATTCTATTACATCTGCAAGCAGGACCATTCCTTCAGCAGGAGCCCTTTATCCTATGGAAATACTTCTATTCTCTTCCAGTGGTGTTTTTCAATATTTGCCTGAAAAACACTCCCTCAAAACTCTTGATAAAAAAGACAATCGTAAAATCCTGCAGAAAGCTGCTTATGGTCAGAGTCCTCTGATAGAAGCTCCTGTTACAATAGCAATAGCCTGCGTCTATGAAAGAATTACCCGTAAGTATGGTGAACGCGGGATTCAATATGCATATTATGAGGCAGGACATATTGCTCAGAATATTTTACTTGAAGCAACTTTTCTTGGACTTGGTGGAGTACCTATAGGGGCTTTTGATGGAAGGGTAATCCAGCAATCCCTTTCACTAACTGCTAAATGGGATATCCTATACCTTCTTCCAATAGGTAGACCTCGCTAAAAAACTATTCTATGCAACGCATGATAAAGCCGATTTTACTCTTGCAGATAGCTTATCAAGCCTTGCAATTTCTGACTCAATCATAATATCGCTAATCTCTTTCTTTGAAAGAATATAAAGCTCTTCAAACCGAAGTGCTTCATTCAGTGCTCCCTCTGAGTTAAGCATTACATCCCTCGGTAAAACAACCTTCCTGGTTTCTATGCTTTTTACATCCTTTATAATGTTTGGCATCATTTGAAACTTCTCAATTGTTTGTGAGCTTATACTTCCACCAACTGTATAGGAAAGCCCTTCTGCATGGGCTTTTCTACCAATATAGCCTACAAGGTCAAGAATAAAGCTTGAATCAGGAAATACACTTTCATCCATAAAAGAGGCACTTAAATCTGTTCTACCGAGAGTAATATTATCAATAAAACCATGCGCAGACAAAAGAATATCATCTATCTGTTCAATTGCATTTTTAGTCTCTATGTTAATTGAAAGTTTTATCTTATGGTTTTTATAAACAGAATTATAGGCTTCTATAAACTTCTTTAATCCGAATCGACTTTCAACCATAGGTGCTATTAGTCCATCCACACCAAGCTCAAGAGAATCCTTTATATCCCTTAACGCCTCAACCCCACCTATCTTTAAAAATAAAGGCACACCTGCTTTTTCTGTAATCCTGCGCAACCGCACTAGATCATTAAAGCTTGAGCCCTCTGCTTCAAACTCCGCTTTAATACCTTCTAACTGATAGCTTTCCTTAAGTAGAAGGAGCTGTTCAAAAATAATTTTTTCTATTCCATACATAGAGAACTCCTTTGAGAGAAACCTCTCTTTTATGGATGTCTTTCTTTCTTATTTTCGGAAGTTTATTATTTTTAATAAATATAAAAGAGAAGTTATCTCAAGTAGAAAAACTTGAATGATTAATCCCTTTGAGGAATCTTGCTTTAGGTACATAGGTGGGAAGGATTGGGGAGAGGAGAAGATTTCTCAGGAGTGTAGCGAGGGGTTAGAATCGAAATGACAATATAGAGGGCAGCGGAAAGTAAAAAGCAAAATGACGGGAAATGGAAAATTACTGTAAAAGAGCATTAAAAATTAAAAGGGTATAAAATTGTATATCTCAACACCACATATACCGCCGCTCCAATTCCACCAATCCCAAGAAGATGTTGATACTTTATAATGTATCCTTCAATCTGTTCAAGTCTATCAACCGGAAGTCCTTTTTGTTGTTTTAAAAAACTCATTGAAAGAATAAGTCCTAATCCTATCTCAATAACAAAAACAGCAATCATCAGCAAACTACTAAGAAAGCCTCCAGAAAATATCCATCTTGAAAATAATAAGCCATATAAAAAATCCCAGATTCCCCAGAAAAGAAGAATAAGGCCGATCCAGGTTTGATAGGGCGTAATTTTCGTAATTGCCTTAGATGTGTTAGGAAATTTTTCAAGAACAAGGTTGGGTACAGCCAGTGCGCCTCCTATCAAAAGAAGCAGGGCTTCTATTATCCACATAAATTTCTCCTCCTTTTTGTATGAATTTTTTTAATAACCGTGTATAATATAGTAAGTTATGTCAACTGAGAAGTCAATAACTAAATTTAGGATAAAAACCTAAGATAGTCGATTCCTGATTCTAAAACCCCAATTCAACACGGATTTTCACGGATTCGACAGATTTTCGCAGATCACCCATTGAGTGGAGATACCTAATTTTCATTAATCCGTGTAAATCCGTTTAATCCGTAGAATCCGTGTGAAATTGGGGTCGGAATAAAAAAAGAATCACTCAAATTAGGTAAAAAGGTAGTATATGAATCTTCCTGTATATACTGAATTAACAAATTTCTCTACAAGAATTGGGGGCAAAAAAGTTACCACAGAAATTTCTATTGCATTGATTGTTTCCTCCAATTCCGATCCCGTTCAAACAATAAATTCAATCTATCAGTTCCTATCAAAAATGCAGAAACCTGCAGAATTTATATTTCTCAATCTTGATAAAGAAGGATATAAGTATGATAAACTTCTTGCCACTTTCTCTTCTATGCGCATTTTACTTCCACAGAGAGAAATAAGTTTTTCAGAAGCAATTAATATATGCATTCAGGAAAGTTTGTCCAGAAACATACTATTCCTTGATGATAGATTTAAAATACTATCTCTGGATCTTGAAATACTACAAATGTACCTTTCTGAAAATAGTTTTGGATGCCTTATCCCCTTAATTGTAAATGAAAAAAATGAAGTCATTCCAAACATAATAAAAGGTGGAATTCAAAAAAGCTATATAAACACAATCTCCACAGACATTATTGGAACCGCAATCTCATCCCTATACCCAAAATATTTCTGCTTTTTATTAAATAGAGACGCCTTTCTAAGCAGGAATATATCTCTTAATGAGTACAATTCAAACCAATATGTACTTTTAGAACTGGGTTACAAATTATGGAAAGAGGGATATATAATAACCCAGGTCAGAAATTTTAAGGTTTCTTACTCAGGACCAACTTTAGCAGATATAGGTAAAGACTTTTACAACGAAGATTTTATCCGCTTTAACTATGTCTGTTTATCGGATAGAAATATATTAAAGTATAGATGGAAAGACACAATACAACTATTCCTTAATCTATTAATTCGATTTCATTTAAGATTGATTTCTGTCCTTTTAAAAGTTATAAAAAAATCAAAAGAAGTACAAAAAGAGAATTTAACCAAACCTGTTGAGGATTTTACAATTTTTTCGATAATTAATAAGGATATTAAGTAATATCAAGGGGAAATAGCATGATAAAAGAAATAGATTGCATTATTCAAGCGCGGATGGATTCATCAAGACTTCCTGGGAAAGTAATAATGCCAATATTAAAAAAGCCTTTACTGGCTCACATAATCGAGAGAATTATGCTTTCCAATTATATCCGAAATATAATAATAGCCACCACCGAAGATTCCGTTAGTGAAATACGCTCTGCACTTTCGAACTATAAAAATGTAAAATACTTCATAGGCAGTAAAAACAATGTACTTGAAAGGTACTTTCAGGCAGCCAGGCAGTATGAATCAGAAATTGTTGTACGCGCTACAGGGGATAATCCTCTTGTTTGTCCGGAATTTCTTGATAAAGCAATAGAAATACATTGTGAAGCAGAAGCAGACCTGACACACTTCCTTGGCATTCCGCTCGGTACTGGAGTTGAAGTAATCGGAAAAAATGCCCTTAATCTATCTTACAAAAGTACCCGCCATCCATATGACCAGGAGCATGTTACACCATTCATATACAAAAATCGTGATTCCTTTAAGGTAATGGAACCTCTACCCCCGGATATTTACTATGCCCCGGAGATTCGTGTGACAGTAGATACACCAGAAGACTTTAAGCGGGTAAAAAAAATATTTGAGTTCTTTTCCTACAAAAAGTACATTTCAATGGAAGACATTATAAACTATCACAAAAAGGATATAAAAATTAAGAATAATATCTCTTCCATAATTCCTGCATTAGTTTAGTTATTTTTATTCTCCTTCAGAATATTTACAAAATACCAGATTTCCTTTATCATTATTATAACCTAAGATAATCGATTCCTGATTCTAAAACCCCAATTCAACACGGATTTTTACGGATTCGACGGATTTTCGTAGATCACCCATTGAGTGGAGATACCTAATTTTCATTAATCCGTGTAAATCCTTTAATCCGTAGAATCCGTGTGAAATTGGGGTCGGAATAAAAAAAGAATCGCTCAAATTAGGTATGAGTAAGTTTATGGAGTTTTCAGATGTACATGTATAAATCCCATAGACCAACATGGGCAGAGATCGATATGGACGCCATAAAGAGCAATTTTTTATCAATCAGAAAGTTATGTCCCGAATCTGTTGCATTAATGGCGGTTGTAAAAGCGGACGCCTATGGACATGGGGCTGTGGCAATCTCACAGGAACTCGTTAAACTCGGTACAGAATACCTTGCAGTTTCTAATATAGATGAAGCCATGGAGCTTAGAAGCTCTGGCATTTCTTTACCTGTACTTATACTTGGACCTGTAGAACCAATGGAATTTGGAAAACTGATTGAATTTAACATATATCCTACTGTTATAAGTATGGATTATGCAAAAGAGCTTTCCGAAGCCTATCGTTACAGGGGAATATATCCAAAGGTACACATAAAGATAGATACCGGTATGGGAAGACTTGGAATTCCTATAGAAAGGGCTTTTATTGAAATAGAGCAGATATCAAATATGGAGGGTATAATCATAGATGGCGTCTTCACACACTTCCCTTCTGCTGATGAAGACATAGAATTTTCAAACGAGCAGATAAAATTGTTCATTGATCTGATTAAAGAGCTAAAAAGGATAGATATTAAAATAAAGCATTTCCACATTGCAAACAGCGCTGCAATTTTTAATATCCCCGCTTCAAGAGAAACCCCCTTCACGATGGTACGTCCAGGGCTGGCTTTATACGGCTACTCAACAAAACCAAATCCCGAACTAATTAACTCAATGGCTCTTAAAACAAGAATTGTATCAATTAACTGTCTAAAAAAAGGAGATACCGTAAGCTACCTTCGCACATATCAGATAAAAAATGAAAGGGAATACATAGCTGTCCTGCCAATAGGTTATGCAGATGGAATACCAACCCTTTATTCCAATAAAGGCAAGGTCTTCATTAAAGAAAAAGCTTACCCTGTAGTAGGACGTATATGTATGGATTATACCATGGTATCACTTGGAACTTCACCACCTGACATAACTATAGGAGAAGAGGTAACCTTATTTGGAAATAATAAGCTTAAGGTAGAAGATTTTGGGAAAATATGCCATAAAATACCTTATGAAGTTACCTGCGATATTTCAAAAAGGGTACCAAGAATCTACTTAAGAAAAGAAGATAAGCGTCAGTTTTAAAATTATATTATAAATTTAAGGAGATATATTATGGCTATTAGTTACAAAGACATAGGTTTTGTCAATACCCGAGTAATGTTCCAGGTAGCAATGAAGGAAGGCTTTGCTGTACCTGCCTACAATTTTAACAACATGGAACAACTTCAGGCAATTGTTACTGCCTGTCTTGAGACACAATCGCCTGTAATACTCCAGGTCTCCAAGGGCGCCCGGGAGTATGCAGACCAGACACTCCTTCGCTATATGGGACAGGGCGTAATCGAAATGATGCGTCGTATGGCCAAGGAAAAAAATCTTGGGGAAATCCCTATAGCTTTGCACCTTGACCATGGTGATACTTATGAACTATGTGTATCCTGCATTGAAAACGGATTTTCTTCTGTCATGATTGATGGCTCACATCATCCTTACGATGAAAATGTTGCTTTAACCAGAAAGGTTGTTGGCTATGCACATCAGTATGATGTAACAGTAGAAGGAGAACTAGGCATTCTTGCAGGCGTAGAGGATGATGTAAAAGCCGAGCAGCATACATACACACGCCCGGAGGAAGTACAGGATTTTGTAAGCAAGACTGGAGTTGATTCTCTTGCTATAGCTATCGGCACATCTCATGGTGCTTATAAATTTAAGCCTGGCCAGAAGGCTGAAATCCGCCTTGACATCCTACATGAAATAGAAAAAAGACTACCTGGTTTTCCCATTGTACTGCACGGTTCATCTTCGGTTCCAAGGGAAGCTGTTGAAATAATAAACAAATACGGTGGGAAACTAAAGGATTCTATTGGTATCCCCGAGAATCAATTGCGAGAAGCTGCAAAATCTGCGGTATGTAAGATAAACATTGATTCAGATGGACGTCTTGTAATGACAGCAAAGATAAGAGAAACTTTTGCCAACAAGCCTGAAGAATTCGATCCAAGGAAATATCTTGGACCTGCACGTGAAGCCCTAAAAAAGATGTATATGGACAAAAATATCAATGTTCTTGGCAGTGCGGGTAAGGCACCTTTAATTATGGAAGCATTGAAAAAAGCAAAATAGATACTAATTAATTACAATTAATGAGTTACCACAGGGGCTGTTCAGGAAAAGTGGACAGCCCCGTATTTTTCACTATCTAGAAAAAATGACTTATGATATATAATGAAAAATCGGTGATAACCACCGAAATTTCAAATTAAGGCTTTATTTTATGCTTATAAAAAGAAAATATGATATTGAAGAAATACAGCCTGGGAAGCGGCTTGTAAAAAGGCCAAAATTTACATAAGGGATTCTGGAATATTTCATTCCTTGGGGCTGTCTAAAAAGTATAATTTTATGCTCACCACTCCAGGGAAAAACTCTTAACACATCCTAAATATCTTTCTATCCCATCTGCTACTTTTACTGCAATATCCGGTTCAATAAAAGTCATTGTACCTATGGAAACAAAATTTGCACCTGCAAGCATAAATTCAATTGCATCTTCAGTAGAACAAATTCCGCCGCTTGCTATAACAGGGATCTTTACTGTCTGAGCAACTCGATAAACATTATAAAGAGACAAAGGCTTTACCGCAGGACCAGAAAAGCCGGCAGTTTTGTTTTTAAAAACAAATTCTCCTGTTTTAATATCTATTGCCACTCCAATATAAGTATTTGAAATTGTAACTGCATTACTGCCAGACTCTTCAGCGACCCTTGCATTTTTAACTATATCCTGCATCGGACTTAATTTTACCGTAAAAGGCTTCTCGCTTTTCTTCATTGCAGAGGCAGTTTTTTTAACAATACTTTCCACTGTATCCACTTCACAATCAAAAGTCATACCTCCCGATTTCACATTCGGACAACTCAAATTTAGTTCTATCATGTCGATACCTTCAATCAAAGAAAAAGCCTCTGCCATCTCTGCAAAATCGTCTATTGTATCTCCAGCTATGCTGAATATTACATTTGTGGGGTATTCCTCAAGATAATCATCCTCTTTTAACCTGGCGTAAACCCTGTCAAAACCCTCATTTTCAAGTCCTATAGAGTTTAAAAGTCCGCATGGGGTTTCATAAATCCTTGGAGGAGGATTTCCATCTCTTGGGCTTCTTGTTACAGTCTTTAAGGTTATACCTCCAAGTTTTGAATAATCCATAAAATCTTTTAAAAGTTCCCCCATTCCAAAAGTGCCAGATGCAGTTAAAACAGGATTTTTAAACTCAAGACTGCCTATCTTGAATACTCTATTCATTAGCGAATTCCTTAAAACAGCTTTTTTTACCACCAGATCCAACTTTAAGTCTAAATTTCCGTTCGCTCCTTCTTTAATATTAAACAGACTTTACATAGCACAACAAATTATAACAGAAAAATAAAATAATTTCATTCTTAAACGCCTTCGTTCCTATATTGAAGTTCTTTCTTTTTTCCCTTTTTCGTGTTAATTCGTTTAATTCGTGGTTTCTGACCGGATTAACCACGAATATCACGAATATTCACGAATGATATTTTATCGTGTAAATCCGTTTAATCCGTAGAATCCGTGCGAAACCTGTGGTGAGCCCAGTTGAACCATTGGGGTCGGAATAAAAAAAGAATCGCTAAAATTAGGTTCTATATTGAAGTTCTTTCTTTTTTAAATAAGTAAGATATTCCAAATTAAAACCACTTCGATACAAATATACCGTATTATTTTGAAATAATGGTTCATCAACATCCGTAATCACTCTGGATTTTTCAAAATCCAGAGTGCCAGGAATTGGAGAATAATATGCGAGCATGGGGATAGCCCCACTCTTATATATATACTCCATTGTTTTCTCAATAGAACTCTCTCTTTGCCCTGGTACATTCAGCAATGTATATACCCTTATATTTTTCCTTTCAAATCCTGCTCTATACAAATTTTCTATAGCCCTATTAAATTCAATGTTTGTAGCTTTACCACTACTTTCAAGTTGAAATCTTTCTTCCGAGGATTCAAGAGAAAGTCTTATATCAACAAAACCCGCTTTTCTCATAAGTTGCGCAGTTCTTTCAGAAAGGAAGCGAATATGCAGCCCATTGGGTGTATAAAACTGAACATTTATACTACTTTCAATAATCTTCTGGAGAATAACATCAATATGAGTCTCGCTTTTATAAAGTAAGGCATCGTCATAGAAAACAATTTTCTTTACGCCATAATCCTGATTCATTACTAAAATCCACTGAAAAACATTTTCAGGATTGAACTGTTCAAAGCTATTTAAAATACTGCTTGCACAATAACTACACTTATATATACAACCTGTTGATGTCATTAAAGGCAAATAATAATATTCTCCAAGTATATCATAAGAGGGCATTTTGACTTCTTTGCTAAACCTTAAAGAAAAATACTTTTCGAGAAAACCAATTACCTTCCCAATATTTTGATATGGCACTACCACATCTGCTCCTGATACCCGCTCCGCGTGGGATGGTAATAATGATGCATAAATTCCACCAACAAAAATTTTACTTTCAGGATAAACTTCACGAATAAGCTTTATAGTGTAGGAAAGCCCGGTATACCAGTAAGTCATTCCAGTGGTTATGAAAACATAGTCAGGCTTTTCGGGCAAACCAAGAAGTTCTTTTCTGAAAGCCTCTTCTGCAATACCATATCGTTTGTAATAAAGAGGAATATCGGAGAGACATTCTGGAGTTTTAATAATTTGTTTTGGAAAGTCTCCTCTTCCATCCTCTTTAAATTTAACTTTTTTTACAGAGGAATGAAGACGATTTAATACATTTATAAAATAAACTGTAAAATGTTCTTTCAAGTAAGAGGCAAGCCAGATAATCCCTAAAGGTTTTGAAAAATGATCATAAGCAGAAAAATCTTCAATATATGGATTTACAAGAAGAATAGATTTTTTCCTGAAGGTTTTACTCATGAAAAACTCTCAAGTATTTGAAAGAATCTCCTTCTTTTTCAACAATAGCCAGAACCGAGTCTTCATGGATAACCTGATAAATTCCATTTTCGATATTTTTTTCAAAAAATAACTGGCTATTCAATGATTTACCATTTAATATCCATTCCTTATCCCTGTTGAAAAACAACAAAGGCAATTTTAATACCCGACGAAGTGGTAATAACTTTTCTTTAATAGTCTCCATATCCATCGTATTTAAATCAATACACTCTTCAATAAAAATTCCACAGCTCATAATTCTAACAAGATGTTCCACATAACCGCCACAACCGAGTTTTTTCCCAAGATCTCTTGCAAGACTCCTTATGTATGTTCCAGAAGAACATTCTATTATAAGATCCAGCAATCTATTTTTAAAATCATAATTATTGATTTTGATATTTTTTACAACTACTTTTTTAGGTTTTAACTTTGCTGTAACACCAGAATAAAATATTTCATAAGCCCTTCTTCCATTAACATGAACAGCAGATAACCGTGGAGGATACTGTTCAATAACACCCAGAAAGCTTTTTAAGGCACTTTCAATTTCCTGCAATGATGGAGTAGCAGAAAAGCTTTCAATAATATTCCCTTTAGCGTCATCAGTGTCTGTAAAAGCACCAAACTTAAAATTTGCTCTGTAGATTTTATCCGATTTTAGAAGAAAATCAAAAGCCTTTGTTGCTTCTCCAAATAAAATCAATAAAACCCCACTTGCAGGCACATCAAGCGTTCCGCCATGCCCTATCTTTTGATGATTCCAATCTAGCGAAAGCTTTTTCTTTAAACTGCGGATAACATCAAAGGAACTAATTCCCTCTGGCTTATTTACCGGTAAAACTCCATTCAATTTCATTGTAAAATTATATAATACCCCAAAGAAAAAATAAAATCATATTTATGGAAAAAATAGGAATATAATGTATAATTAATATCTAAGATAATCGATTCCTGATTCTAAAACCCCAATTCAACACGGATTTCCACGGATTTGACAGATTTTACTACCATCTTCCTCACCCTGTCAATTTTATCTTGACTTTTATCATAACATCGTGTGAAATTGGGGTCGGAATAAAAAAAGAATCGCTCAAGTTAGGTAATAGGGTTTAAAAAAATGAAAAGAATGATCGCCTTATTAATCTTATTTTCTTTAACAAAATCCATCAGTGCGTTTGATTTTGTAATACTTAAATATAAAAGTGGGGATTATTATAACGCTTGTGAAGGTGTAAGAAATTTTTTGAAAGAGCTTTCTAAAAGAACAACAATTGAAGTAAATGAAAATCCCTTAGAACTATCTCTTGAAGATCCTGCATTATTTAATCATTACTTTCTTTTCTTAAATGGTCATGTACCCTTAGAATTATCAGAAAAGGAAAAACTCAATCTTAGAAAGTTTTTATTGAATGGTGGTTTTCTTTTTGCAAACGATGATTATGGTATGGATGAAAGCTTTCGCAAAATGATAAAAGATGTTTTTCCGGAATACTCCCTGACTGAAGTAAATTTCTCTCACCCTATATACAATGTGTTTTACAAATTTCCTGAAGGAATTCCAAAAATTCACGAGCACTATGAAGGTCCACCAAAAGCCCTTGCAATTTTCATAAAGAACAGAATAGCAGTTTTCTATGCCTACAATACAGATATTGCCGATGGATGGGACCTACCCGAGGTACATAAGGATCCCCCCGAGAAAAGAGAAGCTGCCATAAGAATGGGAATTAACATTGTGATGTATTCATTAAGCTACTAAATCTTCCACACAACAAGGCAGGAGGTTGAAAATCCAAAATCCTCACTCTTCCAGTTTCTTGACAACCCTGCTTCAAGAACAAAGGATAAAAAATAATTTCGTAAAATTTCAAATCCTATTCTTGGAGAAAATGACACACCTTCCGTTCCCTCAAGATTAGAAATATCCAGACAATATAATGCGGGATATTCCCATCTCACACTAAAAAAAACCGCAAATTCTGGTTCAAAAGCAATGTCAAGGAAAAACGAAAAAAATAACTCTGTAATTCCTGAAACAAACCCAAAGCCTGTATCTATCCCGGTTGTAAACGGATCACTATATAAAACAGAAAACTTAAAATCCCCTATAACCCCTTCTTTAAGAATTCTTATTCCAGTTTCTCCTCCAAAGGGTAAACCATACCTGATACTTGCCATAAAAAGATCCCCTACGGTATTGGTACCCATAAAAAAATCCGATGCTGCATATACAGCAAACTTACCCGAACTCACTGGAATAGGACTTGAAATCAGAGGGGCTGAATACAAAAAAGCACCTATTGATAAGAATAAAGCTACAAGAAGCCTTTTCATAATATCATAATTCTACCATTTTATAACCAACACCAAATACTGTCTTTATATATTTCGATTTTCTTCCTGTATCACCAATTTTTTCTCGAATTGAAACAACATTGGTATCTATAACCCTTTCCGTAACATAAGTGCGTCCACCCCATATTTCTCTCATCATTGTCTCTCTAGAAACAACCTTTCCCCTATTTTTATAAAGCAAGCGAATAATACCTATTTCCTTCGGGGTTAAAGAAACCTCGTTCCCTTCTCTCTCCACGATCATTTTATCAAGATGAATAATAGCTTTACCCACTTTTATTATTACAGGTTCATAACCCTCAGCTGGAATATCTTTCTTTGAGTATATAGTTTTATAGATGTTCGCCTTTCTCAGATGGGCCCTTATTCTCGCTGTTAACTCCGGTATTGAAATTGGTTTAACCATATAATCATCTGCACCTAGATTTAATCCAAAAACCTTCTCTTCTGCCCCACTTTTATGGCTTATAATCATAATCGGGACATGTTTATTTACCTTCCTGGCCTGCTTAAGAACTTCAACACCATTTAACTTTTCTGAATAAAGGTCAACAAGAAGAAAATCATATACCTCTTTTGATACACTAATCAAAGCATCTTCTTCCTCGAAAGCTACTAAAACCTCATATCCCTCAAACTCCAGAGCATCTTTAAAAGATGTAACCAACTCTTTATCGCTATCTACTATCAAAATCCTTACCACAATATCCTCCTATTAAGCCCCACTTATAATATGTGAAATATAAAACACTTCGCTTATTATGAGAAATAGCGATAAAACTTCTACATATTGTGAAAGGACTCCCAGATATACCATTTTAAAAAATGAGTTACTGAAAGCCCTTTCTTAAAAATAAAGCTATTTCTTAATTTCGTCTGCCAGTTTCTTCCCAGCCTTAAATTTAATAACCTTCTTAGCTGGAATCTTAATCTGCTCTCCAGTTTTTGGATTTCTTCCCATTTTTTCTGGCTTCTTATGAACAACAAAATTGCCCCATCCAACAAACTGAACTGAATCATCCTTAGTCAGACACTCCTGAATAGATAATAAGAAGGCATCTACAAGCTCTCCTGATCTTTTTTTACTCTCCCCAACCTTGGCTGCAAAATAATCAACAAAATCTGCTTTTGTCATAACTCCTCCTATTTTTTACAAAACATATTGCTTATTATAATTCAACAGAAAATATATTTCTAATTTTAAGCAAGTTATTATTAAATCACCCTCTTTTATTTCAATACACTCTCATCTGCTTTCAAAACTGAAACATCTATCTTGCTTTCTTTCATTTTTTCTATAGGTAAATCTCCGGAAATTTCTTCTTTCACTTCTTCCTTCTTTTCTTCTATTCTTTTCTGGGAGAAAATCAATTCTTCCTTCTTAATTTCCTTTTTGGTAGATACTTTATTTTTTATTTCCATAATTTTTTCAATAGCATTCTTATCTTCAATTACACTGTTGATATATCTTGAGTCATCGTATTGAAGATTAATTTGAATTGGATATCTAACTAATTCTTTTTTTGAGTTTATATATATATTTATATATGGAGTAAGACTTTGAGGATACTTATAATCTATTACCTCGGCAATCTCTCCCGTATTCAAAATAACAAACGAGCCCTTTTTAAAAATTTCTCCCTCGGTAAGATGTGATGGCAATTCATTGACAAAGGTTTTTGAAAGCCTTGGTGAGAAGCTACTCCCACTCTCTCTGTTTATTTCTGTCAACGCATACCAGAAAGGTCTTGCAGGTTTATACAATCTCGGTGTAGTAATAGCATCGAACATATCTGCCAGACTAATTATTTGAGCAATCTCTCCCATCTGTTCTCCTCTTAATCCAAGAGGATACCCCTTTCCAGATACCTTTTCATGATGTAACAAAACAGCCTTCTGAACAATAACGGGATACGAAGAATAAGACTTTATTATTTCATACCCGAAAACGGGATGTTTCTTCATAATCTCAAATTCTTCTTCTGTTAACTCTGCCGGTTTTCTTACAATTTCAACAGGCACCAGTGTCTTGCCAATATCATGCAAAAGCGCTGCTGTTGTAACCAATTTTAAACCTTCCTCGCTATAACCCATTTTTTTAGCCATAAGACAGGCAATCATTGCAACATTAATCGAATGAGTATATGTATAATCATCAAAATCCTTTAGCTCCAAAAGATTTAAAACTGAATCTTCACGTGAAGATATATGATTCGCAAATTCAGAAACTACTTCACCAATCCCTTCTTGTGGAAGATTTTTACCAGCCTTGATTGCATTCTCCAATTCCTGAGAAATATCTATTGCCTTATCGATTACCTTTTGATCAACAGCAGGTTTGCTTATTTCCCCCTTAAAGCCCAATACAGGTCTGTCATAGTATATTTTTTGTATGCCACTAGCTTTTAACTCATTAATCTTTTTTTCAGTAATAGGCTCAAAGGCATTACTTACCTTTTCACCATCTTCTGTGAATGAGTCTCCCTTTAAAATTATACCCGGATATAAAAAACTAACCAGAAGTTCTACTCTATGCTTTTCTTCTTTTAAATTCATAACTTAAATCCTGATAAATTATATTGCATCTTATACAAAAATATAGCATAAATTATACAAAGAATTGGAAATAATGCAAGGAAAGTTACATTAACTTAAATAGGCTGATAGTGAAAAGCTATCCTCAGAATTACGAATTTGATTTATTGCCCATTGTTCAATCTGCCTTATCCTTTCTTTTGTAAGATTCATCTTCTGTCCTATTGTAGAAAGAGATTGTGGCTCTTCACCATTCAAACCAAACCGGTATTCAATAATTTTTCTTTCTCTTTCCGGTAATTTTTTCAGTGCATTGCAAATTCCCTCTTTTAGAGAAGACATAATCGCTACTTCCTCAGGCTTATTATCATCTTCTATATCCGATATAATCTCATCAAGAGAAACTCCATCATCACTCTTGTAAGCCAAATCCTCCAGCGAAGAGTAGGTTTGTGAAAGCTCAAGAACCTTCTTAACATCTCCTTTTCTTAATGCCAGTTTTTCAGCTATAACATCATCAGATGGTCTTTTTCCATGCTTTTTAGAATACTCATCAATGTATTTCCATATGTGCATAAGCTCGTTAGCCCTATTCATAGGCAAACGTACCATTCTCGATTTTTCAGATATTGCCTTCATAATAGACTGTTTTATCCACCATATGGCGTAAGAAATAAAGTGAAATCCCTTGCGGTAATCAAACTTCTCCACTGCCATTACAAGTCCAAGGTTACCTTCGCTTATAAGATCTGAAAGTGGAATTCCAAACCCCTGATACTTCTTCGCTATTGAAACAACAAACCGTAGATTTGAAACTATCAATCTTTCCCTTGCTTCCAGATCTCCTTTGGCAGCTTTTTTAGAAAGTTCAATCTCCTCATTTCTTGAAAGTAAAGGAATTTTATCTATTTCGTTAAGATATACTGAGATTAAATTTTTCTTTAAAATTTTATCCAGATTATTATACCTGTCACTATAAACCTTTTTGCTCTTTAATTCTTCTTTCATTTTTTTCTCCTTTAAGTAGATTTTTGCAACAAGCTTGCCAATGGCCTTTTTCTCTATTTTCAATATAGATATATAAATATCAAATTCAAGTGTCTTCACAAAATTAATAACATCGTATCATAACGACACAATATATGCTCGTATTATTATTGTATGTGGCATATTGCTTCATAGCCATAAATGATATTACCGTTTATATTATCAGTTACAAAAGGCAACCGTTGTGATTGTTACCTTCTATAAACCAGCAATTTCCCATTTTTCAAAATTGTAGAACTATAGTGTCATTACAAGGCAAAATGTAAAAGAAGCACTGGCTGTGCCAGTGCTACAATACAAAAAACCCCGCTGTGGAGGGTAGAGGGTATGAACAACTTTTTTCTTTCAGTTTTCCTGTAGAATCGGGCGGAACTCCACATCCGTGTGTTCGGTAGAAAGTAATCGCACGGTGTTATTTTTTCGGCCCATCCCCGAACGAGTCGGGGACGGGTTCCCAACCGAAAAAATAACACCGTGCTCAATGGTAAAAGCAACACTCCGCCCTCAACGACCACATCCTGTGGTCTTGGCAAAGGCAGGAAGGTGAAAACTGAAAGAAAAAAGTTGTTCATACCATAGGTATAGGCCACAGCGGAGATTATTGGGTAGAGGAGATAAAAAATAAAAAAGAAGAAAAATCCGACACCGCGACATGGTTATAGTAATTTGTGTTTAGAGGATGCATTGATTATAGACAAAGCGTGTTAACCGCTATTACATAAAAGAAAGTTTTACAACGCTGGAATGGATTCCAGCGGGGCTTTTGAATCAGCACAGGATGTGATGATGAAAAAGCCATATAATAAAGGAGAAAGGTGGAAACAAAGTATTGAGGTTAACACCATTGGTATAGAGGAAGAATTGGCCGATAAAGCGGTGTCGGCGACTCTTTCTTTGCACACTTTCTTTCTGGTCGTTCAGAAAGAAAGTGTGAAGGGCTTCCCCCCGGTCTTGCTCGGGGCAGGCTTTTTTGGTTACTTTTTCTTTGTTGCTGGAGACAAAGAAAAAGTAACATTCCAACCACAAATGCTGTGGTTTAATGATTGGCCGATAAAGCAACGACGACGGCTTTTCTTTCGGTTCACTTTCTTTTGGCCGTTCAAAAGAAAGGTAACAATGGGTTTCTCCTTTGGTAAGCTCATGGCGAGGATCAGGACAACTTTTTGACGGCTTTTCACAAGCCTTGCATAGTGCCAGGGTTGCCAGATTCCCAAAATTGTGGAATTGCTGTATAATGTACATTAATTCCCCATACTTTTTTATGTTCAATGGGTGGAACGATTTTAATCTTTCTAAGAGCAATAATTTAGGGTTTTCACATTTAATTACATCGATTTTTTCAAAAAAATCTATTCAAACAACAA
>Ga0315298_1002640_pt1 | contig 29980 bp, 35 predicted proteins | sample WHS_1_MG_FD_203077 | JGI IMG/M metagenome (GOLD analysis project Ga0315298, IMG submission 203077) | Extremophilic microbial mat communities from Washburn Hot Springs, YNP, Wyoming, USA - WHS_1_MG | ecosystem: Environmental > Aquatic > Thermal springs > Hot (42-90C) | place: USA: Wyoming... | reverse complement strand
CTATCGGCTTGAATCTTGATTATCCGCCCCCTTACGGGCGCGGCTACGAGCCAGTAATCTGTTGGTGCGGGAAAAACACCCTGTTGATTCTGCATCCGGCGGGCAGAGGACTGCCCGCCCTACCAATCCGGTTGTGACGGCGCGCGCCACTCTGGGGCGCAATAAATTCTGCATTGAAGAGCAATGCTTCGTCAGGGCCGGCTGCTGTACGCGCTCGGGGCTATACCAAACTTTGCACCACGTGGAAGTCATCAATCAATCGAACCGAAAGCGGTGCTGGAGCACCGCGCTCCAAAACGTTCTGTATCGGCACTTACGCATCTGCAGGATTCAATTTTTACCCGCAACGCTACAGAGTTGATTTGAATTGTCTAAAATCTAATGTGCTGCTGGCATCTTGCCAGCGGTTGAAATTAGTTGCGGACGCCTCGGTGAGGCGTGCATACCATTCTTAGTTGCGCGCACACTGGTCCAGCGTGCATGGAATGTCTCTACCAACGTCCATGGTAGGGACGGATGGCCTGATGCGTCTGTGCAGTTACCGTTTGCCAAGTTGGCTGGCGGCCGACCGTCCCAGTCGCAGGGGGTGCTGCGGCCAAGATGACCGCGCGCCAAAGCTGCCCAAAGGCGCCCGGGCGTGCCGGTCGCAGAAGACCTGCGACCAGGATTGCCGCGTGCTGCGGCACAATAACAGTTGCACGGTCACACCGACCGGACGCCTTGGCGATGGTCCCTACCCAAAAAAAATTTTGTTGCGTTGTTGGGGACGCATGGCCTCATGCGTCCGCCACTTTAACGCAAAGGACGCGGATACGCAGAGTCAAGGTAGGGCACGCAGTCCGCTGAGCGCGGGGGTTTACCATGAAGACCCGGCTTGTAGTTTTGAATCTTGTTTTCCACGTTCTTACGAGTGCGCCTACGAACATAAGCCCAAGCCCGTCCAGGGCGACAGACAATAGCCGCCGTGCAAATAGTTGGCACGCAGGTCAGAACAAATCATTCTAAGTCTCGAAAAGGGGCGGCAGATCATAGCGCGCCGGGCTTGCTTGAGCCGTGCTGCTTTTTTGCATCTCGTCACAATGCTGTGGGGGCTGTGCTACGATGGTTAGGCCGCGCCAGCACTGCAAAGCTTGTGAAATAGCCCGCGTTAGAGGTGTTATAGGTCACATGGCACGGGCGCGCAGCATTTTACTGGTGTGGCAAAAACAGTTTGACATGAGCAATTATTTTGGCTGCCGTTGCGCCGCCATTGTGAGAACTGGACACCTGTGAACTCGACAAAGCGTATTAAGCGGCTCGTTACGCCAAATCCGTCGGGTGCACATTTGGGGAACCGGCGAATTCGGCGATAAATTGTTCGAGCTGATTTGTACTATGCGGTTGGCTGTCTTTTGACACGAAAAAGCCGAGGCAGTGCCCGTCTGTGTTTGTCGTGCAGTAAAAATGTGCTTTTTCGAACTCGAATTTCAGCCATTGCGTTTGGATTTTCTGGAACCGGAGCACGGCGAACACATCTACGGCGCATCTGACAGCGTGTTCGACAGCGGCAACATCGGCGTTTTGCTCTTTAACTTTGGCTGTTGCAGCACCGTCGGGGGTGCAAATTGCTGCGGCTGTAACAGCGTCGAGCTGCAGTGCTTTATCCAGCCAATCTGTTGTACCGGCGTTCATTGCATTACTGTTTGGCGGGCAGGTAACTTGCTCTGACAAAAACCGCGCGGTCCGGGGCAAGCTTTGTGATTGTGCGCATATTCTGGCCACGTGTCTCGAATCGTTCCAGTGCGCCAAGCTGCAGACCGCTTGTTATCTGGCGTGCCTTTTGCGAAACGAACTCGAGCAGGTTAATGCGCGCTTCGTGATCTTTGCATTGCCATTCGTACAGCACCTCGCCTGCAACCGAGCAGATCAGTATCTCTTCGATCTTTGGCTGTAGTTGCATTTGAGGTTCGGCAGGCTGTGCAGCAGCAAGTTTTTTTGTTTTTCGTTCTTTAACTGGTTTTGCTGATGCCGGCTCGGCTTGCCCGTGCTCAGCCAGCAACTGAGTTGCAGTCTGCAACGCGGGTTGCTCGGCCGTGAGGGAAATTTTTTTGGGGGTGTATTCGGCTTTCCGACGCGCAGCAGCCGCCAATAATGCCTGCCAGGCGGAACTGACGGTTTGTTTCTCAGGCCGGCTGTAGGGGCGCAACCGTGATTCTGACTGTGATAAAGCCAGCAGTTTGATTGCGGCTTCTTCGCCCTCCAGCTCGCCTGCAACGGCATGCACGACGGCGCCTTTTTCGACAAAGATTTTGCCTGTAAGCTCGCCGCTGCTGATCTCGAGCACGGACGAGTTACCGGCCAGACATTCCATTTGAAGCATGTCCTGTGCGCTTACGTTTCTTAGCACGCGCTGACTTGTTACGCCGCGCGGTTGGAACTTCACCAGCTCGGCCAGGGCAGCATAAATACTTCTCCAGCCGCCTTCGACTTGTGGCTTTTGCAGATACAGGTCTGCACCTGCTTCAAGACACGCACCGCGTTCGGTATCGGATGCATCGGCGGTAAGGATCACCTTTAGCAGGTCAGGATATTTACGCTGCAACATTTTGAGGAACTGCAATCCGCTGACAACCGGCATGTGCAGGTCAATAACCAACAACCGAATGCTTTGTTCTTGAAGAATTGCCAATGCATCAACCGCATCTGTAGCGGTGTAAATTTCCCAAGTATCATTCGAGTAGTTGGCCATGACCTGGCGCAACAGCTCAAGCAACGCGGTGTCATCGTCAACAAACAACACCTTTGTCCATTTGTCCGTCATTGCAATCGAATGTCCGATATGGTCTTGAGCACTGTACAGTGCAACCCATCGCACTGATGTCACTTCCCACGCGCACAGAAACCCAGTACACCAGCCTGTGGATGTTTGCACCTAGCATGCCAAACTCAAGTTCAACTCTGGCCGAATACCGTCAATTGGCACGATGGTAACCCAGCCTGCGTTATTCCACCAGCTCGAATTCGACCGGTTCGCCTGAAGCGGCGTCTTTGGCGAGCCACAAATTGAACTTGCCAGGTTCAACCAGCCAGCGCCCGTCCGTGCTGTAGTATCCCAACTCACGCGCGGTTATGACAAACTCGATCTCGCGTTCTTCACCCGGGTCGAGATGAATCTTTCTGAATCCGCGCAACTCGCGCACAGGCCGTGGCCCGGCCGAAGCCGCAATATCCCGGATGTAAAGCTGTACCACTTCGGTGCCGGGGCGGGTACCAGTGTTTTTGATCTTAACACGCGCAATCAACTTTTCGCCGCGTTTGATGCTGGTAGCGCTGAGTTGCACTTTGCCGTATTCAAACTCGGTGTAACTCAACCCAAACCCAAACGGAAACAACGGGCTTAAAGGTGCATCGAGGTAATTGCTCCTGAATTTGCCGGGGCCGGGCCGGCCGGTGTTGAAATGGTTATAGTGGATTGGCACCTGACCGATGCAGTACGGAAAACTCACCGTCAATCTGCCTGATGGCGCTGCGTCACCGAACAGGATGTCTGCAACTGCATTGCCGCCCTGGACGCCCGGGTGCCATGCTTCGAGCAATGCGTGCGCATTTGTTACAAGGTGTGCAATTGTCATGGGCCGGCCATTGAACAATACAACCACAACAGGTTTACCGGTTGCCACAACCGCGTCAAACAGCTCGGTCTGTCGGCCTGTTAGCCCAAGCTCAGCACGGCTTGCGCTTTCACCGCTCCAGTCACGTGGTTCACCTAGCGCAAGCACAACGACATCAGCGTTGGCGGTTGCTGCAACAGCCTGTTGAATTTGGGCTGCATCGGTGTCTGTCGGGAACAAACTGCAGCCTGGCAGCACAGTCAGGGTCGTGCCCGGACCGAGTTTTGCGCGAATTCCGTCAGCCAACGGAACGACATGGTCGGTTTGGCCGCGCGATGCCCAACAGCCGAGCAGCTCAGCTTTCTCAGTTGCCAATGGCCCGATTAACGCGATCTGTTTGAGTTTTTTGGACAGGGGCAAGATACCGTTGTTTTTGAGTAACACGCATGATTTAATCGCCGCTTCACGTGCAAGTGCAATTGCGTCTGGCCGGAGAAAAACAGTCTTGTGGATGTTTTCGTCCACGTATGGCTTATCGAACAGACCTTTGACAAACTTCACCTGCAAAATCCGCTTCACTGCCTGGTCCAGGAGCTCTTCGGGCACTTTACCTTGCTCGATCTGCCGTTTCAGCGTGTCAGCAAAGCAGCTCGAGACCATCTCCATGTCAACTCCAGCGCTTAACGCAAGTCGGGCAGCTTCAGCTTTGTCGGCAGCTACACCGTGTGGAATGAGTTCTTCAACGGCGTTCCAGTCGCTGACGACGAAACCAGTAAACCCCCATTCGTTCCTGAGAATCTCAGTCAGTGTATGCGAGTTTGCGCTGGCCGGGAATCCTGACAGGCAATTGAATGCGCTCATGACTGTCCACGCACCGGCTTCAACACCGGCCTTGAAAGCTGGCAGATAAAAGTTGCGCAAGGTGAACTCGGAAATCTCGGTTGTGTTGTAATCGCGCCCGCCTTCGGCTGCGCCGTAGCCGACGTAATGTTTCAGGCACGCAATCAGGCGGTCTGGCGCAGCCGGGTTGGTGCCCTGGAACCCGCGCACACTTGCCGCTGCATAAAGCGCGCCCAGGTACGGGTCTTCACCGAACCCTTCGGCGATCCGCCCCCAACGCGGGTCACGTGCAAGGTCAACCATGGGCGCAAATGTCCAGTCAATGCCTGCTGCAGCGGCCTCGCGTGCTGAGACAGTGTGTATGCGCTCGAATAATTCCGGTTCCCACGCACATGACAGTGCAAGTGGGATTGGGAAGATCGTGCGGAACCCGTGGATTGCGTCGTGCCCGAAGATCAACGGTATGCCTAGGCGGCTTTCCTCGACTGCGATTTGTTGCAGGCGGTTCCGAACAGTCGGGCTTTCGATTTTTTCGTCGCCTCCAAGGAACGAGCCGAGCTTGCCCTGGCGTAACCGGTCACGAAAAGCGGCTTCGTCACCTTCTTCGCGCCATGCCTGCTGAAGCTGGCCGAGTTTTTCATCGAGTGTCATTTGGCTGAGCAGATCGGCTACGCGCCTGGCGATCGGCTGGGCTGGGTCTTCATAGACATCTTTCCGCCCGTTTTTGTTCAGGTCAATCCAACCGTCCATGTAAATTGTTGCCCCCGCAGCTAATCCGCCGCACCAGACGAGCCAAACGACCGTTAATGCACGTTTCATGGTTGTTATGGTGTGATGTTTGCTCGGGAAACTCAACCTGTTTTGGCCAACGAGGCGCGTTTGGTTTTGAGCTAGGACAGATGCGGATTGTTCTCACACGGAGGCACGGCTGCCGGAGTTACCGGCAGGTTTTATAATTGTGCCGACGGCAGTGCAACTGGCAAACTGCACCCAACCGCAGTACTAATGCACAAATGCAAAGTGGTATCGTGTTTAACATCCAGCGGTACTCGATACAGGACGGCCCTGGTATTCGGACGACGGTCTTTCTGAAGGGTTGTCCGTTGCGCTGTGGCTGGTGTCATAATCCGGAGGGACAATCGCCTTTGCCGCAGTTGATGCTGGTCGAAACACGCTGCATTGGCTGTGGCGAATGCACTGTTGTTTGCCCGCTTTGCGAAGGCGCCGCCGAGCGCAAACCCGCACCGGTCTTGGCTGACCGATGCAAAGTGTGCGGCAGATGCGTTGAAGCATGCCCGACTGGTGCGCGCCGGATCGTTGGCCGACGGATGAGCACCGGCGAGGTAATGTCCGAGCTGTTGAAAGACAAAGTGTTTTACGCTGAGTCGGGTGGTGGCGTGACATTTTCCGGTGGCGAACCGCTTGCTCAACCGGAGTTCCTTGGGGATTTGCTGCGTGCGTGTCGGGCGGGCGGTTTGCACACTGCCATTGACACGTGCGGCTTCGGTAGTACGGAAACCGTGGTTGCGCTGGGGCAACTGGCTGATCTGATTTTGTTTGACGTTAAGCTTATGGACGATCTGCTGCACCGGCGATACACCGGCGTGTCGAATGAACAAATCCTGGCAAACCTCAGTGCGCTTGATGCAGTGCATCGCAATCTATGGTTGCGAGTGCCGTTGATTCCCGGCATAACCGACACGCCCGCGAACCTCGAGGCTACAGCAAAACTGGCAAGCTCGTTGCATAACGTGCGCAGGGTCACGATCTTGCCCTATCACAAAACCGGTGTGCAGAAGTTTCGGCGCCTTGGCATGGAATGTGTACTCGAGTCGCTCGAGCCACCTACACAGCAACAGTTGAACGCTGCTGCAGCCGTGTTTGAATCGGCAGGTTTGCCCGTTGCGCTCGGCGCCTGACGAGCACAGAAGAACACGATCAACAGGCACAGCGCGGATTTGTATCTGCACGCCGTGCCACGCGCCGGTTTTAGGTGGAGTCGGGGTCCGGCCGCCGCGGTGCCATGGGAAAGATTTTTTCAGCCGAGCACGGTCGAAGGCCATTTTTACGATCTGGGTGGGGAAAAAGACTTGCTTTATTTGCGGGTGGCGATTAGTTTGTGTCGAAAATTTTTGCTGCAGTCGGTTTCATGACGCAGACAATTCAAGTCGGATTTGACTCAAGACTCGAGCCCGGCATCGTTTATACGCGAGTTGATGCCGTGTTGAACTGGTTTCGGAAATATTCGCTTTGGCCGATGCCGATGGGTTTGGCCTGTTGCGCCATCGAGCTAATGGGCACCGGCGCAAGCAGATATGATATCGCACGGTTCGGAGCCGAGGTAATGCGGTTCAGCCCGCGTCAGTCGGACGTGATGATTGTGGCCGGGACAGTCACTTACAAGATGGCACTTGTGGTGCGGCGGCTGTACGAACAGATGGCCGAGCCAAAATGGGTTATTGCAATGGGCGCATGCGCGTCCACAGGCGGTATGTACCGGAGCTACGCTGTATTGCAGGGCATAGACAACCTGTTGCCGGTTGACTTTTACATATCGGGTTGTCCACCGCGCCCGGAAGCTTTACTCGAGGCGCTGATAAAACTGCAAGGCAAAGTGCAGCGCGAACCTGTGCTTGCCACGTTGAAGAAGCCCGGGCCGGCGCTGCCTGTGCAGACGCCGCAAGAACCACCCGCAGTCATCTCGAGGTAAAAATGACGGCGACCGAACTGGCAAACAGATTGCGCGCGCAATTTGGCACGGTGTTGAGCGAGCCGACCGAGTTCCGTGGGGAGACGACCCTCACATTGAGCGACCCGGACCGGATTGCTGATGTATGCAAGTTTGCAAAGGCCGAACTGGGGTTTGATTTGTTGCTTGACATAACGAGCATAGATAATTACGGGGTGGAACCGCGTTGGACCGTGGTGTATTTGTTGTACAACTTGAAACACAACTGTCATCTGCGCATAAGCACGAGCGTGTCTGAGGCAAAGTCCGAGCTACCGACCGTGACCGGCGTATGGCACGGGGCGGATTGGCACGAACGCGAGGTGTACGACATGATGGGCATACGATTTGTTGGGCACCCTGACCTGCGGAGGATTTTGATGTGGGACGGCTATCCGTATTTTCCATTGCGCAAAGATTTCCCGCTCGCTGGCCGGTCCAGCGAGGTCCCTGGTGTGGCATTCAGTCGGCCTGCACCACTTGAAGGCGGGCCGTTTGTGACTGTGCCAGGGGACAAAAACGCAATTGAACGTGAACCGCGGGTGCGTAACCCGCAAAACCAAAAAGGAGTACAAAAACAATGACAAAAGCAACATCACCTGCTCAAGTTGGCCGCAAACTAGCGGAAATGTTCGCGCGAAACGGCTGCTTGCGCGCGCCTGATGTGAAACGGCGCAAGAGCGAAGGTGGCGAATACCATGCCGGATACGAAATTCGGCTGGTTGCCGAAGACAGACAAGCACTCAAAGAACTGCGCTCGATGCTGGCCGGCGTGAAGCTGAAGGCCGGGCGCGAGTTCAAGAAAGGCAAACGGGTTGTCCTGCCGATTTACGGCAAGGACCAAGTGGTGCAGTTCACCAAACTGATCAAGCCGTATCTACCGCGTGCCGTGGCAGCGCGTAAGCTGAAGAAATGCCCAGCCTGAGGGTAGTCCGGTTCGAGGAGGCCGCCGCACGGGTTGACCCGTGCGGACGGCCGCCGGAACCAAACACCGGCGAGCCAGAAGATATCCCGGGCGAGACGATGGTCCTGAACATGGGACCGTCGCATCCCTCGACGCACGGGGTATTGCGCATCGTTTTGGAGCTTGACGGCGAACGTATCGTCAAGGCCACGCCGCACGTGGGTTATCTTCATCGGGGCGATGAAAAGATCGCCGAGAACATGACGTGGACGCAGTTTATCCCATACACAGACAGGCTCGATTATCTCGCTCCGCTTGCAAACAACGTTGCCTATGCACTTGCAGTAGAAAAGCTGCTCGGCATACACGACAAGCTGCCGCCACGATGCCAGTATATCCGCGTCATTTGCGCTGAGCTAGCGCGGATTTCATCGCATTTGCTCGGTATCGGCTGTTACGCAATGGACTTGGGCGCGATGACGGTGTTCCTGCTCACGTTCACCGAGCGCGAGAGGATCTACAACCTGTGCGAGATGCTCACCGGCGCACGGTTTACAACCGCATACACCCGGATCGGCGGTGTGGCGCGCGATACACCACCCGGCTGGTGCGATGCAGTGCGCAAATTCCTAAACGAGGTTGTGGTCACGATTGCCGAAGTTGACACGTTGCTTACGCGTAACCGGATTTTTATTGACCGTACGCGAGACGTTGGTGTCATTCCGAAAGAAGTTGCAATTGACTACGGGTTAACCGGGCCGAACCTGCGCGGCAGCGGTGTCGAGTACGACTTGCGCAAGGCGCATCCGTACCTGTGTTACAAAGAGATCGAATTTGACGTGCCAGTGGGTTCAGTTGGTGATTGTTACGATCGTTATCTTGTGCGCATGGAAGAAATGCGCCAGAGTGTGCGTATCATTCACCAGTGCCTTGACAAAATCCCGGGTGGCTTCGACAACAAATCCGAAGAACCTGTTTGCATTGACGACGGCAAAATCGCACTGCCGCCCAAACACAAGGTGTTAACCGGCATGGAAGAGCTGATCCACCATTTCATGCTCGTGACGCAAGGTGTCAACTGTCCGCCCGGCGAAGTGTATTTCGGGCATGAAAACCCGAAGGGTGAACTTGGCTTTTACATCGTTAGCCGCGGTGGCGGTGTACCGTACCGGCTAAAGATCAGGTCACCGTCATTTTGCAATCTGAGCATATTGCCATGGCTGATGCCGGGCCATCTGCTCAGCGACACCACTGCAATCCTGGGTTCACTTGACTTTGTGATGGGCGAATGCGACCGATGAGACGGGTTGCCAAAACAACAGCCAAAAATTTGGCGCAAGCGAAAATATGGGTAGAAGCCTGGAAACGAGCTGCGCCCGAACTTGAGCGAATGCGCTGTGAAGAAATTCGGCGCGCTGATACCGAATCTGCAATACCTGTTTTTGATGGCCTTTTTGAAAGCGCAATTGAAGCAAATCCGCCTGGACCAATGTGCGGGTTGGTTGAACAACAACGCTTGTTTGGACGACTTAGACGATGACGCGCCTGGTTAGACTGGCTGCGGAGCTGCAATCGTTACTCGATTCGAGTTCGTGGCAGAATTGTTTGATTGGCGGACTTGCGCTTCAGCGCTGGGGCATACCACGGTTGACAATAGATTTGGACATGACAGTTCTGACCGGGTTCGGTGGGGAGGAAAAACTGGTGGATTTTTTGTTGTCTAAATACGCAGCTAGGCGTACCGACGCGCGGGATTTTGCGTTGCGGAATCGGGTATTGCTTATCCAGTCGGGCGACGGGATTGGCATTGATATTGCGCTAGGTGCACTCCCTTTTGAAGAGCGAATGATGAAACGTGCAAGTGAGTTTCCCTTCCTGCCTGACTGTCGGTTGCGGACTTGCTCAGCCGAGGACCTTATCGTCACGAAGGCTTTCGCGGGCCGTGACCAGGATTGGGTAGATGTGAAAGGCGTTATTATCCGACAGAAATCTTTGAATTGGCGAGTGATCTATTCGGAGCTGGCACCGTTATGTAAGTTGAAAGAAGCGCCGGAAATTATCTCGCGCTTAAAGCAGTTGCAGAAAGAATTTGGCGGAAAATGAGTTGGTCAGTCCCAGCAGATTTGGAGGTCGAGATTGACGTGCTAATCTCGCATTACCCGGTCAAGCGTAGTGCGGTGCTCATGGTGCTACATGCGTTACAGGAGCATTTCGGCTGGATTTCACAGGAAGCAGTCGAGTGGACGGCCAAAAAGCTCGGGCTTAAGCCCATCAACGTGTACGAGCTTGTGACATTTTATCCGATGTTCCGGCAGCAGCCTGCCGGCAAATACCAGATCAAAATCTGTCGCACACTCAGTTGCGCACTGGCCGGGACACATGAACTGCACAGGCAACTTTGCGAGAAACTCGGGCTTGACCCGAACAAGCATGGCCCGCAGACAACCAAGGACGGCAGGTTCACAATCGAGTTTGTCGAGTGTTTGGCCGCCTGCAATACTGCACCGGTGGTGATGGTCAACGACAAACTACACGGGGGCGTCAGCAGCACTCAGGCGGATGAGATTGTGGCACAGTGCAAATGAACGGAAACCGATGCAAATCGTAAATCGTAAATCGAAAATCGAAAATGTAAGTTGGCTGCCCGACCTGGATTCGAACCAGGACAAACAGATCCAGAGTCTGCTGTGCTACCGTTACACCATCGGGCAACCCGTGGCACAACTAAGTCTAACCGGTTTGCCTGCTAGGTCAAGAGATGCTGGCGCGTTGATGCGTTACAGCGTTAAAGCGTTAAAACGGTTGTGCTGGCCCCGCCGATCAACCCTGAAAATCCCAGGGTTCCTGCGCCCATACGTTTCAACGAATCACCGCTTCAACGCTTCACCGCTTTAACACTTTAACGCTTTAACACTTCACCACACTCCCCACCATGCCGCAGGAATACAGATTAATCCTCAAACACGTGGATGAGCCGGGGTACACACCCGATATCGAGTGTTATTTGCGGCATGGCGGGTACGGGACGTTGCGCAAGGCGCTGTCGCTCAAGCCAAAAACTTTGCCCGACGGCAGAATCCAAACACCACAGGAGCAGCTACGTGATGAAGTCATGCGCTCCGGCCTGCGCGGGCGTGGCGGGGCAGGGTTTTCATGCGGGCTAAAATGGTCGCTTGTTGACCGCAAGAGTGGCAAGCCGATCTATCTGATCTGCAACGCGGATGAGTCGGAGCCGGGCACATTCAAAGACCGCCAGATCATCCATAAAGACCCGCATCAGTTGCTCGAAGGCATTATCATTTCATGTTTTGCCAATGATGTGCATCTGGCGTACATCTACATCAGGGGTGAATTTGTTGAGGGGGCAAAAATTCTCGAGCGCGCCATCCAGGAAGCCAAGGCGAAAGGTTTCCTAGGCAAAAACATTCTTGGCAGCGCTTACGACCTCGAGGTTTACGTGCACCGCGGCGCAGGTGCGTACATTTGCGGTGAAGAAACCGGCCTGATCGAGTCCCTGGAGGGCAAACGGCCATACCCACGAATCAAACCGCCGTACTACCCGGCTGTGCTCGGGCTATATCAGTGCCCGACCATTGTTAACAATGTCGAGACACTGTGTGCGGTCAAACACATCGTTGCGATGGGCGGGGCGGAGTACGCCAAGCTTGGCACGCCGAACAATACCGGCACACGCATCGTAAGCCTGAGCGGGCATGTCAAACGGCCAGGCTATTACGAGGTTGAGGTCGGCAAGGTTACAATTCGCGAGCTGATTTTTGACCCTGTCTTTGGTGGCGGGCTGCGTGATGGGCGCAAGCTCAAGGCAATCATCCCGGGCGGTGTATCTGCCAAGGTTTTTAAGGCCGGCGAATACGTCAAAATTACCAAGCGAACCCCAGATGGCAAACAAGCCGTCCAAGAGGTTGACGTGTTGGACTTGCCATACGATTTCGATACTATTGCTGCGGCAGGTAGCATGTCCGGCTCAGGGGCAATAATTGTGCTGGATGATTCAGCCGACATGGTCGAGGTGCTGGCCAACATATGCGAGTTTTTCGCTCACGAGAGCTGCGGACAGTGCACTCCGTGTCGGGAAGGCACACTTTGGATGTGCAAGATTTTGCGGCGTTTGAGCACCGGACGCGGCAGAAAACTCGATGCCGATGAGCTGCTCCGGATCGCAGGCAACATTGCCGGTGGCCGCACAGTTTGTGCCTTTGGCGATGCGTGCGCATGGCCAGTTTTGAGTGTGGTGAGCAAGTTCAAGGACGAATTCATCGCAAAAGGCGCAGCGGATGAAGAGAAGTGCGGTAAGGAAATCGGAGGCGCTGCGGTAGCGAACGAGAGGATAATCGCAACGGCTCGACATGTGTAAAACTAGCAAAACAGCCCGAATACAGAAACTACTCATTCGCGCTCGGCGTCGGTTGGTTGGTGCGGCGCGGTGTGATGATTATTCTTGTTTTTCGCGTTTCATTTGCACACGGCTTAAGCCGGGTGTAAGCGGACATGGTGTGAATTTGACCGTTTCAACGGGTTCCTGGCCAGGCCGGAAAACCGCTGGAACGGCTGGACACGCCCTTTGGTGGCGGGTCACCAGGCTGAAGCCAGGTGTTAACGAGCGCCGCGGACTTGAAACGCCTGCGCTTGCGCCAACCGAAGTGCAGGTGAATTCCTGCATGCACGAGGCAACCTGCCCGTTTTGGCCAGGTTACTCGCCTGCCAATCAAACTCACGACCTGTCAAGCCCCTTACGCTTTTTCTCCCGCGCAGTGCTGCGGCGGCAAATTGCTGCCGCCGACGGCCAAGTTGGGCGTTCCACCCAATTTGACAGCCCGGTTCGGGATGGGCTGCAAACGCTTTCAACCGTTTTACGTCTTTGCGCGTTTGCGTTAACCGGAAATGTCAGCAGTGCCAATAACTGAGTCTAAGCCAGCGCCACCTGTTGTGGAGAAGATCAAGGTAAAGGTGGACGGGCGCGAAATTGAAGTGCCGCCGCTGATGCCGGACTGGCAGGGCAAATTCGTGCCTACAACAATGCTGCAAGCGTGCGAAGCGGCCGGGGTGTCAGTGCCGCATTACTGTTATCATCCGAAGCTACCAGTTGCGGGCAATTGTCGGATGTGCCTGGTCGAGTTCGGCACGCCTGCGCTCGGGCCGGATCGCAAACCGATTCTGAATCCTGACGGTACACCCAAGATTGTCAAAGCATCGCGGCCGGCCATTGCATGTTCCACCCCTATCTCGCCTGGGATGGAGATTTATACCAATACGCCTGCGGTAAAAGCGATGCGCCAGGGTGTGCTCGAGTTTTTATTGATCAATCATCCGCTCGATTGTCCGATCTGCGATCAGGCTGGTGAATGCAAATTGCAGGAATACTCGGTTGATTATGGTGCACCTGTTAGCAGGTTTATCGAGGCAAAAGTGCACAAACCCAAAGCCGTCCAACTCGGCCCGCGGATTGTGCTGGATGCTGAGCGCTGCATTTTGTGCACACGTTGCATCCGGTTCACGCGTGATATTGTTGGCGATGATGTGCTCGGCATAATAAATCGCGGCAGTTACAACACGATCAGCACATACCCCGGCACTTTCTTTGATAACAATTATTCGCTGAACACGGTTGACCTGTGCCCCGTCGGCGCGCTGACCTCGAAAGATTTTCGTTTCCGAATGCGTGTATGGTTTTTGAAAGAAACACCGAGCATCTGCACCAGTTGCGCCACTGGCTGTAACATCACAATCTGGTCGCGCCAGAACAAAATTTATCGGTACACACCGCGCCAAAACGACGCCGTCAACGGGCCGTGGATGTGTGATTTCGGCCGGCTGAACTACAAATGGATCGGGCGCGACGACAGGCTCAAACACGTGCTTGTGCGCGGTCAAGAGACATCATGGACGGCTGCACTCAACGAGGTTGCAGACAGACTTAAAAATGCAGTTCCCGGCTCGGTTGCAATTGTTGCCTCTGCACGCCAGACAAATGAAGAGCTTTGGTTATTGAGCAGGTTGAAAGCAAAGGTTTGCGGGTTGACCGACTCGATCCCACGCATCGGGCAGGCGGACAACCTGCTTGTCAACGCCGACAAAAACCCGAACTCGAACGGCGTGCGGCTGACAGGTATTTGTCGGGCTGAGTTGGGGGTAACCATTCCCGAGATTGCCTCTGGCATTGCGAACGGAAAAATCAGGACGCTCATTGTCTTTGGCGAAGACGTTACCAGGCACGGCCTCGGCGCAGAGTTACTTGGCAAACTCGATACGCTCATCGTGAGTGACATTCTGCCGAATGAAACAACCAAGCTTGCTCACTATCTGTTGCCCGGCTGCGCGCATGCCGAGAAAGACGGCTCATTTACAAATGCAACCGGGTACGTGCAACGGTTCATGAAAGCGGTTGATCCACCTGGTGACGCCCGAGCTGAGTGGGAATTTTTGCATGAACTGGTCAATGCCGTTGTTGGCGGCAACGGCGTGTGCACAATCGAGCACATATTCAACGAAATGGCCGGGGACATCCCGGCATTTAAAGGGTTAGCTTGGGCGGCGTTGGGTCTGAACGGTGTGCAAGTGAAGATTTAACACAAAGACGCCAAGGCACGAAGGCGCTTGAAAACGTGCCATATTGGGCTCAAACGAATCCGGCGTTGGGTCTGCGGCAAGAGCTTGTTCGGTAACGCCCTGTAGGAATGAATCACTTCCAACTGCGCGGCACCAGCTCATCCCACGAGCAGCGCAGTGCGTTGCGAATTCTGGCCAAGGTGGTGATGAGCACGTTGATCTCGCCAGCTTCGATGCGGCGGACATTGCGGGGATTGATGTCAACCAACTCGGCTAGCTGCTCCTGCGTCATGCCCAAAGAAGTGCGAATGCGGCGGATGTTTCCGCCCAATTCCCGCAAATCGGCTGCCACTTTGCCTTTTGACACGCAACATTACGCGAAAACTTTGATGTTGACATAAAGGGCGCAATACGTCCTAATCGTGTTTGGTTAAAAGTCTTGCAGCTAAATCAGAAACAACAAATCGGAGAACAACGGTGAAAAAGTTTCTCGCAATCATAAAAAGTCTGACGGTGACGGTTGGATTACTCCTTGCGCTCCACCTGAACACAACTTCACATGCCCAACCACTCCGGTTCACGAAAGTGCGTGTAACAGATGAGGGGGCAATTCAATTGCAGTGGCAGAGCCGGACGAACGGGGTGTATCGCTTGGAATACACGGCTGAGTTGTCCGACCAAACTGTTTGGGATGTTCTTGTGGACTACTTCCCGACTCAAGGCACAAACACCATTTTCCTCGACACTGGAAAGTACTGGACTGAACCGGTCCTGCCGCATCCCAAGGATTGCGCACTGCGTTTCTACCGCGTAATCCAAGTTGGCACAAATTCGCTTGTCCCGCCGATTGTGACAATCTCAAACCCAGCACCGGGCAGTGTTCTTTCCGGTGAAGTGACCATCAATGTCTCGATTAGCACCACCAACTGGATTGTGGCCGTTCGCTTCTTTGTTGACGGCGAAGAAGTGGAGTTTGGAGGCGCCGACGACAACGGAAACGCCAGTTACACCATCAACACAACAGAATGGCCAAACGGCCCGCACGTCATTTTTGTGGTCGCTGAAACTGCGGCGGGAACGGAGACTACAGGGCAGCAATCCTCAGCGCAAAGCGGTGCTGGCGCATCAGCGTTGGTTCCGGTTACATTTAGCAACTACATTTCCAAGTGGTATTTCTCGCTGCCTGGATTCGACCCATCTTTAGGTGAGACGCAACGAATCACGGCGAAGTTTGAGGCGTATTCGAGCTGGACTCTGAGCATTCTTGATGAGTTTGATACCCCTGTGCGCTCCGCGTCAGGAACGGGGTTCAACATGCAATTCGACTGGGATGGTCGGGATAACCATGGCTTTGAAACGCCTCCCGGCGAGTATCAGTTTATTCTGTCGGCCAACCAAACGACGCTGCCCCAAAGTCTAATGGCTGCCGGAGAAAACCTGTGGCTGTCTCCAATGATGGAAGCGACATTGGAGGGAAAATGCTCCTACTTCATCGAAATTCCCCCACTGCCTCCGCCACTTGATGAACTTTACGGCCCTTTGCCGCCTGTTGAGGTAAAGATTCCTGATTCGTTCTTCGAGAAAATGCTCTCGGATAGATTCTTTCAAGAACGGACTGGTTTTGAGCGGCCGCAGCAAGGAGGCGCGTCGCAAACGACGCAAAGTCCGCGGCGTCCCCCGCCGAAACCGATCAAAGGCACACCCGGGACAGTCGGCATAGCTTGGCAGGGGCATCACCCTGATACAACAAGTGGCATCCCGGGGTTCAATCCACCTGCAAATCTGGTCGGTTGGATCACACTTGATCCCAATTACTTCCTGCCGTACGGCAGAATCAAGCGAGCTGGAGAAATTGCGAACAAGTTCGAAGCGACAATGAAGAAATACAAATGGAAAACAGCCTTCAACTATGGGGATGACAAGTTGACCGCCGCTGCCATGCGCAAGCCCTCAAAAGGCGGAACAAACCTGTTCAACTACTGTAACATCGGGCTGTTGGTTGGACACGGCATCCGTGGCGCATCACAGGACTTTCTGGCTGCGTCAACCCCATCGCTCCAGACTTACTACCCGGTCTATCGGACCGGCGTGAACGCCTATGACTGGGTGAGGATGTCCGAGTTTGACTTCGGTGGCGGACCTGGCGGACTCCGCTGGATGGGCATTTACGCCTGCAATATGCTCTATCGAGAAAATGCGCTTGATATGTGGAACAAAGGGGTGTTGCCGATGAACCTCAACCTGCACATCCTGTTGGCTGCGGAAACTTCAGTCCAGATGTATCCCGAATTCGGGCGTCTCTGGGCCAGCTACATGAACGGGGGAGAGGACGGCATAAAGCGCACGGTCTTGGAATCTTGGGCGCTTGCTTCCCACAAAGTCCACAAGGAAGTCAAGCCCTCACACGATGTCATCATGAGCAGCGCTTATTGGCCGAATTGCGTGAATGACAAGCTGCTTAGTTATACTCCAAACGATTCGGACGATCCGTCGGAAATCCGATTCCGGCGTGTGAAAGTTTGGCCGACGTTTCAAATGCTGGAATGAGACTTCTGAGCATGCTGATTCTGGGTGCGGCAGTCTCAGCGGCTTTTGCCGCCGGGCCGCCGCTGGATAGATTTTGCTCGCCATTTGATGGCAACGGCTGCGAGGTGCTGTGGGAAGCGCCAACAAATGGACTCCCCGCAACTGTAAAAATTTTCAAAGTTGTTCCGACAAAATTCTCGCCAGAAACAATCTCCAATCTGCTTCAACTTGCGGAATTAACTTCAAAGGACCGAAAACAACCACCGAGAGGAGGCGTGTTTGACGACAAAAACATTCTCTGCTATGGCGATAGAGCAGAGACCAAGCATCTGCTTCTGCTTCCGTCTCAGGGTTACATCGTGCTTCGCAGAGAGGGTGCAACTGCCGCTCTGAAGGACGAAGTTGTCGGCGTGCCGGAAGTTCGCGATGCGCTCAACCTTGCGCTTGGACTGCTTCCAAAGATCGGAATACCGAGGTCTGAGATCGCGACCAATCAACAACGTGGACTACCTGTGAGTCTCACTGAAACGACCGACTTTTACAAAGACAAGGCCACTGGGCAAGTGGTGAGCAATGTCATCAGTCGCGCGGTGAGCCTAACGCGGCAGATTGACGGCATCCCGGTGTGGGGTTCTGCCGGGGTGTTCGCACATTTTGGTAACGAGGCCAAACTCGAGGAATTAACCGTGACTTGGCGAGCAATTGAACCATTGAGAGAATGTGCTGTTCCAACAGCGAACGAATTCCTCCGCGCCGTAAAAGACGGCAAGACACTCATTCGTGATGGCGAACGTGCCGCGTTCAAGAAACTCTCGATTACCAAAGTGAAGCTGTATTACTGGGAGAGTTCAGGTTCGGAACGACAGACCCGCGTCTATCCGTTCGCGGTTCTGGAAGCAAAAACGGATTTTGCCGAGGAACGGTCGAACGTTGAAATCTTCGTTCCCTTCGCAAATGACGGATAATTCTTGCCGTGTGGCACCGCTACGGGCTCCCTTCTTTCGGTATTGGCAGTATTCCAGCCAGTGCAGCACGGACACGTGAAATCCTTCTGTTTCGGAGTGTTCTTGCGCGCGCAGAAATCAAGGACAATATGGCCCGAATAAACAGTCTGATGTTTTTTCGTCGCCTCTCCCGCAAAATTGACTTTTTCCCCAGTTCTGGGACTCTATGGTTGTTTCCTGACCGTTGAAGGTCTTTTCAACGAAATGGCTAGGGACATCCCGGCATTTAACGGGTTAACTTGGGCGGCGTTGGGTCAGAATGGGGTGCAAGTGAAGATTTAACGCAAAGACGCCAAGACACGAAGGCGCGAAGAAAGAAAATGATGTTGTAGAATAAAATGGGCACGAGGCTAATAGGTAATAAACCCTTGCGTCTTTGCGCCTTTGCATTGAAACCATGATTGACTGGCTGAACAACTTGAGTCCGACGACGCAGTTCGCGGTGGTGACCGCCTGCGGGATTTGCCTGCCATGATAGTTGAGCTTCATCCTCACGCAAAAGAGCGACTGGCAGAAGCGGCGCTACAGAGGCGGAAGTTGTGGCCACCGTGTTGGAGGGTGGATCGTTTCCGGCAAAGTTTGGCCGCACCGGTTTTCGGCGCAACTTCCCGTTTGGCGCAAAATGGCGGGGCAGATATTATGCAAACAAGCAGGTGATCGTTTACGCGGTCCGCGAGCGGCGCGGCTGGTTGGTGATCACGGTGATAACCAGGTTTTTTGATCATGAAACTGACATACGATCCACGATACAACATCGCTTACATCCGGCTGCTGAAAAAGAAAGCTCAGGTGGAAACCATCCAGGTCAGCGATGAGTTGAACATTGACATCGCACCTGACGGCCGGGTTTACGGCATCGAGCTGCTCAACGCAAACAAACAATTGCGCGGGCAGGATCGCGGACGACTTATCGTCCGCAACGAGGCTGTCGGGAAAGAAGTGGAACTGCCCCTGGCCGATGCTTGAGCAATGACAGACTGGTTGAACAATTTGAGTCCGACGACGCAGTTCGCGTTGTTCACAGCGGTGAAGGCGATTGCTGCGTTTGCGGTATTGATGTTCATGGTCGCCTACATCGTACTGGTTGAACGACGCGTGTGCGCGTTCATCCAGGACAGGCTCGGGCCGAACCGATGCGGACCGTTCGGGTTGCTGCAACCTGCAGCAGACGCAATCAAAGCGTTTTTGAAAGAAGATTTTACGCCTTCATTTGTGCGCAAGGTGTACTACGTGCTTGCCCCGGCAATTGTAATGTCACCGGCAATTCTCAACCTCGCTGTGATACCATTCGGCTCGAACCTGGGCCGGCAACAAATGGTTGTGGCTGACCTGAACGTCGGTGTGCTGTACGTGTTTGGCATTGTAGCGCTCGGCGTGTACGGGATTGTGCTGGCGGGTTACGCAGCCAACTCGAAATACCCGTTGTTGGGCGGGCTGCGTTCTAGCGCGCAGATGCTCTCATACGAGGTCGCCATGGGTATGAGCCTGATTCCGGTGTTTTTGGTCGCCGGCAGTCTGAACCTTGGCGATATCATCCGTTGCCAGACCGGCACAGTAAGGTGGTTACCCGCTTGGTTGCCGTTGCCGAACTGGTTTGTGTTTCAAAACCCGATGACATTTCTGGCCTTTTGCATTTTCCTGGCAGCGGCATTTGCAGAAACGAACCGCACGCCGTTCGATCTGCCCGAGGCCGAGCAGGAACTGGCTGGCGGGTACAACGTCGAATACAGCTCAATCAAGTTCGCACTGTTTTTCATGGGCGAATACGCAGCCATGATTATTGCCTCGGCAATGATGGTGACGCTATTTTTCGGCGGCTGGACACTCCCCTGGTTCGGGTTGGACAAACCGGCAACGACTTTGGTTGGTGGTATAGCGCACATTTGTATTTTCCTGGCTAAAGTAGTTGGGTTTTTGGTGCTGTTCATCTGGGTGCGTTGGATGTGGCCGCGCTTTCGGTTCGACCAGTTGATGAAGCTCGGCTGGCAACGGTTCATCCCGATTGCGCTGGTGAACATCGTGATTACAGCCGCTTGGTTATGGTGGAGGTCGGAGTGAGAATGACGCAAGCAGCGCCAGAACGTGCAAGGAGAAACCATGGCTTGTACCAAGGCCGAGGTGATGGCTTGGTGCCCTTTTCATTAGCAGCCGGCTTCAGCCGGACACCGATAGCAACTAGGCGGGTGAACCGGCGCCTTTGCTCGCTTTCGTTAACACCTCGCTTTAGCGAGGTGTTGGTGGCAGCATCTGATTGGAAAACTGTTTCAACAGTTTTATGTTACGGAGAAAGACACACGAAATGAACCGCGACCATGTCACTCCACTCTTACTCTCGGGTTTGGCTCCACGTAGTGTGGGCCACATTGGAGCGTCGTCCGTTGTTAGACAAACCTGCCGCCGCAAAAGTCTCGGAGTACCTGCACGATCATGCAAAGCAGAGGGGCATTTACATGAAGATAAACTACGTGAACCCGGACCACGTTCACGCGTTGATAGATTTGCCGGCAAACCTGACCATCGAAGACATGATGCAGTTGTTCAAGGGCAGCTCGTCGCACTGGATCAACGAGCAGAATCTGGTCCCGGGCAAGTTCGGTTGGGGACGCGGTTACGGTGTCTTCTCGGTTTCGGAGTCTGCTGTATCAGAAGTGTGCGCCTACATCGCGAATCAGGAAGAGCACCATCGAAGGCGCGGCTTTGTCGAGGAACTGAAGCGATTCGTCGAGCGGTACGGGCTGGCGTGGCGAAAGGAGAGGGAATGAAACTGTTGAAACAGTTTCGTTCCGCGCCCGCAGCATACACCCCGCTGAAGCGGGGTGTTAGTGAGAAGGCTGATGCGGTGGACATTGTTCGTCTCATTAACACCCGACTTCAGTCGGGTGTCATAACAAACGCGAGAACCAGAAACCGTTTTAACGGTTTCCCAAATTTGATTTGAACAATTTGGAAATGATTGTCAAACGAGAACCACTGAACTTTTGGGAACGGCTTTATCTGCCGGCCATTATCGGCGGGTTCAAAGTCACCATCCGGCATTTCTTCAAGAAAAAGGTGACGATGCAGTATCCGGAGGACAAATGGGTCGTGCCCGAGGGGTACCGCGGTGCGCCGGCTCTGGTCCGAGACCAGGACGGCAATACGAAATGCGTGAGTTGCCAGCTCTGCGAATTTATCTGTCCGCCCAAAGCGATTAAAATTACCCCGCCTGGGCCGGATGGGCCGCCTGCTGACAGGCCTAATGCAGAGAAAATGCCAGTCGAATTCGAGATAAACATGCTTCGGTGCATCTACTGCGGCCTGTGCCAGGAAGTGTGTCCCGAGGAAGCCATCTTTTTGCAAAAAGATTATCTGTTTATTGGCACAACGCGCTCGGAGCTGATCCATAACAAGGCGAAATTACTTGCTTTGGGCGGTGTGCATGCCGGATTCCAAAAATGGAAACACAAACTACATGAGGCCAGAGCACAGGACCAGTTCCCGGTAACTCTGTAGCATAACCACGGATGAACCTGAGCATAGACAGGATCATTAAATCGTTGAGTTGTTACACCGCCCAACCGAGTGTGACGCTCTGCCGCTTTAACGCTTTAACATTTCAACGCTTCTACGCTTTAACGATTCAACGATCCAACGATTCAACGGTTCAACGATTCAACGATCCAACGCTTCAACGGTTCAACGATTCAACGATTCAACGATTCAACGACTCAACGCTTCAACGGACCATAACTGACTATGGCGTTACCTGACATCTTGTTTTACGTGTTTGCGGCGCTGGCGTTGCTGTGCGGCTTGTTGGTCGTGGCGAATCCGTTCAGCCGCAACCCGGTCAATAGTGCGATGTTTCTGGTGTTGACGATCATCTCGATGGCGGGCTTGTTCGTGCTGCTACACGCATACTTCCTCGCGGCGGTGCAGGTGTTGGTCTATGCAGGGGCGGTCATGGTGCTGTTCCTGTTTGTGATCATGCTGCTCGATCTCAAGGAAGAAGAACGGCAAAAAATCAAAGCGTTCAGCATTATCGCCGGGTTGATTGCGGTCGGTGCAATCGCAGCGATTTTCGTCAGAGCGTTGCTTGAGACAAGGCCCGGAAAAGACTTGCCTGCGCCGGTTGTCGAAGGTGGCCCTGTCCAACTTGGCAAGCTACTGTTCACGCATTACCTGTTGCCATTTGAAATTGTCGGTGTGCTGTTATTGGTGGCAATGGTGGGTGTGATTTTGCTGACTAAGAGGGACCTGAAGTGAAAACTCGTTTAACCGTTAAAACCGTTGAACCGTTGAACCGGCGTATTACCCGGTCGGTTTCGATGCTCCTATTTTCCCAGTTTAACGCTTTAACGCTTCAACACTTCAACGCTTTAACGCTTCAACGCTTCAACGCTTTAACGCTCTAACGCTTCAACACCCGATGACCCCAAGCTTGGAACATTACTTGGTTGTCAGTGCACTTGTATTTGCGCTGGGCATGCTCGGCGTGCTGACCCGGCGCAGCCTGCTGGTGCTGTACATGTCGCTTGAGCTGATGCTCAACGCGGCGAACCTTGCCCTGGTTGCATTCTCGCGGTTTACCGACAATCTCAGCGGTCAGGTGCTGGTGTTTTTCATCATTACCGTTGCAGCGGCCGAGGTTGCAGTTGGGTTGGCGCTTATTGTTGCGCTGTACCGCAAACGCCAGTCCGCACACGTGGAAGACCTGACGATGATGAAGCTTTGATGATGTGCCCAAAACTACCAGGTGATGTTTGTGTCCCTGGAGATTCTGGCTGCCAAGCCGGGTTTCAGATTTTTATTCCCATGAACCGGGACGGTGATTATTTTGGGCTCACCTGGTTTGCTGAAGATATGGTGACTGCCTCGGATGCGCTTCAACACCCAGCCGTGCTGCTGCAACAACCGGCACATTTCCTTGCCGGTAATCGGCTTCATAAGTTGAGTTCGGTCACCTCGATTTCAGGCTGTGGTTGGCGACCTTCTTCACGCATAACTTCTAAATAGCCCAATGCAGCCTCACGCAGGTTTCCCATCAGTTCCTCGACCGTTTCGCCCTGCGAATAACACCCGGGCAACGCCGGTATTTCACCCCAAAAACCGCCGCCCGGCTCTGGATGAACGACCACTTTGAATTTCATGCGCATACTCTATACAAATAAGCGCAGCAACGCAATCGGAGGCAACCCGAGCTCGCACGAATTACCGAGCACATGACTGGACGTGGACAAGTTAAATCGTTGAACCGTTACACCGTTAAACCGGAAGCATCCATGTGCCACGCCGATTCAACGAGTCAACAGTTCAACGGTTCGACCATTGACTACCCCACGGCCCTCGGGCTCGGACATAACCTCGTGGCGACTGCGCTTATGTTTACGCTTGTTGCATTTTCCCAGATCACGGATAACCTTAGCGGCCAAGCAATGGTTATTCACAGCAGCGGCGGATGTTGCAGTGGGTTTGGCGCATATCGGTGCGCTTAATGTGTTATGAGCGCCAGTTTTGGCCAGCATGAAAGACTCTTTGAGACCCTAACGAAATGAAAAAACCTCGCCCATCGAACCCGCAACCGCTCAGAGCTGACGACATGCAGTCTTCAGCGTCCGGTGTACTGGGACGAATGAAACTCGGAACCAACCCACTCGCAAAAGCTGTCGCATCAAACACAATGGTTGGAAGAATCTTGTGGGTCGCTGTTCTCGCACTATTAACCGCTGGTGCAGCAAGCTGTGGAACGCAAACTGATGACATTTTCTCCGATCTCGAACGTCTATGCGTTTTGGGTGAAAAAGCGCCAAACAGCCTTATAGTTTCGCTTTTTGAGCGCCTCGAGCGGCAAGGCACAAATGCTTCTGCGGTTTTGTTGAAGAAACTTGGTGAACAAGGCCATAATGAGCAGCAATTGACGGTGTACGTCTGGGCTTTGGGGGGTTGTAAAGACCCAGAGGCCATTCCCGTTATCATCAAACTGGCGAATCAGGCCAAGACCGATAAGCTGAAAATGAATTGCCTGAAGGCACTCGCCGAAATTGGCGGCGATAAAGCTGCTCAGTACCTCTTGGCAGCGCTGGATAAAACCACCGAGAAAGAGAAACGCTTCAATCTCATCAATCTTCTAGCCCAAATGCAATGTGAAGCCGTGTTACCGAAAACCATCGAAGTGCTCGAATGCGATCCTAAAGCGGAGTATTGGCGGCCAAAGCTTGTCTTCGGCAAAATGGGTGACAAGGGTGTTCATTTCCTGGTTGACCAGTTGAATCATACAAACCGCAACGTCCGAGCCAACGCAATTGGAATCTTGGGCCAGTGGTTGATTGCGCCTGAAGCGATCGAACATCTACGAAACCAATTTTGGAAAGAGGAAGACACCGAGATTCGCGGCTTGATTTATTGTTCCATCATCGGGACATCCTCTGAGAAAGCTTTTAAGGAGTTCTTGACCGATGTGGTTGCCAAAGAGAAAGACTCGAAGCTGGTCGAAGCTGCAAAAGCTGCTTTGGAAAGCTTTCCAGGACAAAAAGAGAAATTTGTGGCACTGAAAAAGAAGAAGAGGCCAGCCCCCAAGAATTTTCAGCGGGAATACGCCATTCTGTTCAAGTCATTTGGCAAAGAAGGCGACTATGAGATATTGAGCAAATCCAGCACTGCGGCTGATGAACCTCTGTTGAAGAAGTTACGCGAGCGGATATTACAACGTGACTCCGATGAGGCTTTCTACGACTACGAAAAAGTGAATGCAATTATTTGGCTCAACCGCTTTCCGAACTGACTCCGTGACAATGAGTGCCGAGGGCCTGCCTTTGCTAGTTTGGTTCCTGCCGCTGCTGGCGGCAGGCGCTGAGGTTGAACCCCGCAAACCTTGCCCTGGTTGCATTCTCGCGGTTTACCGACAATCTCAGCGGTCAGGTGCTGGTGTTTTTCATCATTACCGTTGCAGCGGCCGAGGTTGCAGTTGGGTTGGCGCTTATTGTTGCGCTGTACCGCAAGCGCCAGTCCGCACACGTGGAAGACCTGACGATGATGAAGCTATGATGCAAAGCAGAACTTTCAACCGCAGAGACGCAGAGGCGCTGAGTTTTAACGAGCTCACGGAACAAGTCATAGGCACTTGCATTGAGATTCATCGTAATCTAGGTCCTGGGCTTCTGGAGTCAGCTTATCAAGAATGCCTCTGTTACGAATTATCACGGGCGGAGATCGAATTCGAGCGGCAAGTACCACTGCCGGTTAAATACAACGGCGTCTGCTTGGAGTGTGGTTACAGGCTGGATTTGGTTGTTTCGGAAAAGACCGTTGTGGAACTAAAAACTGTTGAGCAGTTGCTTCCAATACACGAAGCCCAACTACTGACTTATCTGAAACTTTCCGGCCTTACAGTTGGCCTCCTAATTAATTTCAACGTCCCAGTATTGAAAGACGGCATCAAACGCATAGTCAACAAATTTACCGACTTCTCTGCGTCTCAGCGTCTCAGCGGTGAGGTTGAGGTCTGATGAAACTGGAAGTGTTACCATTGTTGACCCTGTTTCTGCCGCTGTTGGCAGCAGGCACAATCACGCTGTTTACCCAGCGCAGCAAAGCGCTCAGTGCTGCATTGTCAATCGGGGCGGTGTTGACTGGCCTTGTGTTATCCGCGGTGCTGGTCGCAACCCACGGCTGGGTCAGGTTTGAATCCGGCTTGACCTGGGTGGGGGTCGGCCCATTCCAGGTCGAGTTCGGCATCAAGCTCGACCCGCTCAGCCTGGTGATGATGTTGATTGTGACTGGAGTTGGCGGGGTCATTCATGTCTATTCGCTCGGTTATATGCGGGGTGACCCGGGCTGGTCGCGATATTTTGCCTGCTTAAGCCTGTTCACATTCGCGATGCTCGGTATTGTGCTGGCGAACAATTTCGTTCTGCTGTTCGTTTTTTGGGAACTGGTGGGTGTGTCAAGCTACCTGCTGATCGGGTTCTGGTTCGAAAAGCCCAGCGCAGCCGATGCAGCCAAGAAAGCCTTCCTGACAAATCGGCTCGGTGATTTCGGTTTCATGCTCGGTATTTTGATTCTCTGGGCGACGCTCGGGTCGCTCAACTTTACAACGTTGAAAGAGGTTCTTGCGGCCAACACAGGTGCACTTGGCAATCTTGCAACTGTGGCAGGTCTGCTCGTGTTTTGCGGTGCAGTTGGTAAGTCTGCCCAGTTCCCGCTCCACGTCTGGTTGCCGGATGCAATGGAAGGCCCAACACCTGTCAGCGCGCTCATCCATGCCGCCACAATGGTTGCCGCAGGCGTTTACATGCTTTGCCGGGTATTCTTCATTTTTACGCCGGACGCATTGACCGTCATCGCGTGGATTGGCGGATTCACCGCATTGCTTGCCGCGCTAATCGCCGTTCAGCAAAACGATATCAAACGCATCCTTGCGTATTCGACCATATCGCAACTGGCATACATGGTCATGGCTGTGGGTCTCGGCGGGCCGGAAGGGCCAACAGCGGCGATGTTTCACCTCTCCACTCACGCCTTCTTCAAAGCGCTCCTGTTCCTCGGCGCAGGCTCGGTGATTATCGCGTTGCATCATGAACAGGACATCTGGAAGATGGGCGGGCTGCGCAAGAAAATGCCGGTGACATTTTGGACGTTCCTTGCCGGCACATTGGCAATTGCGGGTGTGCCACCGTTCAGTGGGTTCTATAGCAAGGACAGCATCCTGGCCCAGGCAGCGCATCAACACAACTGGCCGCTCTTTGTGCTTGGGGCGGTAGTAGCGGCGCTGACCGCGTTCTACATGTTCAGATTGGCGTTGGTTGTGTTCTTTAGCTCGGAGCGGTCCGAGAACGCCGGCCACGCGCATGAATCACCCGGAGTGATGACCTGGCCGCTGCGAATCTTGGCGTTGTTTAGTGTCATTGGCGGTTTGATCGGGATTGATACCGTCCTAGCCCGACAATTTGCGCCGGGCGACCAGGCGACGCTGACTTTGGGCCAAAAGGTGGTCGAACCGATTGTTCACGCGCCACTAGCAGCAGGTTGCAGTGTGCTGGCGTTGGTAGTTGGGTTCGCGGCTGCGTATGCGCTTTATGCCAGGGCCGACAAAGACCCGTTGCCTGCCAAGCTCGGTGCACTGGCGGCGTGGATGCGCAACAAGTTTTACTTCGATGAACTTTACGAGGCGACGGTCATCCGGTTGCACGATTTCATCGCTGCGGTTGCCGACTGGATTGACCGTTGGGTCATCGAGGGTTTTTGCATTGGGCTGGTGCGGGGTGGAACGGACTTTACAGGACGCGCGCTCAGGCTTGTGCAGACCGGCAACCTGCAGACCTACGCGTTCCTGTTCGTGCTTGGGGTGGCTGTGGTGCTGTGGTTCGTGCTTGGAAAATGAGATGAGAATTCAACGCAAAGACACAAAGACACAAAGGCGGAATGATTTTTTCGTGCATGCGCATCGTTGTAACCTCTCCCCATTAGCACCTGGCTTTAGCCAGGTGTCTAGCGTGGTGGTGCCGGCGAAACCGTTTCAACGGTTTTTAAGTGCGGATGCCAAACCGTTAAAACGGTTTGTGCCTCCCACCGTAGTGAACACCCGGCTCAAGCTGGGTGCTAACCAGATAATGGTGCGAAACACTGTCGTGACGCAGGTTCCACAACCTGTGTACCCCGAAAGCTTTCGGGGCTGGTCGCCGATTTCACAATCGGCTTGGCTTGGAAAGTGGCAAGGCCTGCGGGTTTGGAAACCCGCAAGGCAGCCAGACTCGGATGTCTGCGCTATTTTTGTTTCGGCCTGGCCGTGTTATGCCTTTGCGTTAGAACAATGAACACCGTGCCGTACATTTGCCTGCTTCCGCTGCTTACTGCGATTGCGCTGGTGTTTGTGCCGCGCAGTTTCAAGGTTGTTATTCGCGCATTGGCGTTGCTGGCCACATTCGTCACGATGCTGCTTGCAGTGCGGATGTTCTGGCTGTTTAGCGACACGCTGCCGGACGACACCGGCTACAGGTTCGTCTGCACGATCCCGTGGCTTGGGGCAGAATCGCTCGGCATCGCCTGCAGACTCGGTGTGGACGGCTTGAACGTCGGGCTGGTCTTGATGGGAGCGATTGTTGCATTCGCGGCGGTGTGTTGTGCATTCGAAATCACAGAACGAGAAAAGGAATTTTACATTCTGCTGCTGGTAATGGCTGGTGGAATCCTCGGCGCGTTCATGTCGCTTGACCTGTTTTTCTTTTACTTCTTCCACGAGCTTGCGCTTGTGCCGACGTTCATCATGATTGGCGTCTGGGGCCGCGGCGAACGCAAAAACTATGCCACGTTCCAAATCACGCTGTATCTAAGCATCGGCGCATTGCTTGCGCTGCTCGGGTTGATTGCGCTTTATCTACAGGTGCCGGCAGGCATGCGCACGTTCGATATCCCAACGCTGACGAAATACTTCCAACAAAACCAAATGCCCACTGGCGCGCAGGACTTCATTTTCCCGCTGTTGTTGTTCGGGTTCGGCATCTTGGTGTCGCTCTGGCCGTTCCATAGCTGGGCGCCGCTGGGTTACGGTTCAGCGCCTAGTCCGACAGCTATGTTGCATGCCGGTGTGCTCAAGAAGTTCGGGCTTTACGGCTTGATTCGCATCGCGCTGCCGTTGATGCCGCAGGCGACTCAAGGCTGGATGCACATTTTGGCGTGGTTGTGTCTCGGCAACATCCTTTACGTTGGCTGGGTTGCAATGCGGCAGCGCGACCTGAACCTGCTGATTGGCAATTCGAGTGTGGCGCACATGGGGATGATTTTCCTGGGCATTGCAACCTTGAACATCATAGGCGTCACAGGCGCGGTTGTGATCATGGTTGCGCACGGATTTTTGGCGGCGCTGTTCTTCGGTTTGACCGGCTACATATACCAGCAGACCGGCACGCTCGAGATGAGCAAGCTGGGCGGGCTGGCAAAGAAACTACGGTTCATCGGTGTTGCGTTGACAATGGCGGCGCTGGCGGGCTGCGGCTTGCCCGGCTTTGCGAATTTCATTGGCGAAGTTACGGTGTTTTTCGGTGCATGGAACGAGCCAGCCTTACGCGTGGTTACGGTGCTTGCAGTTTGGGGCGCGTTGATCATTGGGGCAGTCTATATGTTGCGCATGGTGCGCGCCGTCATGCACGGGCCGCTGCAGGTAGGTCAGACGTGTCCGACAAGTCCGACGAGTCCGACGAGTCCGACGAATCTGACCGATGCAGGTGCATGGCGCAAAGTGCCGCACGTGTTATTGCTAGCCAGTCTGTTGTTGTTTGGCTTTCTGCCGCACTTACTCATTGACAAGATCAAGCCGGTAACAGAGCAGGTTGTAACCGCAGCGAGAGTGGGTCCGAAGCCTGCTTCAGCGCTCGAGCCTGTTCAATCGTTGCTCTGCGGAAGCCCGGACAGACTCGCTGTCATATCTGAAACGGCAAAATGAGCCTTTTGCGGGCATTACCGGTTCTTCGAGAACGCGTTGTTATCGGGTGACACGAGCCGCGCTTGTTTTTCGCGGACTGTTCCCATCGGCTGTGAATCCGGCTGAAAACCCATTTTCTTTTTTAGTTTCAATGCAAGTGCCTTGCCCACAGCAGGTTACAGCAGTTTTGGATTTCACCAAAATGGCTACATCGCTCAGAGCTTCACGCCCAATAGGTCCAAAATCCGCTGTTGATCGGCTGTGGGCACCGTCAACCGCTCAAACTGCACTTTGCCCAGCCGCACAGGATTGATCGTGATCTGCCTCAAACTCGCCATCACCGAGCTAAAGCTCCACTTGCGCCCTTTGCCACGTCCATCGCTCTCAAACAACGGCACCAGCCGCCGTTGCATGTGCCACTGCAAA
>Ga0315298_1002639_pt1 | contig 29981 bp, 23 predicted proteins | sample WHS_1_MG_FD_203077 | JGI IMG/M metagenome (GOLD analysis project Ga0315298, IMG submission 203077) | Extremophilic microbial mat communities from Washburn Hot Springs, YNP, Wyoming, USA - WHS_1_MG | ecosystem: Environmental > Aquatic > Thermal springs > Hot (42-90C) | place: USA: Wyoming... | reverse complement strand
AGTTCTTCGGTGATATGTGTATCGAGAGCAACGGTAAGATTATCTTCGGTGCCAACAAGCCACCCTTCGATTGTATCGCTGTAAATTTCCAAGTCTTCGGGTTGAATAGTAACAACTTCTCCGTTGATATCGATTTTCAATCCCCCCGCTTCGATTTTAACAATTTCATCGTGGGTTAGTTCTTTGATTTTGTTTGCCACTGCTTGGGTCAATTTCCCAAATTTCTTTCCAATAACCTTGAAGTTTGGTTTGGCTTTCTTTTTTACAAATTCTGTCTCGGCAGAAACATATTCAATTGTTTTAACATTAATTTCTTCTTTGATAACATCTTCGAAGTATTGGATATTCCTTCTTTGCTGAGGATTCATCACAGGGATTAAAATTTTCGCCAAAGGCTGTCGAGTTCGTATCTTTGCTTTTTCGCGCAATGAACGAACAATTCGGACTATCGTTTGGGCGAGCCACATCTTTTCTTCCAGTTCCGCATCGATTAATTCATCTTTAACCTCCGGGATTTCGAGCAGATGCACCGATTCGGGCTGGTCGCCCCTTCGGATTCTTTGGTAGAGCACTTCCGAAAGGAACGGAGCGGCTGGTGCCATCAAGATTGAAACATTCAGCAACACATAATGAAGCGTTTGGTATGCCGAAAGTTTATCTTTGTCGTTTTCGCCTTTCCAGAATCTCCGTCGGTTCCTTCGTATGTACCAATTCGAAAGTTCATCGATAACAAAGCTCTGAACCATCCTGAATGAACGGGTCAAGTCGAAATCTTCCATATATTTGATATAATTTCGGATTAAGGTGTTCAATCTGGAAATAATCCAGCGGTCGATTTCTAATCGCTCTTGAATTGGAATTTCGGGTTCGTCCCCTGTGTATTTGTCAATATTAGCATAAAGAGCAAAAAATGAATAAGAATTTGTTAGCGAACGGAAGAAATCCGAAAGGATGCTCTTTTCGATGTCTTCCTCGTTGAAAAGTGTCGCCTTCCAAGGTGGATTATTTACAAGGAGATACCACCGCACAGCATCTGCTGAATATTTTTCCATAACCTCGAAGGGGTCGATTACATTCCCCTTCGATTTGGACATCTTTTCGCCTTTTTTGTCCAATATGAGTTCGTTCACAACGATATTTTTGAACGCTGGCTTGTTGAAAATAGCCGTTGCGATGTTGTGCAAAGTGTAGAACCATCCCCGAGTTTGGTCAACACCTTCGGCAATGAAATCTGCCGGGAAGCTTTTTTCAAAAAGTTCCTGATTTTCGAAAGGATAATGAAATTGGGCAAAGGGCATTGCCCCAGAATCGAACCAAACATCGATTACTTCGGGGACCCTCTTGAAGATTTTTCCGTTCCGTTCGAAATATATTTTATCGACAAACGGACGATGCAAATCTATCTCGATGTTCGAATCTTTCAAGTATATTCTGTTGCCTAGTTCATCGAGCATAAATCCTTCTTTTAGCTCTGCGATTGAACCAATTGCAAAGCTTTCCGTTCCATCTTCGCTTACCCAAATTGGCAAAGGAGTGCCCCAATATCTATCTCTCGAAAGGGACCAGTCTTTAACTTCTGCGAGCCAATTCCCAAAACGACCTACACCTATTTCGGGTGGTTGCCATTTTATTTGCTTGTTCAACTCAATCATCAAATCCCGATATTCAGGGGACTTGATGAACCAAGATTCACGGGCATAATACATAATTGGATTGCCCGTACGCCAGCAATGTGGGTAACTATGAACATAATCGAACGAGGCTTTGTATACCTTGCCATTAAGTTTTAGAGCCTTGATAATATCTCTGTCGGCTCCTTCCTCCTTGTGGTCAGGATAAACGAAATCTTTGATTGCCCTGCCTGCGAATTCCCCCATATCTGCGGTAAAGTGTCCATTAGGAGTTACGGGCTGAAGGAATGGAATTTTGAACTTCTTCGACATTTCGTAGTCGTCCTCGCCAAATGCTGGTGCAATGTGTACAATTCCGCTTCCTTCTTCTGTCGAAACAAAGTCGCCGGGCAAAACTTTTAAAGCATCTAGGTAATTTGCTTTGTCGATTTTAGCATAGGTAAATATCTGTTCATACTCAGTTCCAATCAACTCCTTCCCTTTGAATTTTTTCAGAATCTTAACCTCGCCATCAAGCACCGAAAGGCGGCTTTCGGCAAGCACCAGCCGAATTGTCTCCTCGCCCTCTTTGGTTTTGCGAATATTTTCGACCCAAACATAATCGATATCTTCGCCAACTGCCATCGCAACATTAGCAAGCAAAGTCCAAGGCGTTGTTGTCCACACTAACAAATTCGAACCAATTAGCTCTTTCATTGGGGAATCAACGATTTTAGGAATGATGAATAGGTTTGGGTCGCGGACTTCTTTGTAGCCCAACGAAAGTTCGTGACTGCTCAGCGGAGTTTCAATTGTTGGAGATTGCGGAACGACTTTAAAACCTTTGTAAATCAATCCCTTGTCGAAGAATTTTTTCAGAGCCCACCAAACGGATTCAATATATTCATTTGTGCAAGTAATGTAAGCTTTGTCGAGGTCGAGCCAATAGCCCATTCGGCGGGTTAAATCGCGCCATCCTTTGTTCATTTCGATGTTATAATAAACAAACTCCTTACATTTTTGATTGAATCGGTCGATGCCATATTTTTCGATGTCCGATTTAACTTTGAAGCCAAGCATTTGTTCCACTGCAAGTTCAACCGGCAGTCCATGAGTATCCCAACCCGCTTGGCGGCGGACGTAGTAGCCTTGCATTGTTTTATATCGGCAAACAGTGTCTTTAATTGTTCGCGCCATAAGATGGTGCAAACCGGGCTTGCCATTAACCGTTGGCGGACCTTCGTAAAAACTAAAGAATGGACAATTCTCTCTCTGTTCCAGCGATTTTTCGAATATTTTGTTCTTCTCCCAGAAGTCCAAAATTTTATGTTCCAGTTCCGAATAATTAAATCTTTCGGGCAAAGGTTCAAACATAACTTTAACGATTTTAACAAAAAATAGACAACAAAAATAATATTTTTTAAGGATTTAACCAAAATTTTTGTTTTGAATTGTCAAAGTAAATGTTCCACGTGGAACATTTACTTCCCAATGCAAAATTTGGAAAAGATATTGTTCAAAACATCTTGGCTGAAACTTTCGCCGATGATTTCCCCCAGCGTTTTGACCGCTCTGCGTAAATCGTCGGCAACAAGCTCATTACCCGCTCCTTGCAGAAGACTCCTTTTGGCATTCCGCAATTCTTCGCTCGCTTTCTTTAAAAGCAAGTAATGTCTTTGGTTCAGCAAAACATCTTGAATGTGGGTTCGTTCTTTCTTCAACTCTTCGCTGATAATCTCTTTGATTTTTTCGAGTCCAACGCTATGTTTTGCAGAAATAAAAATTTCGGCTTCGCGTGCTGGCGGAAGTATATCCAACAGGTCAATTTTGTTCTGAACCAACAGGACTCTGCAATTTGCATAACGAGCTTTAAGCTCAGCAAAAAGTGAATCGGAATGTTCCCTGCCTTTGGTTATGTCGTTCAGCACAAGGATTAAATTTGATTGTGCCAAAAGGGATTCAACCATTCGAATCCCTTCGATTTCAATTATGTCTGCTGTCTTACGCAATCCCGCTGTGTCAATCAGTTTAACAGCAAATCCGTCGATAAAAATTGTCTCTTCCAAGTAGTCTCGAGTGGTTCCGGGAATTTCGCTCACAATCGCTCTTTTCCTTTGCAAAAGGGAGTTAAAGAGAGTTGATTTACCCGAATTCGGGAAACCAGCAATGCCAACGAAATAACCCGAACGCATAATTTCGGCGGAATGGTATGATGCCGTCAAATCCTCGCAAAAATTTATGGCTTGGTCAATTGAGTTGACAATTATGTTTCTATCGACAAATTCGAACCCTTCGTCGGCAAAATCCAATTCTAATTCCAGCAAGCTTGCAGCATCCAGTAGTTTTTTGCGGAATTCACTTATCCGCCGGCTAAATTCACCAGCCAACTGGCGAACTGCCACTTGGTAGCTGGCTTCCGAAGTGGAATGAATTAAATCGGCAACAGCCTCGACTTGGGCTAAATCGAGTTTGCCATTTAGAAATGCTCTGCGGGTGAATTCCCCCGGTTCGGCAAGCCGACAACCGTATTTGATTAGCCTTTCGATGACCTTTTCCGCAACGATATAACCGCCGTGGCAGGTAATTTCGGCTACATCTTCACCAGTGTAGGAATTTGGAGCCCGAAAAACCGAAACCGTAACAAAGTCGATAAGATTTTGGTTATCGTGGAACTTACCATAATGAATTGTATGAGTCTTTGCTTCGGATATTTTTACTTTTCCCTCGAAGCACAAATCCACAATTTGGAAAACGCCCTCGCCGGAGGCTCGAATAACAGCAAGACCCGAGATTCCCGGCGGGGTTGATAATGCAACAATGGGTTCAGCCATTTTATAATTTCTTATGAGTTCCGTCGCAGAAAGGCGAATTCGATGTCCTTTTGCAAGCACAAAGCCAAACCACTTTGTCCTCGTTCAGATCAAATCGAACAGGAGTGAAAGCACCCTTAGCTTTGTGGCTGCCATCGCAAAAAGGTTGCCGTTTCGATTCACCACAAGCACACCAATAATAGGTTCCAGCAGTCAACTTGACTTGGTATGGAGACTTTTGTGCAATAACAGGTTCACTCATATTCCCCTCAAAATTGTTTGAAAGTATTATAATCGTTAAATAAAAGAAAAAATTGTCTTTTGGGAAAATTTTTAACAGAATGCATTGCTGATAAAGAAAAAAAATCTAAAACATAAAAAGCAAACTAATTCAAATTTTATATCTCGTAGGGGCGACCAGCCGGTCGCCCTTACAAAATTTTCAGACATCGGATGTTTCAAAAACATCCGATGTCTCTCTGTGAAGAATTCCTCTGGGGTCAAGAAATTAAGTTTTTAGGCCAAATTTAGATATTTCCCTCGCAACAAATTGAATACAAAATCTTCTTTGAGTGAATTTTTAAGTTTGATTAGCCTAATTTTGCTTTTCGTTTTGTTTAACAATTGTGTTTTGATATGAAAAAATTATTTTGCTTTGTTCTGTTCTGCCTTATGTTCGCTTATGGAGCCAAAGCGGATATGCGTTCCTATGTTTGGACAGATGAGTATACTATTACTGAGCCTGGAAAAACAGATATTGAACATCATTTGACCATCTCGATCCCAAAACTAAGCGAAATCAAAGGAAAAGCAACAATTGAACATGAGTTTGAAATAGAGATAGGTATAACCAACCATTTTGATTTAACGATTTTTCACAATTTTCAACAAAGAACGGACGGTAATCTTTATTACACAAATTTCGACTTTCGTAGTTGCTTTTTGATTGGCGAAAAAAACCAGTTTTTTTTAGACCCCTTAATCTATTTGGAATATGGGTCGAATTTCAACTTATCGAAACACAAATTCGAAGGGGAATTAGTCCTTGCAAAAGATATTGGTCGTTTTAACTTTTCGATTAATCCAATATTCCAGGTTCAGGTCGAAGACGAAACGGAATTTACCTATGCCTATGCCGTTGGCTTTCGGTATGAGTTTAGCAAACTCTTCCGTTTGGGAATGGAATTCAAGGGAGATAAAGATGCCCACTACGCAGGGCTTGTTGTTTCCCACGGTCAAGGGAATTTTTGGGTCGCTGCATCACCAACTTTGATGTTTTCGAAAAATACAGCTGGAAAACCTGAACTCCTCTTCCGAATGATTCTTGGAATTGGTATCTAAATTTCGTTTTAATCATATTCAAAAGTCAACTCGTTTAAACAGGGAACTCGGCGAAAATTTACATAAATCGCTGGGTTCCCTTCGCTATTTTTCTCTAAATTTGTATTCTATGGTAAAAATTTTAGAAAATTTTTCGCTTAAAGAGAAAACAACTTTTGCTGTTGAGTCGAAAGCAAGATTCTTTGCGGAAGTTCGCAATGAATCTGATATGCTTTCTGTTCTCGACTCGCAAGCTTTCCAGCAAAGTGCGCGATATATTTTGGGTGGGGGCTCGAACACTTTGTTTGCAGACGATTTCGACGGCATTATTATAAATCCTGTAAATCGGGGGATTAAAATCATCGAAAGCAACAAAAAATTTATACTTCTCGAAGTTGAAGCTGGAATAAGTTGGCACAATTTCGTCGAAATTGCCATCAAAAATAAATTTTATGGTTTGGAGAATTTGGCATTGATACCCGGAAATGTTGGCGGAGCAGTTGCACAAAACATCGGGGCTTACGGGAGCGAGTTGAAGAATTTTGTCTTCGAAGTTCGTGGAGTCGATGTTTCCTCGATGGAATTTAAAAACCTTCCAGCAGAAGAATGCTCCTTCGGTTATCGGAATTCGATTTTTAAGAACGAGTTGAAAAATAAATTCATAATCACTTCTGCAAAATTCAAACTTTATCGAAAGGCAAATGTAAATCTTTCGTATCCCGAGTTGAAGAAGGAAGTGAAGAAATTTCCATTTATCCAACCCGACCCAAAGTATGTATTCGAGACTGTTTGCCGACTGCGTAAATCGAAGTTGCCCGATATTACACAATTTCCAAATGCTGGTTCATTTTTCAAAAATCCTGTTGTAACGAACGATATTTTAGAAAGAGTGAAGAGCAAGTATCCCGATGTTCCCTTTTTCCCCGTTGAAAACGATTTGTTCAAAATTCCAGCAGGTTGGCTAATTGAGAAAGCAGGATGGAAGGGCAAACGAATTGGAAATGTAGGAACTTACGAAAAGCATTCGCTCGTGATTGTAAATTTTGGTGTTAAATCGGGCAGGGAAATTGTTGATTTCGCTCGTTCGATACGCAACGATGTTTTTGAAAAATTCGGAATCTGGCTCGAAAACGAAGTCGAAATTGTTTTCAACTCCGACGAGAAATTTTAACAATATTTTTGGTTGGAACTTGTTATTATTTATGTATTTAGTTTTTTGAAATGAATTTTGGCTTTTTAAAAATATTTACAAAAAATTCAAACCAAAGCGAATCAATCGATTCGCAAACCAGCGGAAATGGCTTACTAAATTTACTTTCGTCGTTGTACGAAAGCCAGAACACACCAGTTTACTTAATCAACTCAAACTATGAACTTGTTTGGGCAAACAAGAAATTCCGCGAAAACTTTTCTTTCTCGAAAGATTCGAAATGTTACAATATCTTCTTGAAATCTTCAACGATTTGCCAAAATTGCCCTTCGATTGTAGCATTCCAAAAGAATCAACCGCTCGATAAGTTCGTTGCAACACACGAAGACAACGGCACCAAAGTTTCGCTGCAAGTCTTTGCCGTTCCTGTTGAAATCGATAGGCAAATCTTTTCGCTCAACTTTGTGCTCGAAAAGGAAATCCCAAGCCCGAAGAGGCATGAAACATCTGATAATGCGGTCTTCAAAGAAAGTCCTGAATTAAACAAATTACTCTTTATGTTCGAAAATTTGTCAATCCCGATAATTTTAACCGATTTGAATTTTAATGTTTTATATCTTAACAAGACTTTTAAAGAATTTTTAAATCCTTCGGATAAAGTCTTAAACAGAAGTTTGTTCGATATTTGTAACTTTAAAGGCAAATTGCCAATCGAGGAGATTTCGACTCGGCTTGCAAATAGCGAAAAAGTTGTTTTTACCAGCGAGATAAGTTCCCACGCTGCAAAGAGAATTCCTGTTACAATAGAATTTGTTCCGATTCAAAGCCAAGATAGCACGGAATACATTGTCAGTTTGTTTTATTTAACTACGGAGGATGGTGTTCGGACTACTTTTGAGCAAGAGCAGTATGAAATTTTTACCAAATTGATTGAAAATGGTGATTCGGGCATCTTTGTCCAAAACGATTTGGGTCAAATAGTTTACCATAACGACAAAGCAGGTAAAATTTTCAAAGAATTTCCCGAGTTTCTAAACGAAGTTTTAAAGCACAAAGAACAAATTTTTAGACAAGGACAAACGCAAATTACAGTTGCAAATTCCAATACGGAAAACACATTCCTTGTCGAAGGCTATTCAATTAAAACTCGCTCCACACGAGTCCATTACCACGCTTACGTAATTGATGATTTGACACAATTCAAAAACATCGAACAAGAACTAAACAGTTTAAAACAAACTCTTGCAAAGGTTGAAAGGAAAACCAAATCTGTTCTGTTTAAGATTGACTCCAACTTTAAAATTACTGATGTTACAGGTTCTTTCTATGAAATCACAGGGTATAAAGTTGAAGAATTCGTTGGGAAAGGCAACGGTTGGGTCGAGATAGTTTATCCCGATGATTATTTCCGTGTTCAGAATAATTTTTCCGAAATGTTTCATTTTCCAAACTTGTCGAAAACTTTTGAGTATAGAATCAAAAAGGCAAATGGGGAAATTGTTTGGGTCGAGACCTTTGTGGAAAATGTAGTCGACAGTCGAGGCAAGATTTTGTATTTGGACTGCATTACATTCGACATAGATGAGCAGAAGCAAGCCGAAGAGAGATTAAAATCTTCGCAAGAGGAGATGAGAAATCTTGCGATGTATTTCGAGTCGCTTCGCGAAGAAGAAAAGAAAAAGCTGGCTTTCGAGATTCACGATGAATTGGGGCATATTCTAACGGCGATGAAATTAGAATTGTCTTGGGTCTTGAAGAAGAAATTCCTTCGCGAGGAAGTTTTGCACGAGAAATTACATAAGATGATTGAAATGATTGATTCGATGATTCGGAAAGTTCGCTCGATTTCCTCGCAGTTACGACCGAGTGTTTTAGACCATTTTGGAATTACCGCTGCAATAGAATGGCAAGCCAAAGAATTCCAAAAACAAACTGCAATCCGTTGCCGTTTAAATTTACCCAAGCAGGAAATTCAATTGAGCGAAGCCAAGTCTATCGTAGTGTTTCGCGTCTTTCAGGAAATACTGACAAACATTGCACGCCACGCAAATGCAACACGAGTGGATATTCATCTCGATATCGAAGGGAATAACCTTGTGCTAACAGTTGCGGACAATGGGAAAGGAATCAAGCCCGAAGATATTTCGGCAAAGAAATCGCTTGGAATTTTTGGAATGAAAGAGCGAGCCCGCTCGGTTAACGGAAAACTCACGATAAGCGGTGTTTCGAACATTGGAACAACGGTAACATTAACAATTCCAATAAATTAACTATGATTAAAATAATAATTGCAGATGACCACGCGGTAGTTCGAACTGGCTTGAAGCAAATAATCGAACAAGACCCCAATCTGAAAGTGACTGGGGAAGCCAGTTCCGGGTTTGAACTACTCGAAAAGATTCGCGAAGGCAACTACGATGTTGTGCTTTTGGATATTTCGATGCCCGGCAAAGATGGCTTGGCTACCTTGAAGGACATTAAAAGAATTAATCCGAAACTTCCCGTGTTGATCTTCACAGTGTATCCCGAAGATCAATACGCTGTTCGGCTTTTGAAGGCTGGGGCATCGGGCTACTTGAACAAGGAATGCGAACCCGAAGAACTTATCGAGGCAATTCATCGCGTTGCAATGGGAAGGAAATATGTCTCGGAAAACCTCGCCGAGCTCCTTGCCACGAAATTGGAAGAAACCAGCGCAGTTCCTTTGCACGAGCAACTTTCCGACCGCGAGTTCCAAGTTATGTGTTTGATTGCTTCAGGAAAGACAATTAAAGAAATAGCGAAAGAATTGCATCTCAGCGCAAATACAGTTAGTACATACAGAATCCGAATTCTCGAGAAAATGGGGATGCGTTCGAATGCCGAAATCACCCACTATGCAATAAAAAATGGGCTTGTTTAACTTATTTCGAAAGGCGACTTCATCTATTTCCTTAGCAAGCAAACATTCCAGATGCTGATTACTTAAGAAAACAAAAGGGGCTGACTCTAAACCGAGACAGCCCCTAAAATTTTTAGCAGAAACATTAGTATTCATCGTATCCGCGAGGCATCGGCGGGGTTTCTTTCTTTTCGGGCTTTTCGACTATTGTGCATTCAGTTGTTAAGAGCAAACCTGCAACCGAAGCAGCATTTTCCAAAGCCACTCGCGCAACTTTGGTTGGGTCGATAACACCGCTTTCGAATAAATCCTCGAATTGTTCTGTTTGGGCGTTAAATCCAAACGAACCCTTGCCCTCTTTGATTTTATTAACAATAACCGAAGGCTCTAACCCAGCGTTTGCGACAATCTGTCGAGCTGGTTCCTCCAAAGCTCGGCGGACAATCTCGATGCCAATCTTCTGGTCTTCGTTCTCGGGCTTCAAGTCGTCGAGAGCGTGCAGACATCGGAGATAGGCAACGCCACCACCGGGAACGATTCCTTCCTCGACTGCTGCGCGGGTAGCGTGCAAAGCATCTTCCACTCGGGCTTTCTTTTCTTTCATCTCGACCTCGGTGGCTGCACCAATCTTCAAAACAGCAACCCCACCGCTCAATTTGGCAAGTCGCTCTTGTAGTTTTTCTCTGTCGTATTCGCTTGTGGTCTTTTCGATTTGAATCTTTATTTCGTTAATTCGCTTCTTAATTTCCTCTGGTTTGCCGCTACCTTCGACTATTGTCGTGTTGTCTTTGTCGACAACAACTTTCTTGGCAGTTCCAAGATAAGCGAGCGTAGCGTTTTCGAGCTTGAAACCTTTCTCTTCGCTTATCACTGTACCATTGGTAAGAATTGCAATGTCTTCGAGCATTGCTTTGCGTCGGTCACCGAAGCCCGGAGCTTTGACGGCGCAGACTTTCAAGGTTCCACGCAATTTGTTCACAACAAGCGTTGCCAAAGCTTCGCCTTCGACATCTTCGGCAATAATCAACAACGACCTGCCCGATTGCGAAATCTTCTCGAGTATTGGAAGAATATCTTTTACAGCAGATATCTTCTTGTCGTGTATCAAAATGTATGGATTTTCGAGAACTGCTTCCATCGTTTCGGCGTCTGTAACAAAGTATGGGGAAAGGTAACCACGGTCGAACTGCATTCCTTCGACAACTTCCATAGAAGTCTCGGTGCCTTTTGCTTCTTCGACTGTAATAACACCATCTTTACCAACTTTTTCCATTGCATCGGCAATGAGTTCGCCGATTGCTTTGTCGTTGTTAGCCGAAATAGCCCCAACATTGGCAATTTCCTTCTTCCCTTCGACCTCTTTGCTAATTTTCTTCAACTCTTTGGTAACAGCCTCGACAGCCATATCAATTCCACGCTTCAAATCCATTGGGTTTGCCCCAGCGGTAACATTTTTCAATCCTTCGGAGAAGATAGCTTGGGCAAGGACAGTAGCAGTTGTGGTTCCATCGCCAGCAACATCGCTTGTTTTCGATGCAACTTCGCGAACCATCTGGGCGCCCATATTTTCGATTGGGTCTTCTAATTCAATTTCTTTTGCAACAGTAACACCGTCTTTGGTAACAGTTGGTGCACCAAACTTTTTATCGATGATAACATTTCGACCCTTGGGACCAAGAGTAACTTTGACTGCATTTGTTAATTGGTCGACACCTCGTTTTAAAGCATTTCTTGCTTCAAAATCAAATGTGATTATTTTAGCTCCCATATTATACCTCCATTTTTTTGTTTAACATAATGTTATTTGTAATTATTTAATGATTGCGAAAATGTCTGATTCTCTCATAATTAGGAATTGCTCGCCGTTAATTTCGACTTCTGTGCCCGAATATTTGCCATAGAGCACTTTGTCGCCAACCTTAACTGTTAACGGGATAATTTTGCCGTCCTCGGTAAGTTTGCCGGGACCTACTGCGACGACTTCGCCCTGCATTGGCTTTTCTTTTGCTGTGTCGGGGATAATTATTCCCCCTTTGGTAACTTCTTCGGGTTGCGATGGCTTAATAATCACTCTGTCGTGCAATGGTGCTAAGTTCATCTTTGTACCTCCTTATTTGTTCAACATTTCACTAACATTTATTAGCACTCGCCTTAACCGAGTGCTAACAAGATGACGATGCAACTTTTTGTATATTGTATTTTAAAAACTATGAAAATTTTTCTTTTAATTTTTTCTCGACACAGGGGGGAACAAAATCGCTGATGTCGGCTCCATATTGAGCCAATTCACGAATTATTGAGGAATTCAAATAGGTAAATTTTTCGTTTGGCATCAAAAAAATCGTAGTAACATCGGGGCAAAGTTTACGATTCATCAATGCAATCTGAAATTCATATTCAAAATCCGAAACTGCACGAATACCACGGATAATTGCATTGGCGTTCACACTCCGAGCAAACTCAACAGTTAATTTTTCGGTTGCTGTAACTTCGATATTTGCCAAATGCTTTAGGGATTCCCGAATTAATTCTATTCGTTCTTCCTCGGTGAAAAGTGTTTGTTTTTTGGGATTCCTAGCAATAACAACAATAACTTTGTCGAAAATTTTCAAGGCTCTTTCGATTACATCAATATGTCCATTCGTTATGGGGTCGAAAGTTCCCGGATAAATTGCTATTTTCCCCACTATTTTTCCCCTGCGAATCTATAACCTATATTTTCAACTGCATTCTTTATTGCTTCGATGCTATAATCTCCCTTCACAACAGCAATTCCTTCGTTCAAAACCACTTGGACATCGCTAACTCCCGGTATGCTACGAATTGCTTTTTCCACATTCATAACACAATGGTTACAAGTCATTCCTTCTATTTTAAAAGTTTTTGCATTCTGGATTTCCATTACTTCCCCTTTCGTTTTAACAAAATATTTTCTGTAAATTGAACTCAAAATCAAAATTAAAAAGATTAGAGCAAATAGATAATCAAAAAGCGAAAAATTTGTATTGTGGATATGAGAATGGGACATTTGAGAGTGAGGGTTAACATTCGTCCATTCAAAAATAAAATTCAAAAGAAACCCGAAGATGATTGAACTCAAAGAGACCACAAGCACATAAACGGCAAGAAGTTTCTTGCCTAGAACTTTATGCAATATAGCCAATGATGCGGCGTTCGAAACCGGTCCAGCAACAAGGAAAACATAAGCCACTCCGGGCGAAAATCCTTTCATCATCAAACTAACAGCAACGGGTATCGACGCTGTGGCGCATACATACATCGGGACGGCAAAGATGAGAATCGAAATCATCGCAAGTAATTCATTCCCTTTGAATAAAGATGCAAAAAAGTCGTCGGGAACGAAAAACGCAATGGCTCCTGCAATAACAAGTCCAAAAAGAAACTGCGTAGAAATATCGTCGATGAACTCGACAAAGGCATAACGCAAGGACTTTTTTATCTTTGCGGGAAAATTCGTTTTTTTCTGTTCACTTATATCTTCAAACGCAAATGAGTTCGTTGGCGAAGTGCTTTCTTCCTTTTCGGATTTTGAGAAGAACATAGTAACGATTCCGCCCAAAATGCCCATAGCGAGCGCAGCCAGCGGACGGAAAACTGCAAAGATTGGTCCAAGCATACCATAGGTGGCAACAATGCTATCGACTCCTGTCAGTGGCGTTGCAATCAAAAACGAAACAACCGAAGGCTTCGATGCCCCACTTTTTCTTAGATAGACACTGGTTGGCACTACCCCACAAGAGCATAGCGGCAAAGGAATTCCAAACAATGCAGTTTTGACAATGGAACTCAAATTATTTTTCCGCACTTGCCGTGAAATAAAATCCTTTGTAACAAATGCATCCAAAATTGCAACAAAAGTTATTCCAAGAAGTAGATATGGGGACATCTCGACAAAAAGCACCCAAATTTGATATATAAAATTTATCATTTCTTAAACTAATCAAAATTTAATTTTAAGAGGCGATAAAATCAAGGATTTATTTTAAAGGGAACAAATTCGGGATGTAGGTTTCAGACATCGGTTGTTTCTAAAACATCCGATGTCTTTTAGCAGGTCGAGGGCTGTTTATCACAGAAGCATTTCACCGAACAAGGGGTTTCCAGACATCGGATGTCTGGCAGACATCCGATGTCTTTCAAAAAAGTAGGATGGAACTGAATGCTCAATTTGTTAAATCTTTTATTATTAAATATCCTATGTGTTATAACCAAAAGGAAATTAAAATTTGTAGCTTGTGATGGCACGGACATATTGGGCTCGTTCGTATTCGCTGGGATTGCTTGTTTTGTCTTGCGACATCACCCCAATCATCTGTTGTATGCTTTCGTATTCGTGTTCTTCCATCCATTCAATCAATTCTCGTTCGAGTTGCAAAAGGTAAAAGATTCCATTTTTGAGCAAAGCAGAGCAAAGCATCGTAACATTTGCCCCAACAAGGAGCATTTTGATAACATCATCGGAAGAGTGGATTCCGCTTGTTGCAGCAAAATCCAAATTAATTTTGTTCTTCAAAATAGCAATCCATCGCATTGGCAAACGGTTTGCATGCGAAGTGCTCAAATGTATCGAGGGCTTGACTTCGAGATTCTCCAAATCAACATCGGGTTGGTAAAAACGATTGAAAAGGACAAGCCCATTTGCCCCAACTTGTTCAACACGGCGAGCAAAATTTGCAAAATTGGTGAAAAATGGACTGAGCTTAACAGCCAAAGGTATTTTTACTGCATTCTTCACCATCTTGATTATTTCGATGTAAGTATTTTCGACTAATTCTCCGGGTTGCTCCAAATCGGTCGGAATGAAATACAAATTCAATTCCAAAGCATCTGCCCCTGCCTCCTCGATTTTCTTTGCAAATTCAGTCCAACCACCAGGAGTAACACCATTAAGGCTTGCGATGATTGGAATACCAACGCTTTCTTTGGCTTTTCGTATTAAATCGAGGTAGTTATCCAGTGCAAACCGGTATTCATCCATTTCTGGGAAGTAGGTAAGCGACTCGGCATAGGTATATGTGCCCTGCGTTTGGTAAAAATGTAAATCCATCTGTTCGGAGCGAATTTGTTCTTCGAAAATCGATGGCAACACCACTGCCGCTGCACCTGCTTCCTCGAGCTTCTTAATGTTTTTTAAATCTTCAGTGATTGGCGAAGCAGAGGCAACCAATGGCGATTTAAGTGTCATTCCTAAATATTTTGTTGTGATATCCATATTTTTCCCCTAAAATATTTTGAAATTTAAACAAAAAAGCGGGATTCTCCCCAGCTTTGTGCAAAGAAGAATCCCGCCCTGTATATTTCTTTCCCAGTTCTATTCATCATTCATTTCCATTCATTTTCATCGAAGCGAGATGCTTATACATTTGATAACGCTTCTTAACATATTCTTGAGCAACTTCCTGCAAGTATTTGCTCAATTCGGGATTGCTTTTAGCAAGCATTCGGAAACGAATCTCGGAATTCATATATTGTCCAATTGGAACCGATGGCTCTTTGGAATCGAGAATCAAAGGATTCTTGCCTTCTTTTGCAAGTTCTGGATTGTATCGATACAAAATCCATTGCCCGGTATCGACGGCAAGCTTGTGTTGCTTCAATGGTTGGCTCATATCAATTCCGTGTGCAATACAATGAGAATAAGCAATAATTATCGAAGGACCTTCGTAGGCTTCGGCTTCGAGAAAGGCTTTCAAAGTATGTTCATCCTTGGCACCAAAGGCAACAGTAGCAACATAGACGTTGCCATAAGCCATTGCCATCCAACCGAGGTCTTTCTTGAAAGCAGGTTTACCGTTTGCAGCAAATTTTGCCACTGCACCAAGTGGAGTTGATTTCGAGGCTTGCCCGCCCGTATTTGAATAAACTTCGGTGTCCAGAACTAAAAGATTAACATCCTTTCCCATTGCAATGACGTGGTCGAGTCCTCCGTAGCCAATGTCGTATGCCCAACCATCGCCACCAATAATCCATACACTTTTCTTAACCAAATAATCGGCTATGCTCAAAAGCTTTTGTGCTTCGGGCGTGTTTATTTGATTTAATTTTTCCACAAGGATAGCAACTCTTTCCCGTTGCTCGTAAATTTCCGCCTCGGTTTTTTGCTTGGCATTTATAATTTCGTCGACCAATTGCTCGCCAACTTGGGAAGCAAGAGATTTCAACAATCGGATTGCTATTTCTTTTTGTTTATCAATTGCAAGGCGGAAGCCAAAGCCAAATTCAGCATTATCCTCGAACAAAGAGTTCGACCAAGCCGGTCCTCGCCCATTTTCATCTTTTGCCCAAGGCGTTGTTGGTAGATTTCCACCATAAATCGATGAACAACCTGTGGCATTTGCAATGATTGCTCGGTCGCCGAACAACTGCGAAACCAGCTTGACATAAGGCGTTTCGCCGCATCCAGCACAAGCCCCCGAAAATTCAAACAATGGCCTTTGCAACTGCTGTTGCCTTAAAGTCGACACTTTGATTATTCGGCGGTCGACATCAGGAATCGACAAGAAGAAGTCCCAATTCTTGGCTTCCTGTTCACGCAAAGGTAATTGGGGTTGCATATCCAAAGCTTTGTGCTTCGGATTTGTTTTGTCTTTCACTGGGCAAACATCCACGCAAACGCCGCATCCGGTACAATCCTCCGGAGCTACTTGAATAGTATATTTCATACCAGCAAACTCTTTGTCGCGTGCATCAGTATATTTAAATGTTGCAGGAGCATTTTCCAAATATTTCGGGTCGTAAACTTTTATCCGAATTGTTGCGTGTGGACAAACCAAAGCACACTTGCCACATTGAATACAGATTTTCTCGTCCCAAACAGGGATTTCCAAAGCTATGTTTCGCTTTTCGTATTGAGTAGTTGCCGTGGGCCAGGTTCCATCCGCAGGGAATACACTTACGGGCAACCAATCCCCGCGCCCTGCAATCATTGGACCAATTACTTTTTTCACAAAGTCGGGAGCGTAATCGGGTACGGGTGGTCGAATGTCGTGGGTTGCAGTAATCTTTTCGGGAATCCTGAGCTCGTGAAGATTTTCGAGCGTGTTCTCGACCGCTTGGATATTCATTCGGACAATCTCGTCGCCTTTCTTGCCATAGGTTCTAATTATTGAATCCTTGATTGCTTGAATAGCTTGTTCTCTTGGTAAAATTCCTGAAATTGCAAAGAAGCAAGTTTGCATTATTGTATTTATTCTTCGCCCCATTCCGCTTGCTTCGGCTACTTTTTGTGCATCGATGTAATAAACTTTTAGCTTTTTATCGAGTATTTGCTGTTGGACCGATTTCGGGAAGTAATTCCAAAGTTCTTCGCCCTCGAAAGGTGCATTGATAAGGAAAGTACCCCCGGGAACTAAATTATCGAGCATAAGATATTTTTCGATAAATACTGTTTGGTGGCAAGCAACGAAATTTGCCTTCGTGATTAAATATGGTGCTTTAATTGGGCGTGGTCCAAATCGCAGGTGGGACACAGTCAAAGTTCCTGCTTTTCGGGAATCGTAAACATAATATCCTTGGGCATATAAATCGGTATGCTCACCAATAATTTTAACGGAGTTCTTATTTGCACCAACAGTACCATCGGAGCCCAATCCAAAGAACATAGCGCGAACAACGTCATCGGATTCAATCGAGAATTCAGGGTCAAAATCCAAACTGGTATGCGTAACATCGTCGATTATTCCAACGGTAAAATGATTTCTTGGCTTGTCTTGTTTCAAATTATCAAAGACAGCCTTAACCATTGCAGGGGTGAATTCCTTCGACGATAATCCGTAGCGTCCTCCAACAATTTTCGGGAATGCAGAAAATTTTGTATTTCCATTTGCAAAATATTCATTGATTGCATTAACAACATCCAAATACAATGGCTCGCCCGTTGCCCCGGGTTCTTTGGTTCTATCCAACACTCCAATAACCTTGACAGTAGCTGGTAGAGCTTCTATGAAGTGCTTAATGCTAAATGGTCGGTACAATCGAACTCGAACAACTCCAACCTTTTCGTCAAATTTTTCGACCAGATATTTCACAGTTTCTTGTGCTGTTTCGCCTCCGCTCGCCATAATCACAATAACTCTTTCGGCTTCGGGGTGCCCGATATAGTCGAATAAATGATATTGCCTACCTGTTAGACTTGCAAACTTGTCCATCTGTTCCTGAACAATATCGGGGCAGGCATCATAGTAACGATTAACAGTCTCACGGTTTTGGAAAAACACGTCGGGGTTCTGTGCCGTACCACGAATTACAGGTCGTTCAGGATTTAAAGCACGCATCCGATGTTCTCGGACCAGGTCGTCGGGAATCATTTCTCGCATAATCTCATCGGGAACAACTTCGATTTTATTCTCCTCGTGGGATGTTCGGAAGCCATCGAAAAAGTGTATCATCGGGATACGCGATTTCAAAGTGGAAGCATAGGAAATCAAGCCTAAGTCCATTACTTCCTGAACAGAACCGGAAGCCATCAACCCAAAGCCGGTCGAACGAGCAGCCATAACATCGCTGTGGTCGCCGAAAATAGAAAGAGCATGGGTTGCAATCGTACGAGCACTGATATTGAACACAGTTGGAGTCAACTCGCCAGCAATTTTAAACATATTTGGAATTTTCAGCAAAAGACCTTGCGAGGCTGTAAAAGTAGTTGTTAATGCTCCTGCTTGCAGAGCACCGTGAACTGCCCCTGCCGCACCGCCTTCACTTTGCATTTCGACCACAGTTGGGGTGACGCCCCAGATATTCTTATAACCCTTTGCTGCCCACTCATCGCACCATTCGCCCATATTCGACGAAGGTGTTATCGGGTAGATAGCAATAACTTCGTTGACCCGAAAAGCCACATACGCTGCGGCTTCGTTTCCATCCATTACTGCAAATTTCTTTTCGCTCATTTATTTCCCTTTTAATGTTAAAACAAAAAACAAAATTAGAAATAATTCAGCCAATTAACCCCATTATTTGCATATCTGTAACTCTGAATTTCCCAAAAGAAAAATTAACTGTTAAAACTCGCTTTTAGAAATTATTTCTAAGTAATTTTACCTATTGAATTTATTGTGTTGTTCGTGTTGCAAAGGATTAAAACATTATTGTTTGTTGCAAGGAAGCACCAACCCAGCTCTATCCAACAATTAAACAAGTAGATTATTACAGACATCGGATGTTTCAAAAACATCCGCTGTCTTATTACATCTTCACATTGTTCCTTATTTCTTCTTCTTCGGTGGACGAGGCTTTTGCGTTGATGGACGGGTTGTTTGTCCTGGGACGCGCCTACCTTGTGCTTCGGCAATTTCTTGTGCTTCGCGAAGTTTGCGTTGGAACCAGCCTTCTTTTTTGGGCTGCTTCTTCAAATCTGCAAGCGTAAGCTTCTTCCTCGAAAATTTATTTAGATAAATTTGGTGCAGGATACTGAAAAGGTTGAAAGTGAAGTAATACAAGTTCAAACCCGAAGGGAAGTAAGAGAACAGGAAAATGAATAGAATTGGCATAATGTAAATCATCGACTTTTGCCTTGGGTCGGTTATGGTAAGCTTTTGCTGGAAGAAAAGTGTTACACCCATCAGAACCGAAAGCCCGGAAATATGCTTTATCCCTAAAAGCGAAATTGGCAAGGTCAAAATGTAGTCGGGAAGCGACAAATCGCTAATCCACAAGATAAATGGTGCTTGCCGAAGTTCAATTGCCGTTCGCAATACTGCCCACAAAGCATAAAGTATAGGCAATTGCAAAAGCAAAGGCAAGCATCCCCCCATCGGATTTATTCCATATTCGGAATATAACTTCATTATCTCCTGATTCATTTTCTGTGGGTCGTCTTTATATTTGTCGCGAATCTTTTGCAGTTCAGGAGCAATAAGCTGCATCCTTTGCGATGAGCGCATCTGTGAAATAGTCAATGGATAAAGGATTATTTTCATTATCAACGCAAAGATGATTATGCTTATGCCATAATTCCCAATGATTGAGTAAATAAGTTTGAAAATTGGCAACATAAAGAATTCGCCGATGGGACGTACCAAAAACCGCCATCCAAAATTGACAACCGCAGAAATGCCGTAGCTACTTACAATGCCGTAATCAATAGGTCCAATGTAAATATCGAAAGATTTTTGTTGAGTTCCCCCTCGATAAGGAATATTCAAAGCAAGATTATATTTTTCAATCACCCCATTGTTTTCGACGTGAGTTCGATAGCCATTAACATACACAGTTCCATCGAAAAAGCCTTTCGGTGCAGGAATTATTGCCGCTGTAAAGTACTTGATTTTAACTGCAGCAAAATCCAGTTTGCCCGCAGGGGAAATTTGTACAGGCTCATCGCTCGATGCATCGGCTTCCACAAGTTCGCCGTTGAGCGACACAATAGCTTTTGCCTCCGACGACTCGTCCACAGAGTTCATTTCTTGGTAGCGGAGTCCATTCTGCCATTGAAGATTGTATCCTCTCGTCGTTACATATTCATCAACATTAGAAAAAATGATTTCCTTTCTAAAATGATATTTATTCCCGTAAAAAACTAATCTTTTGGCGATGTATCGATTATTCCCAAAATCGATTTTGGCAATAATTTCCACCGAATCGTTCCCCGAAATTTTTATGTGATTATTTTCGGTGTTAAATGAATAATTCAAGTTCCTGTCGTCTATTTGAACATTGTCTCTGCTGTTAATCAAGAGCGAAGGTGTTCCGCCTTTTGCCCAAATAAGTTGAGTAGGGAAGCCGTTCCAAGATTTAAATTTTTTCAGTGTCCAGTTCAAAAGGGTTGCACCCTTCGAGGTTATTTGTGCTTGAACCAAGTCGTTTTCGATGGTTATTACTTTTTCAATTCCACCAGTGTAGGGAGCAAAAGTCGGACCAAATTGGCTGACTAATTTCAGCGAATCGGGAACTACGCTGCTGACTTCCTTTTTCACATCGACATTTTTCAGATTTGTGTCCGCAACAAGTGTTGTTGTATCTCGATTTTGAGTGGGCTTTGGTGGTGGAACCACTTTGATTGAAATGTAAAATGTCCAAATCGTCAAAATTATCGTGATAAGTATAATAGCCAAAATCGATTTTCTGTCCATAGCATACCAAATTTATTTTGATTAAGGAACAGGGTCATATCCACCAGGATGGAAAGGATGACACCGAGAAACCCGTCGAACAGACAAGATTAAGCCCTTGAAAGCACCATATTTTCTCAACGCCTCGATGGAATAATCGGAACAAGTCGGATAGAATCGACAGCTCGGAGGGAAAAGTGGCGATATAAAAAGTTTATAGAGATTGACAAGTGCAATCAGAATGTACTTCAATTTTCCCCTCGTGCTAAGTTTTTGGAAAAGAATGAATAAGCATCCTCGAGCACAGAGTGGGCAAAAGGAAAAACATCTGCCAAATGTATTTCGCAAGGTCGTTTCGGAGCCGAACTCCAGTTAAGAAATATGTATTTAAAAAGAAAAAGTTTCTCGTTCATATCTTCCTTTGCCAATTTTCTGATGGATTCCCTCAATAACCTTTTAATTCGATTTCTAACGACCGCTTTTTTTGTAACTTTTCGGCTTACCTGCACAGCATAACGAACAAGGAACTTCTCCGCTTCGAGCTCCGATTGGCTTTTGGGCAAAACAACTGCACTGATATTATCTCGGTAAAATCTTTTACCTTGTTGGAACAGAAGTTCAAATTCCTTTTTGCGTTTAATAGTTTCAAGCTTATACTTTACCAAAATTGGCTCAATATTTTTTCTTTTCGTCGGAAACAGTCAGTTTGTAGCGTCCTTTGGCGCGTCGCCTTGCCAAGACTTTGCGACCATCCTTTGTTGCCATTCGGGCACGGAACCCGTGCGTGTTCAATCGATGCCGTCGACTCGGTTGATACGTCCTTTTCATTTCTCACTCCAAAAATAAACCCTTAATTAAAAAATGAGTTACAAAATTAACAAATTTGAAAAGAATAGAAGTTATAAAAATTTCCCCAAAGTTGTAAAGCTCCATCGAACCTTGAAAAAAGAAAAGCAGGAGTCTTTCTGGAAAGACATCGGATGTTTTTGAAACATCCGATGTCTGAAAACACTGTAGTTCTTCGCCTTCCCATTGCTTTGCTCTTTTTAGACATCGGATGTTTGCGAAACATCCGATGTCTGATAATCTCATTATAACTCAATCAACTTCTTTTCCGTTAATTCTTTTAATTCTTGTTTTTTAATCATTTTCAAGATTATGCTCTTGCTTGGCAATGTTCCTTTTCGTAAATCTATATAATCTTGATAACTCGAAAAAAGCCATTCTTCGGCTTTTTCGACCAATCCCGATCGAATTGGATTTTGATGAATATATGTTAGCAGCGTTATAAGATAAGGTTCGTTGGATATTTGTTTTGCTTTGTAATGTGCTTGAAAAAGTGAACCCTGCCTATTGTATTTCCTATTAAACGCTTTTGTATAGGACATTTGTAATTTGTGCATACCTCTGCTTATTTTCTTTGAGACATCCGAAAGACCCGATGTCTGGTTCTCAACCTCTTTCACCCTTACCAAGAAATGAAAATGCGTAGGCATTAAACAGTAACCAATTGTTTCTAAATATTCATCAAGATAATAACGATATTTCTTTAAGAAAAACAAATAATTTTCCTCCGAGCGAAAAAGAAGTTCTTCATTAATTGTTCTATTGTAAATGTGGTAATATGAATTTTCGTAAAATCTCATTTTTCTATCTCGTTCATTGTATATTCATATCTTAATTTTTAGACATCGGATGTTTGCGAAACATCCGATGTCTGAAGCCACTGTTGTTTTTTGCTTTCCCAATACTTTGCTCTCCAAAGACATCGGATGTTTTTAAAACATCCGTTGTCTGAAGCCCTTGTTTTCTTCTGCCCATCCCCTCTCTATAACCCTAAATCAATTTCCACCTTCTCTCCCTTTATCCAGATGCTTTCGACGTGGTTAACTCCGAAATGGTAGAACATTTCAAGATAAGAGGGGCAATCGAGAATGGCAAAGGTAGCGTCTTTTCCCACTTCAATCGAGCCAAGCCGGTGGGAAATGCCCAGCGAATATGCTCCGTTCAGTGTCGAAGCAACCAAAGCTTGCTGGCAATTCAGCCCGAGATTTATTACAGCAAGGGAAAGGATGATTTGCATATTTTCGGTGAAGGAAGAACCGGGATTAAAATCGCTTGCAAGGGCAATCGGAATCCCCTTCTGCAAAATCTTTTTTGCAGGGGCATAGGGCATCCGAATGAAATAGGAAGTCCCTGGCAGCAAGGTTGCAATTGTTCCGGCTTTTTGCATTGCGTCCAAACTTTCGTCCGAAACGAAGAGCAAATGGTCGGCAGAAACTGCACCAAGCTCTGCTGCGAGCTTCGCAGCCCCGACGTCTGCAAGCTCATCGGCGTGCATTCGGATTTTCAATCCAAACTTGGTGGCTGTTTCAAAAATCCTTCGGGCTTGGTCAATTGTGAAATATCCTTTATCGACAAAGCAATCGCAATATTGGGCAAGGTTTTCTTCGGCTACCCGCGGAATCATTACATTGCAAATAAGGTCGACATATTCATCGGGGCGGTTTCGGTATTCCGGAGGGAAATCGTGAGCACCAAGAAAGGTCGGAACAATATCCACAGGGAAATTTTCAGCCAGCCGGCGAATCACACGCAGGATTTTCAGTTCGGTTTCGACATCGAGTCCGTATCCGCTTTTGATTTCCAACGCAACAGTGCCGTGAGCAATAGCATTTTTCAGAAACCGAGAAGCATTATCAAAAAGTTCTTCTACCGATGCTTTTCGCGTTTCGCTCACGGTCTTCAAAATTCCTCCGCCACGAGCTGCAATCTCTTGGTAAGTAGCCCCGGCGACTCTTTGGGCAAACTCATCGGAACGGTCGCCTGCAAAAACCATATGCGTGTGGGAATCCACGAAACCGGGGATAACGCTTTTCCCTTTCAAATCGTAAATCTTGTCGGGCTTGATTTTGCCGAGGCGAATTTGTTCCTCTGCGACAACCGTTTCGCCAACCCAAAGAATTTTTTCATCAAAAAAGATGGCTCCATCCTTTATTTCGCTAACGTAGTTCATATCTTCGCCCGCAAGGAACCGCTCGCCATTTCGACAAATTGTAACTAGCGATGAAATGTTTTTAAAAAGTACTTTCATTTCTGATATATTATTTTTACAACCACTTGCTGGAATTTTCTTCTTGTTTTATTGCTTCGACGCACTTCTTTACATTCTGAACTTGAGCTTTGTGGCAAACCAAAACAGCATCGTCGGCAACCACGACCACCAAATCCGTTAGCCCCAAGCAACACACTTTTATATTACCATTTGTCGATTCATTTACCACGATTGAATTTTGCGTATCCAAAAGGATATTATTCCCCAAATTCACATTGCGGTTTGCATCGTGCGGCTTGGTGCGGTCGAGAGCATCCCAAGAGCCAATATCATCCCAATCGAAATAAGATTTGACAACAACAATGTCGCGGGTCTTTTCCATCAATGCGTAATCAATCGAAATATCTGGGAATGTGATGTAGATATTCTCGATTTCGGGAATTGAGCCCGAAAATGGAATCTCGGTTTTATCTTTTAAAAGCTCAACCAAAGAAGAAACTTTATTATAAATTTCGGGTAAATATTTTTCGAGTTGCGAAAGGAAAGTATCGAGTCGCCAAAAGAACATTCCACTATTCCAGAAGAAACGACCCGAATCGACATAAAATCGAGCGGTTTCGACATCGGGTTTCTCTTTGAATTGAACAACGGGTAGGATGCTTTCGTTCGCCTCTTTAAAATTCACAGGGACTTCAATGTAGCCAAAGGCTGTGTCGGGCCTTGTTGGAACTATGCCAATAGTTGCAATCTTGGGATTGTTTTCGACGAAACCAAAAGCAAGCTCGACAGTTTTTTGGAACCCAACAAGTGGTTCAATTCTTTGGTCGGATGTAAAAACACCAACGGAAATTTCATCGGGCGAAAGTTCTTTCCCATACTTTGCAAGCAAAAAGCTTCCTGCAAAAGCAAGTGCTGGGGCTGTGTTCTTCTTGTATGGCTCGGCAACAATGTTCTCGGGTGGAATGTTTCGCAAAACATTACGAATGGGTTGCAAAGTAATTTCATTTGTAAAAACAAAAATATCTTGCGGGGGAATAAACGAAGTTATTCTTTCAACAGCTTCTTCGATTAAAGTTTTTTCGGAGTTCAAAGCAAGCAATTGCTTTGGTCTCGATTTTCGACTTACGGGCCAAAATCTTTCGCCCGAACCACCTGCAAGTAATATTGCTACCCTTTTCATTTGATTACCAAAATATTTTTCCATAATTTTTGTCTTTTAAAAAGGATAAAAATATTACTTTTTTGCTATGAAACCAAATGTTGGTAAGATAAATAAAGTCGAAACGCCGATTGAACTGAGCGAAAGGAACAAACTTGTTCTTCGGGCAGTTGTCCAACTTTACATAACAAGTGCCCAGCCCGTTGGTTCGCGTTTGGTTGCACGCTATTTAGGTAATCGCTTGAAACTAAGCCCCGCCTCGATTCGCAACATCCTTTACGAACTCGAGGAAATGGATTTGCTCCATCAAACACACGCATCCTCGGGAAGAGTTCCAACCGATAAAGGCTATCGCTATTTCATCGACTCCCTGCTCGTCCAAAGGAAGCCAACAGAGAAGGAAATTCGCAAAATCCAAGAAGAGCTCAACAAGATTGAGCCTACAAATCTCGATGACATACTGAAAACAGCTTCCAAAGTGCTCGGCGTCCTTTCGAAATACTTGAGTATTGTCATTGTTCCCGAAATCCAAGACATAACGGTAGAGAAAATTGAATTGATACCGATAACCTCGAATCGATTGCTTTTCGTTCTGGCTTTAAATTCGAACATAATTCACACTTTGACGATAGATGCAAATATTGATGTCGAAGAAGACCAAATTGAAAAAGTCTCTCAATTTGTGAATGAAAAAATTTCTGGTAAAACGTTGAGATTCATTTACGAAAATTTTTCCGACCTGTTTTCTGTTTCCGAGTATCAAGATTCGCCAATAATCAAGTTGATAATTAATATTTTCGATAAGATTCAAGAAAATCTACAAGATTACGAGCGAACATTTATCGCAGGAGCCCGAAACCTGCTTCTTTACCCAGAATTTCAAAATCCCGACCATATAAAAAATATGATTACAATTTTGGAAAACACGCAAACAATACTGAATGTCATAAATCAATTCAAAAAGAACAATCCGAATCTGACTGTTTTAATTGGCTCCGAAACTGGCAACGAATTACTTTTGGATTATTCAATCATAGCCTCTCCATATTGGATTAGGAACGCCACTGGCTACATTGGCTTGCTCGGACCCAAACGAATGAACTATCCAAAAGTAATCACATTGGTAGAGCTCATCTCGAATTACCTTTCGCAAAGCTTCGCCCGAATATGCTAAGGGCTTGAGCCACTTTCGAATTTATCCTGCTATCTGGAATTGATTAGAAGAGGTTGACAACTAAACAATGAGACATCGGATGTTTCAAAAACATCCGATGTCTTTAAGATGCCATTTTGCAGTAAAAAATTCCAAAATAAATGAATTAAACAAAAAAGGACTGCCTTTCCGAGGCAGTCCCTTTAATTCGGAAATAACCTTCTTACCTTAATTTAAAGCGGATTGGGATGCTAACCCAACACATAACAGGTTGTCCGTTTTGAATTGCTGGGGTAAAGGTGGATTTCATTACCGCATCGATAGCTGCTTGGTTCAACATCTGCGAATCGGAAGATTGAACCACGACTTTCTTTGGCTTCCCGTTCTTGTCGACAAGTACACGAACAACAACCTGCCCTTCGATACCAGCTTTGCGAGCCATCTCGGGGTAGACAATTCGCTTTTGCAAGTCTGCCAAATCGATGTATGGTTCCTTTTCGACGGGTATGAATTCGTCGATGTTAGGCTCTTCTTCTTTCTGTTTCTGCTTAATTTCAACTTTTTGGTCAAGATTAAAATCTTGCGGCAGTTGGTTAATGTCGATTTCCTGACCTTTTTCGCGAGCAAGCGATTCGCTAAGTTTTTCGAAAGTCGCAAATTCTTTCAAATCCTCCTTGATTTCTGCATCTGGAACTGGCACGGGGGTTCCTGCTTTCGCAGCGGTCGCAATTTCCATAATCTGCTGCGTAGGTGGCGGAGGCGGTGCATCTTCTTTCTGCTCTTCGAGTTGTTGCACAGGACCGCCAAGTGTTATTTTGCTTATTGGGGCTCTTGGCAATGCGACCTGACTTCGCTCGCTGGCTTTTGCATATATGAAATAGGCAAGTAGAAGCAATAGAATAATCGAAACAGTGATGATGAATCCACGCATTGTGTTCCGTGGAATCACCAACTTCAATTCTGCAAACCCATAAGTGGGTTGGGGCGGCAGTTCGATAACTTTGTTTGTCATTTTACCTCCCCTTCTATTAATTTCAAATCTTCTTCTGTCAAAGGCGCAATGGTAAATTTCCTTTGTCGTTTAACTGGTTCCCCTTTTTCGTCAACTTCCTTCGACAAGGCTTCGGTAATCGGTATTTCAGCAAGATTTAGCTCATCGAGAACCTGAATTACCTTGGCATAATTGGCATCGGGAGAAATCTTCAAAACTGTAATCAAACGGTTCTTAACCATTGGTTCAAGATTTTTTTCGATTACCAAAGCACGAAGCTTGGAGATGGGAATTTCTTGCGGCTTGTTATTGGCATCGGCAATTCCTTTGTACCAATATAATTTATTATCGGCGGTCAACATCAAAGTTAAAAGTTCGGAAGCACGAACTTCGACTTTGGCATACATCTCGGGCGGTATTCTCATCTCCATTATTTGGGGCTTCAGCATAGTCGTAGTGAACATAAAGAACGTCAGCAAAAGAAAAGTAATATCGACCAATGGCGTTAAATCTATACGAAAGCCAATTCTCTTTTTCTTTTTCCTTCTAACTATTTTGCCCCGTTTTTGCCTTTCGGGTATTTCGAGTGCGCCACCACCACCAGCCATTTTTATTCTCCTATGTTTTCCAAATATTTAAACAAATAATCCACCAAAAAGTTACACGAAAAACTCAAAAAATTATTCTTATTTGCCACCTGCTTTTTCTTCTTCCGCTCGTCGCTTATCGGTTACGAAATTAAACACGAAAGCACGATTCCTTCGCATTATGTTCATAGCATCTTCAACCCATTTGTATCGTACCCTTCGGTCTGCATCGATTGCAAAGCGGGTGGAACTCCGCACCGAAAGAGTTGCACGGATTAATTTGCCTAGCACCGTTGTATCAACTTTGATAAGTGCTTTATTGTAGTATTCCTGTGGAATTTCGGGCACAAGTTGATAAACTTGGAGTAAGTCCTTCGTGTTTGTTAAGCCATAGTAGTATGAAGTGTCGTTCGGATTTTTATCATCGATAGCAATGTTGATAATGGCAAGGTCACGTTCAGGAAGACGAGTTGTATCGGGAGAAGCAGTAGGACGACGAATTGTGAATTGCTTTTCGGCTTCTGCTTCGGATTTGAACTTTGCTGTAAACATCAAAAAAGTCAACAAAAGGAATGTAATATCGACCAATGGAGTTAGGTCGATTACAAATCCCATCCTTTTCTTTTTAATTTTTGGCACGACTGCCTCCTTTTGGCTATTGTTTCAATCTTAATGTAAAGATTTGAGTTACATTAAGAATTGCTTCATCTATCATATACAAATAATTATCGACCCGAGTGGTAAAGAAGTTAAAGAAGATAATGGAGATGATAGCAGCAGCCAAACCACCAGCCGTGTTATAAAGAGCTTCGGAAATACCAATAGCCAGCTGGGTAGCATCGACTGTTCCCGTTTCGCCAAAAGCAGCAAAAGCACGAATCATACCGATAGTTGTTCCCAAAAGACCGAACAAAACCGATACGGAAGCAATCGTCGAAAGGATAACCAGATTCTTTTCGAGCAAAGGAGTCTCCAAATTCGTTGCCTCGTCGATTGCTCTTTGAACTTCTGTCAATTTCTTTTCGACAGGGAAGTTCGGGTCGTTTTCGACCTGCTTGAACCGTTCTATCCCAGCGCGTAGTATGTTAGCCAAACTACCGCGCTGGTTGTCACATTCCTTCAAGGCGGCGTCGAACTCTCCTTTCGCAAGATAATCGAGAACTTTTTTAACAAATACTGCTGTATCCCCTTTCCCGCGTGCCTTGTTAATCGAAAATGTTCGCTCGAAAACAAATGTAATTGCGATAATAATCAAGCTCATCAATATTCCAACGATTGGACCGCCAGTGTAAATTGCTCCAACAACGCTTCCTTTCTTGGGCTTCTTCTTTGTTGCAGGGTCTTCGAAATTGTTCGGATTGCCAAAATAGAAAAAGTAAATCGAATAGGCGATGATTAGTGCTAATGTTATTACGATAACATTAAATAACCGTTTCATATAATCCCTTCATTAATATTATTGAACATAATTCTATAAACTTTTAATTGCTTCTTCTAAATTAGGAAAAATTGGAAATACAAGTGTCAATTTAGTAATCACAAAAAGATTTTCAACCGATTTATCCAAATTGCACAATGCAATCATTCCCCCTTTCTTGGCTACCGTTGCGTGGGCAGATATTAACACCCCGAGAGCAGTAGAATTCAAATAGGTTACTTTCCCCATATCGATGATAATCTTGTTCTTGGGTCCTTCGGCAAGTTTCTTTAAAGTATCGCGAAGCTCATCGGTTTCCTCCCCACCAATGAAGTCCCCCTTTAAATAGACAACAACGCCACCTATCTGCTCTTCGACTTTAATCTTTGCCATATAATCACATATTAAAAATTCAAAACTAATTAATTTTTTTCACATAAATATTAAGAAACTGTAAATTTTTTGCAACCCAAATTTATGAAAATGAAAATTAAAAATTATACAAAACTAAAATTTTATTGTTTATGTCAATGAATTTTTGTAAAATGCATTTTTTAAAAATATAAGTTAGCGAAATGGAACAGACAAAAAATTCAATAGAGAACGAAAACTATTGCCTTGTTTGCGGGAACGAGGTTATCCATCTTGTAAAGCCAGTATCTGCGGAGTGTTCCTTCTGCGGGAAAACTTTTTTGGCTGATTCGGCTTGCGTCGAAAACCACTATGTTTGCGACGATTGCCTGAAGCTCGACGCAAAAGAAATTGTCAAGCTGGTGTGC
>Ga0315298_1002638_pt1 | contig 30002 bp, 30 predicted proteins | sample WHS_1_MG_FD_203077 | JGI IMG/M metagenome (GOLD analysis project Ga0315298, IMG submission 203077) | Extremophilic microbial mat communities from Washburn Hot Springs, YNP, Wyoming, USA - WHS_1_MG | ecosystem: Environmental > Aquatic > Thermal springs > Hot (42-90C) | place: USA: Wyoming... | reverse complement strand
GAAGAGGTTAAACCGAGATGGAGATAGCGAGCATCAGGACCAATTTGCTCCCCTACACTGGTTAAAAACGCAATTACATCGTGTTTTACTACTTCTTCAATCTGTTCAATCCGTTCGATTGAAAATCGGGCATTATTTTTGATAGTTTCGACGGCGGAAGAAGGAATTTCTCCTTGTTTAGCTAATGCTTCACAAACTAAAATTTCGATTTTTAACCAAAGATTAAATTTATTTTCCGGTTCCCAGATAGCAGCCATTTTTTTTCGAGTGTAACGAGGTATCATTGTTTTTTTCTCCGGATTAGTGATTGGTTTTTAAATTTTATTTTATTTTTAACATTTAAACTTTTTTAGTGCAAATTAATACCGAAAAATTTTATTCCAAACTTTTTTATGCCTTTTTGTTGACATTTAGTGGTAATGAAATTATATAAAAAAAGCTCTTCAATTAAAATTTTAGTTTTTACCACTAATCCAAAGAATTAAGGTAAAGGTTATGGGAAGCGTTGTAAAAAAACGAAGAAAAAAAATGAGAAAACATAAACACCGTAAACTTTTGGCTCGCACTCGTCATGCCCGAAAAAAAAGGTAAACTTATTTTTTATTTATTTTCATTCGGAAGGAAGAAATGCCGAAAACAGAACGAAGAAAAGAGCTTGACCGGAGAAGAAAAAGAAGGCTGGAGCGACGAAGAGAAAAAATGAAGGCTATCCGTGCCCAATGGGAGCAAAAAAAACAAGAAAAAAGGGAGGAAAGGATTGTAGTGAAAAAAGCGGTTACTAAGCTCCCCACTCCAGAAGAGAAAATAGAAGAGAAAAGAGAATCAAAGTAAGTCGGTAAATCCTCCCTACCTTGGGTAGTATTTTAAAGAATTTTTTCGAAAGATTAATTAAGCCGAGGCCGGTCTTTTCCAAATTTTTTTAAAAAATAAAGGTAATTCTCCGGCGCAATAAGGACCAACCCTTACTTTCCAGCCGGTTTTTTTCTCAATTTCAGGTTGTAAAGGGGCAGTAATTCCCGGAAGAATAAGTTCTCGATGGTTAACTAAAGAAGCAAGCTTAGTAGCTTCAATTCCTTCTAATACTTTTTCTGCAGTAAAGGTTTTATAAACCATCGCCATATCTACTGTATGTCCCAGGCAGTCAACAAAGAGAAGGTAAAATGGTGTAATCGTGGTGGCAAGGATGGCAAGGATGACTTCCTGAGTAGCAAGAGCATTGCCAGTAACCAAAACTGGTGATTCGGGAGTAGGTTGGTTAATTTCGTGGAGCCCCAGAGATCCGGAAATGGGATGCTGGGTTATGGGAATTGGAGGTATAATCGAGTCAAGCGATAATACTGTCTCGAGAGCATAATCATTAAAATCGACTAATATTTGCTTATCTATTTTCCCTCGGCTCTTCCGTTCTTTTAGTATCTGAATCCATTCTTTACAGGAAGTAAGACCACAGGAGCTTTTACATATTTCAGCCGGGAAATATTTTGAAATATCAATGCGATCAAGGTAAAGGTCAGCGTAGAGGGCCATAATAGGTTAATTAAAAGTTTTCCTATCTAAATTTGACTTTAATTGTTGGATTAAAGGTACCTGGGCGGGATTGATTTTTTTTTGAGCAATTTCCCAATCAAAAAATTCACCCCGGTCAATTTCCGGAAATTCTTGAAACTGACCAGAGTGAGGTGGCCATTCGAGAACAAAGGTGTTACTTTTTATCGGCTTTTGAGGGTCAATATCTCCTTCAACAGCCCAAGCATAGACGATTTTGCCATTTTTTTGCCTTATCGGATCTAAGGGCAAAAACTTTCCCTTCGGCTGGATACCGGTTTCTTCGGTAAATTCCCGGACAGCAGTTTTTAGTAACTCTTCCTTTCCTTCAACTTCGCCTTTGGGAATACTCCACACCCCTTCATCTTTTTTGGCAAAAAATGGTCCTCCCGGGTGGACCAGAAAGACTTCTAATCGATTGTTGTGGCGACGATACATAAGCAATCCCGCACTAATTTTCCCTCGTCTGGTTTTTGCGGCCATTATCACATTAGTAGGAGACAGTTTTTTTAAACAATAAAACTTTATTTCCGGGTAAAGCTAAGGTAATAGAATTATCCCCAATCTTCCCGATGATTACCCCACCTTCCCGGGTATGAAAGCGGATTTCATTCCCTTTAACGCTCCAGCGGAAAGACACTTCATTGCCTTTGATTGTCCAGATCCCCTGTCCATTTTCTCGTAATTTAATAACTGTTTCCGTTGAAACTGATTCCCCTATCACTGCTCCATAAGTACCAACATATTTTTTGGTAGCATCACATCCTAAACCACCCAGACCGACTGATATAATAATAAGGATTATTAACCAACGGATTAGCGACTGGCATTTTTTTTTCATAGTTTTTCCTGGAAATAATAATTAATTTTTATTTTTTATTTCTTTTTCTGCTTCTTAGCAACAAACCTCCCCGGCGGAAAACGAAAATCCGATCGAAAAAAACTATTTGGGAAGTAACAATCGCTAAACTCAAATCCCGGAAAACATCATACCAACCAATTTGCGTTCCTACACTTTCAAAACAGCCACAAGTAATAGGAGAACCGCGCAAAACATTTACCAATATCGCAATAGTAAAAAGCAAAAGAAGGAGGCTGAGTACTGCTGCTGCTGCCCGGGTTACCAGCCCAATAATCAAAAACAGACCACAAGTCATTTCCAGCCAGGGGAGAAAAACTGCTACCGGGTTTATTGCCCAATAAGGTAGAATCCGATAAGCTTCTACATTTTTGGCAAACTCAGCCGGATAAGGTATTTTGGTCATACAAGCGTAAATAAACACGATTCCAATAAAAAAGCGTAAAAAAAGAGAAAGATATTCGCTTGTGAGAATATCCTTTATAAATCCCCCCAATTTTTTCATGGTGCCACCGGATACCCTTTTTTCTTCCAGGCGGAAAGATCGCCTGCTAAAATTGAAACATTGGTATGACCGCGAAGTCTAAGTTTATCGGCTACCTGGAGGTAATAGAGGCTGCTGATAGTGCGGCCATAAACTATTATTTCTTGGGCTTGCTTAATATTTTCTTGCTCCATTAAGTAAACAATATCGAAAAGTTCAGCCGGTAAATTTAATGCTCCGCTAATATGTTCTTCATTATAGAAGTTACTTGGTCGGGCATCAATAAAAAGTGCCTTGCCGGTTTGATACCGGAGATTTGCTTCAGCGGGAGTAACAGCAGCAATAGGCTCATCTGACCAAGTATTTTGGATTAAACGGATCCCTTGAGGATTGGCAAAATTGAAAGTAAGTGCACAGATAACAGTAACTCCAAAAATAAGGACGAAGTCAAGCCAGGAAATCCGAGGTGCTTGGTAGTGTTCCTTTGTTTTTTCTTCCAGCTTCCCCCAGTCTTGAAGAAGCAGTTTGGTCATATGATTAACAAAGCAAAGGGCTACTAAGGGGTATTCTTTAAGAATTTGGTCGAATTTTTCTTTGGGAAGAACGCTCAACACAGTTTCTTCCACAGTCTCGGCTGAAGCTGAACGGGGATTACCGGTTAAAAGCGCAAGTTCACCAAACCCATCTCCTGGTCCAAGGATACCGAGGTCAGTTTCTACGCCTTCTTCATTAGTCCGAAAAGCTCTTATTTTCCCGGAGCGAATAAGATAAAAATTATCTCCCGGATCTCCTTGCCGAAATATTACTGTTCCTGCCGGAAGAACTATGGTTTTGATTTCTTTAATTATTTCATTAAGCTTCTCTTTTGGGAGGTAATCAAAAAAGGAACGCTCAATGGAACTATTTTTTTGATGGTTTTGGGGAGACATAAAATAATTTATTTTATTTCCTACGATATACGACTCTTAAGATCCCGCGGATAAATACTTTCTTTTTGATTGGTAACTATTTTTTTTATTTTCCCATAAAATTCATCAACATTTTTAAGGTAACCCTGATGGGTTAAAACAATTTCTCCATTTTTATTGATTAAAAGTAAAAAAGGAATTGGTGGGCTCTGGAAAGCCTTAAAAATCTCCATCTTGGGATCCGGGATAAGGGGGAATTTTACCCCAAAAGTAGCTTTAAAAGCATCAACTGCCTTTTGATCTCCAATAGTTACTATGCCTAACATTTTTATCTGCTGGGTAAGTTTTCGGTCATCCTGAAGGTATTGATAGATTCGGTTGATATCGGGAGCTTGCTTTTGACAATAAGGACAGAAAGGAGAAAGAATTTCAATTAAAGTGAAGGGAGCAGGAATCTGGGTTAAATAAAAAGGTTTGGTTTTATTTATTCCCAGGTACTTGGCCTCATCCTGAGTTAAAGGTGGGAGAAGCAGATCAGGAAGTTTTGTTCCCGGAGATAATATTTTATCTCCCTGGACTATAGCGGTTGAGAAAAAAAAGAAAATTAATAAAGGGAAAAGTAAAAAACTTATTTTTTTTATCATCTGGATTTTAAAAGTTGTTTTTTATCGAACTGTTTTTAAAATCAGTATGTTCGAAATATTGGGTTTTGTCAAGGTAATTCGTTTGGTTATAATGAACCTCAGCGCTTTTTAAAGAGCAACGAGAAACTTTTGACGAGATAAAAAGATCAGAAAATCCGGATAGAAATTATTAGCGCGCCCAGGGTGACTTGAACACCCAACCTACGGATTCGTAGTCCGGCGCTCTATCCAATTGAGCTATGGGCGCGTTAATTTTTAATTTACATTCTTTGTCCTCTTTCGTCAATAGTTTTACCGGAGATATAATTTATTGACTTTATTTTTCTGGCATTCTATATTTACTACCAGTCAATAATTAAAAAGAAAAGTTTTTTCGGACGAGGAGGGTTTAATGAGCACTAATTTTGATCGGAGCAAGGCGATAGATTTAGCGCTCTCCCAGATTGAGCGCCAGTTTGGCAAAGGCTCTATTATGCGTCTGGGGAGTGATACTCCAGTAGCCCGGGTACCTGTTATTTCAACCGGTTCTTTAGGATTGGATATTGCGTTAGGGATAGGGGGGCTTCCGCGCGGACGTGTGGTAGAGATTTTTGGCCCTGAGGCCTCCGGGAAAACTACCTTGGCTCTGGAGGTAATTGCTGAGGCTCATAAACAGAACGGTATCGCTGCCTTTATTGATGCTGAGCACGCCTTAGATATTGGATATGCTCGCAGTTTAGGAGTAAAAACCGATGACTTGCTTATTTCGCAACCGGATACTGGTGAGCAAGCCTTAGAAATTTCTGAACTTTTGGTGCGGAGTGGTGGAATTGATGTTTTGGTGATTGATTCGGTAGCAGCACTCGTCCCCCGGGCAGAATTAGAAGGGGATATGGGAGATGCCCATATGGGACTCCAGGCTCGGCTTATGTCCCAGGCTTTAAGAAAACTTACTTCTGCAATAAGCAAATCAAAAACCATAGTAATTTTTACCAACCAGATTCGGATGAAAATCGGAGTTTTTTTTGGTAATCCAGAAACTACTACTGGTGGAAATGCATTAAAATTTTATTCTTCTGTCCGGCTCGATATTCGACGAGTAGGAGCGATTAAATCAGGGGAGGAGGTGATTGGGAGTCGCACTCGGGTTAAAGTGGTAAAAAACAAGTTAGCTCCACCTTTTAGGGAAATTGAATTTGATATTATTTACGGAGAAGGTATTTCTCGGGCGGGGGAGATTGTGGATTTAGGGGTGGAGAAAGGGGTCATTGAAAAAAGTGGCACTTGGTACTCCTACAAAGGAGAACGGATTGGCCAGGGCCGAGAAAATGCCCGTAAATTTCTTCAGGATAATCCCGAGTTGATGGAAAAAATTGCTAATGAGATTCGAAATAAATGTGGATTGGTCTATGAGGTGGAGAGCCGAATTGAGGAAGGAGAAACTGAGTAGGAATAATTTAAGAAAATAAGAGGTAGTTGTGCACCTTCCGGGTATCTTAGAAATCGCACTTAGCAAAGGGGCATCCGATATCCATCTTAAGGTGGGAATTCCCCCAATTTTGCGGATTAATGGGATGCTGTGGGCTTTAAGAGAAGCTCCCCGGCTTTCTCCGGAAATGACCAAAGAGATGGCTTTGTTGATTATGACCGAGCGGCAGAGGGAACGGTTTCAGGTTAATAATGAAATTGACCTTTCCTATTCGGTTCCGGGTTTAGGTCGTTTTCGGGTAAACATTTTTCGTCAACGGGGATCAATATCCTTAGCCCTAAGGGCAATTCCGCATAAAATCCCGTTGATTGAAGAGTTGTCGCTTCCTAAGGTGATTGAAAATTTAGCGATGGAACCGCGGGGTTTGATTTTGGTAACCGGGACTACAGGAAGTGGAAAATCTACTACTCTGGCGGCAATGATAAATCATATTAATATGCATCGTAATGCTCATATTATTACTATCGAAGACCCCATCGAATTCCTCCATCGTGATAAAAAAAGCATTATCAATCAGAGGGAAGTAGGAGAAGATACCAACTCTTTTAATAGTGCTCTTCGTGTCGCGCTTCGTCAGGATCCGGATGTGATTATGGTGGGTGAAATGCGAGATGTCGAGACAATTGAAACTGCAATTATGGCTGCAGAAACCGGACACTTAGTTATGAGCACTCTTCATACCCTTGATGCCAAAGAAACTATTAATCGAATCATTGCGGTTTTCCCTCCTTTTCAGCAAGACCAAATTCGAATTCAGCTTGCAGCAGTTCTTAGAGGGGTTATTTCGCAGCGATTAGTTTCTCGAGCTAATGGGAAAGGTCGGGTGCCGGCGGTTGAGGTATTAGTTTCTACTGCTCGAATTCGAGAATATATTCTGGATAAAAGCCGAACGAAGGACATTCCGGATGCGATTGCCGAGGGACATATCCAATATGGGATGCAGACTTTTGATCAGTCACTTATGAGCTTACTTACCCAGAATCTTATTACTTATGAAGAAGCACTGAATCAAGCCTCGAATCGGGATGATTTTGCCCTCAAATGTCGGGGGATTTCTTTTACCAGCGATACTAAGTGGGATAATTTTGCCCGAAATGGGGAAGGAACAGAAAAAGGTGAAAGGGATATAGGGTTTGACCAGGTTGAAACTGGATTTGAGTGAGAATAAGCAGGAAATTAAGGAGGAAGAGGAGTTTAAAAAAGCGAAAGGAATTGCTCTGCGGATACTTGCCCGGTGTTCCCGGAGTAGTAAAGAACTTAAGGAAAGGTTAATCCAGAAAGGTTTTGATTCTCAAGTCATAGAAAGGGTATTGGTTTTTTTAAATGACCGGGGTTATCTTAATGATTTGGATTATGCCCAGAGATTGGCGATGCGGTTATTGGAAAATAAAAAGGTTGGTTTTGCCCGGATTGAAGCTATTTTAAAAGAACGGGGAATACCTCCAGAATTTATTGCTGCTGTTTTATCCCAGTTAAAAGAAAACTATTCGGAAATAAAAACCGCCTTTCAGATTATGGAGAGACGGTTTTCTAATTTTGAGCCGCAGCGGGCGACTATCAAAGAGAGAAATCGAGTTATTCGGTTTTTGCAGCAACGAGGTTTTTCCTGGGAAACAATTGCACAGGTGTTAAAAAAATGAAAAAGCGAACTGGAAGCGAAATCCGAAGGTTATTTTTAGACTATTTTAAAAACAAAGGACATACTATAGTTAAAAGCTCGCCCCTTATACCTAAAAATGACCCGAGCCTACTTTTCACCAATGCCGGAATGGTCCAGTTTAAAGGAGTATTTTTAGGCATAGAGAAAAGAGATTATAGTCGGGCGGCTTCTGCGCAAAAATGTTTTCGTGCTAGCGGCAAGCATAATGACTTAGAAAATGTAGGGTATACTTCTCGTCACCATACTTTTTTTGAAATGTTAGGAAATTTTTCATTTGGGGATTATTTTAAAGCAGGTGCGATTGAGTTTAGCTGGGATTTTTTAACTAATGTATTGGAACTTCCCCAGGATAAACTTTGGGTTACAATTTATGAAGAAGATGAGGAGGCAGAAAAACTCTGGCAAGAGAAGACCGGAATATCATTAAGTCGAATTGTTCGAATGGGGAAAGCAGATAATTTTTGGTCCATGGGAGATACTGGTCCCTGTGGTCCTTGCTCCGAAATAATTATTGATCAGGGACAGGAAGTGGGTTGTAGAAAGCCTGATTGTAGAGTAGGATGCGAGTGTGATCGGTATCTGGAGCTCTGGAATCTGGTTTTTATGCAATTTAATCAAGATGAAAGGGGAGTGATGACTCCTTTACCCCGGCCAAGTATTGATACTGGAATGGGTTTAGAACGAATTGCCGCAGTGGTTCAGGGAGTTAAAAGTAATTATGAAATTGATCTATTAAAAAAGATAATAGTTTTCGTCGAAGAACTTGCAGAAAAAAAGTATGGAGAGGAGCAAAAATATGATATTTCAATGCGGGTAATTGCTGACCATAGCCGGGCAATTGCTTTTCTTATCGCAGATGGAATCATTCCTTCTAATGAAGGCCGGGGTTATGTGCTTCGACGGGTGATTCGGAGGGCAGTGCGACACGGAAAAAAGTTAGGTCTGAATGAGCCATTTCTTTTTAAAACCACTGGAGTAGTGGTGGATTTAATGCGGGATGCATATCCGGAGTTGGGTGAAACCCGAAATTTTATTGCTCAGGCAGTAAAAAATGAAGAAGAGCGTTTTGCCGATACTTTAGAGACCGGATGGAAACTTATCCAAGAAGAAATGGAAAAATTAAGGGCAAATAGCCAATCTATTTTGCCGGGCGATGTGGTTTTTCGGCTTTATGATACTTACGGATTTCCGGTTGATCTTACTGCTGATATTGCCCGGGAAGAAGGATTTTGCATTGATGCGGATGGTTTTGAAAAGGCTATGGATTCCCAGCGACAAAAAGCCCGCTCCGCCTGGAAAGGTTCGGGAGAACCCGAAGTTAATAAAGTTTACCATCAAATTATTCAGGAGGGAATAGAAACTATTTTTCAAGGTTATGACCAGCTTAGCACCGAGTCTTCGATTAAGAGAATTATTGTGGGTGATGCTCTCCGGGAGGAAGCTTATCTGGGTGAATTGGCTCATATTATTACCTTAAGTACTCCTTTTTATGGCGAAAGTGGAGGGCAAGTGGGAGACAAGGGTTGGATGGAAGGAGAGTTATGGCGGGGGGAGGTGATTGATGCTTTTCGACCGGTACCGGAAATTATTGTTCATAAGGTTAAGATAATTGAAGGGAAGGTGAGAATAGGAGATAAAGTTAAGTTATCAGTTGATCCCCAAAAAAGAAAGGCAGTGGCAGCCAATCATACTACAACCCATATTCTCCAATCAGTCCTTCGTGAGGTTTTGGGTGACCATGTTCACCAGGAGGGTTCCTTGGTTACCCCCGCGAGATTTCGTTTTGATTTTACCCACTTTTCTTCTCTTTCGGAGCGAGAACTTTTCCGGATAGAAGAATTAGTTAATCAGAGGATTCAAGAAAATGCACCGGTTAGAATCAGCTATCTTTCACTGGATGAAGCCCAAAAAAGGGGAGCGATTGCCCTTTTTGGAGAAAAATATGGGGAGACGGTCCGGATGGTAGAAGTAGGTGATTTTAGTAAGGAACTTTGTGGTGGTACCCATGTAAATTTTACTGGCGAAATTGGTTTTTTCAAGATAGTTTCTGAGGGAGGAATAGCAGCAGGGGTCCGGCGAATTGAAGCAGTTACTGGTATGGGTGCTTTGCAATACCTTCGGGTTTGGCAAGAGGAAATCGAAGAGTTAGAATCTATTTTGAAGGTCCCAAAAGGCGAGTTAGTTAAGAAAGTCAAAAAAATTATCGAAGAAGAAAAAAAACTTCAGCGGGAAATTGAAAGACTAAAACAGCAATTAACCGCGGGTCAATCGCGTGATCTTTTAAGTGAAGTAAAGACAGTGGCGGGAATTAAAGTGCTAGCTACTGAAGTTGAAGCTGATGACCCAAAAGTTCTTCGGGAATTTGGAGATAAACTGCGAGACCGACTTAGGTCAGGAATCATAATCTTAGGAGCAAAAAACCAGGATAAGGCAATTTTATTAGTAATGGTTACCAAAGACCTTACTTATCGTTTTTCTGCCGGAGAAATAATTAAGCCAATTGCGGCGTTGGTGGGAGGGCGAGGGGGGGGGAAACCGGAGTTAGCCCAGGCTGGTGGTCCTATTAAAGAAAACCTACGGACTGCATTAGCCCAGGCCTATGAAATTATTGAACAAGCCGCGAAAAAAACTTGATATTTAGAAAAAAGATAATTTTTGGTAAAAACCTATTTTATTGATATTTTGGTGTCTTCAATACGTTTTATCTGCTCCGGGTCTTCGAGTAAATTTTTCGCTAAGGGAGCAACTAAACTCTGGGGATATTCTTTTAAGAGAGCAATGAACTGATCACGGGCATTTTCTGGTTGGTTAATTTGGAGATAGAGTGTTCCAATTTTAAACCGAAGGAGATCAGGCGAAGCAATATAGTCGCGATAATTATTTAATGCTTCTAAGTATCGGAAAAGGGCGGCATTATAAGCCTTGGTGCGATAATAAAAGTCAGCAATATAGAGAATATGTTTGGCTAAATGTTTTTTGCATTTTTCAATCTTTTTTTTCGCGGAAGGGGTGTAGGGAGAAGAAGGAAATTGAGTTATTAGAATTTCAAAATTTTTTATTGCCTCCTGGGTAAAGGTCTGGTCTCGATCGAGCGAGCAGATTCGTTTATAATAGCACATTCCCATTTGATAATGGACATAGTCAATAAATTGGTATTTAGGATGGAGTCGGGAAAACTCTTGATACTTAGTAAATGCAGTTTCGTATTGTTTCTGATAATAAAGGCAGTCTGCCATTTTTAATTCCGACTTAATTCCTAACTCGCTGATAGGATAACGGGTGCGACATTGCTGAAACATTTCATAAGCATCGAGGAAATTATTTTTTTCATATAATTCCATTGCCTTGGAGTAAAGTTCTTCAGCGGGAGCAGCAGGCGGTGGCTCTTTTTTCTTCTGCTCTTTGAATAGGTTACAGGCGCTGAAAAAAAATAAGTTGATAATTAAAAGAAAAATAGTAAATTTTTTCATATCGAGTTTTTTTCCCTCAAGCTAAAATTATTGGGTAAAGTGGCTTTTATGGTGGCACAGAGCTTTTTAATTGTCAAGCTAAATGACTAATATAACAAAAAAAGGATTAGATTATGATTATTGATTTTCATTTCCACCTTGCCCGAAGTGAGCAACTTTTACCCTCAGCCCAGGAATGGAGTAAAAAATTTGGGACTGATTTTGATGCGATACTGAATAAAAATACTATTGCCAAATTTCTTGCGACCGAAGGGGTTGAATATGCCGTAGCCTTGGCCGAGGTGAGTCCAGCTACTACTGGGTACATTTCTAATGAATTTGTTGCTGATTTTTGTCGTGATGTCCCGAATTTAATCCCTTTTGCTAATATTAACCCCTATCTTATTCCCCAGCCAGCCGAAAAATTGACTTACTATGTGCAGGAAATGGGATTTCGTGGTCTTAAACTTCTTCCCAGTTATCAATACTTTTACCCGAATGATCGGATTATGTATCCGATTTACGAGAAAGCTCAGGCGCTTAAAATCCCCGTGCTTGTCCATACGGGAAGCTCAACTTTTAAAGGCACTAAGATTAAATACGCTGACCCTTTGTATCTTGATGAAATTGCAGTTGACTTTCCTGAATTAGTAATTGTTCAAGCTCACGGAGGAAGAGGGTTCTGGTATGAACGTGCCTTTTTTTTGGCAAAGCTCCATCCCAATGTTTATCTCGAAATTTCGGGGTTGCCTCCCCAAAAATTACTGGAATATTTTCCTCACCTGGAAGATATCGGGGACAAGGTAATTTTTGGGTCAGATTGGCCAGGAATTCCGGGTATTAAAAAGAATATTGAGATTATCCAGAACCTTCCGCTCAAAGAAGAAACCAAGCAAAAGATTCTTGGTTTTAATGCGGCTAAAATTTTGGGAATTAAAACCGAAGAGGGAACTGCTTTATAAAATGGACAGAGATTTAGCAGTGATTATATTAGCTGCCGGAGAAGGGAAACGGATGAAATCCCAAATGGTAAAAGTGCTCCATCCGCTGGCAGGAAAGCCTTTACTTTTTTATCCCATTAATACGGTTAAAAACCTAAAACCGGAAAAAATAATTGTGGTGGTGGGGCACCAGGCGGATAGGGTAAAAGAGAGGTTTCTGGATAATGAATTGATTTTTGTTACCCAATCTCCTCAATTAGGAACTGGCCATGCAGTAGCCTGTGCAGGTGAGGTGCTGGCGGGATTTAAGGGGGATGTTCTGGTAGTTTGTGGTGATATTCCTTTAATCACCGAAGCAACCTTGAGAAAATTGACGACCATTCATCAGCGAGAAAAGAACCTTATCACAGTCTTAACTACCCAGAAAAATGATCCCGCGGGCTATGGTCGGGTGGTTCGAAACTCTCAGGGATTAGTAGAAAGGATTATTGAAGACAATGATGCTTCTTCCTCGGAAAAGGAGATTAAGGAGGTAAATTCTGGAATTTATTGTTTTGCGGCCCAATTTCTTTTTCCGGCGTTGCAATTACTTTCCCGAAAAAATGCACAAAATGAATATTATCTTACCGACACCATTGCTATTGCTCAAAGCCAGAAGGGGACAGTAGGGGCATTAAATATTATTGATGAGACTGAGGTAATGGGAGTTAATAACCGGATTGACCTTGCCCAGGCGGAAGAAATTATGCGGATGCGGATTCTGAGACAGCTTATGTTAGAAGGGGTTTCGGTAATCAGTCCCCGCAACACTTATATTGATTTTGGAGTTAAAGTGGGTAAAGATACAGTTATTTCTCCTAACACTTTTATAATGGGAGAAACGGAAATTGGAGAAAATTGTTTGATTGAGCCAGGTTGCCAGATAAAAGATAGCAATATTGGCTCCCAGGTAATTATCAGACTATCATCGGTTGTCCATGAAAGTGTTATCCGGGATCGGGCTATTGTTGGTCCTTTTGCCCATATTCGGCCGGGGTCAGAAGTAGGAGAGGAGGTTAGGGTTGGTAATTTTGTTGAGGTAAAGAAATCTACTATAGGTAAGGGTTCTAAAGCAGCTCATCTTACCTATTTAGGTGATGCTACGATTGGTAAAGAAGTTAATATCGGAGCAGGAACAATTACTTGTAATTATGATGGGATTACTAAGCATCCGACAATCATTGAAGATGGAGTTTTTGTCGGGAGCAACACCGAGTTAGTAGCCCCGGTTAAGATTGGTCATGGGGCAATTATTGGGGCAGGTTCTACCATAACCAAAGATGTACCTCCAGAAACTCTCGCTCTTAGCCGAGTAAAGCAAGTTAATTTACCCAAGAAACCTTTCGGGAGTAAAAAAGGAAAAAAGGAAGAGGAATAATGTGTGGTATTATTGGATATATTGGCACTCGGAAAATTACTGAAGTCTTAATTAATGGCCTTCGACGGCTGGAGTACCGAGGATATGATTCAGCCGGGATTGCAGTATTTCATAAAGGGAAAATTATAATTCGCCGCACCGAAGGGAAAATTGAACGCTTGGAAAAACAGATCCAAGGAGAAGAGTTTGAGGGTAAAGTGGGTATTGGCCATACCCGGTGGGCAACTCATGGTCGGCCTTCGGAAGAAAATGCTCACCCCCATTTTGATGGTCAAGTAGCAGTGGTACATAATGGAATTATTGAAAATTACCTTTCTTTAAAAGAAAGTTTAGTGGCGAAAGGGCACTCATTTCGATCCGAAACTGACTCGGAAATTATTGCCCATCTTATTAACCAATATCTGAGTGAGGGATTGGCCTGGGAAGAAGCGGTTTGTAAAGCCCTGCAAAAATTGAAGGGAACTTATGCTTTGGGAATAATTTGTGAAAAATTTCCCGATATGCTTACCGCAGCCCGAAAAGAAAGTCCGATGGTCATTGGTTTAGGAGAAGGGGATTATTTTATTGCATCGGATATTCCGGCTATTCTTAATTATACTCGAAGAATGATTTTTTTAGAAGATGGGGAAATAGCTGTGCTTTCCGAAAGAGAGATTAAAATCTTAACATTAAAGGGGAAAAAAATTGAACGGGAGCCAAAGGTAGTTTCCTGGGATCCAGTTATGGCAGAAAAAGGAGGCTATAAACATTTTATGCTTAAAGAAATTCATGAGCAGCCCCAGGCAATTGCGGATACTATCCGGGGGAGAGTAATTGAGTCCAAGAATGAAATTTTTTTTGAGCAAATGAACCTTTCTCCTTTTGAGATTAATCAGTTTGAAAAAATTGCTATTGTTGCCTGTGGCACTTCCTACCACGCTGGTTTAGTAGGTAAGTTTATAATTGAAGAACTGATCCGAATCCCAGTAGAAGTTGATTTGGGATCAGAATTCCGCTATCGGGATCCTTTGGTGGACCGAAAAACTCTTATGTTGCTTATTTCTCAATCCGGAGAGACAGCAGATACTTTAGCTGCGTTAAAGGAAGGAAGAAGGAAAGGAGCTAAACTTTTGGCAATCTGTAATGTAATGGATTCCAGTTTAGTCCGGGGAGCAGACGGAGTTTTGTATACCCGGGCGGGTCCGGAAATTGGAGTAGCTTCGACCAAGGCCTTTACCACCCAACTTATTGTATTATACCTATTTGCTCTTTGTTTAGGGAAAGCACGAGGGGTCTTCTCTCCTAAGTTTTTTCGGGGATTGATTGAAGACCTGCTAAAAGTCTCCCATCAGGCGGAATTTATTTTGTCTCAAGAAAAAGAGATAAAAGAAGTTGCCCGAAGATATGTGGGGTATAATAATTTTCTCTATCTGGGACGGGGGATAAATTATCCAATTGCCTTAGAAGGCGCTTTAAAGCTTAAGGAAATTTCTTATATCCATGCCGAAGGCTATCCTGCCGGGGAAATGAAGCATGGTCCAATTGCTTTAATCGATGAACATACTCCGAGTGTAGTATTGCTGACTCGAAATGGGACTTATGAAAAAATGTTAGGAAATATCGAGGAAATCAAAGCGCGGGAAGGGAAAATAATTGTGCTTTCCACTTTTAAAGATCGTAGTGTGAAAAAAAAGGTGGATGAATTTATTCTTGTCCCTTCTAATAATCCTTATTTGACCCCAGTTCTTCTAACTTTACCTCTCCAGCTTTTTGCTTATCATGTGGCAGTTTTGAGGGGGACTGATGTTGACCAACCGCGTAACTTAGCCAAAAGTGTGACGGTAGAATAAGATGAAATTCTCTCCCCCGATTAAAGCTACAGTTATCGGAAGTTTTCCTCATACTGAAGCAGAAGCTGCTCTTCGTCTCATCATGGAATATGTTCCACAAATTCCAGCCTGGCCTCAGCTCCCATTTTATCCGGAAGAGCAGATGTTACGGCAATATCTGGAAGGGATGCCGGGATTATTTACAAAAGAAGGGAATAAAATTTTTTTTGATACCTCTCATCCTCGCTTTGAGGCCGAACTTTTTGGATTTTATCAGAATTATTTAAATGCGCTGGAATCACCTCGAATACCTTTTGACCACCCATTAGGGATCTCTCCTCGGTATAGTCGAGGATTTTACTCCTTCTACCGGAAGTTAGAACAAGGCAGTTATCGGCCTTTAGCCCTGAAGGGGCAGATAACTGGTCCGATAACCTTAGCCACGGCACTCACTGACCAGAATGGGAAAAGTGTTTATTATGATTTACAGCTGCGGGAAGTAGTAGTTAAAGCTTTAACGATCAAAGCCAAATGGCAGATTCATCAGTTGCGAGTTTTTGGGGTTCCGATAATAATTTTTATTGATGAGCCATCGCTTTCTGCTTATGGCTCAAGTGCATTTTTGGGTGTTACTGAAGGAGAAGTTAAAAATGACCTTACTGAGATTATCGAGCAAATTCATCTTGAGCAAGGAATTGCTGGGATTCATTGCTGTGAAAATACCGATTGGAGTATTTTATTAAAAACTAACCTGGATATTCTCAGTTTTGATGCTTACAGCTTTTTTGACCGTTTGATTTTATATGCTTCGGAGCTTAAAGATTTTATTGCCCGGGGAGGAGTGCTTGCTTGGGGAATTATTCCTACCGGGAATGAGGATGATATTAAGAGAGAAACAATAGATTCATTAGTCAGACGTTGGAGGGAATATTTAAATACTCTGGAGGAAAGGTTAGGAGTAGCTCCTAATGATATTGCCCGACAATCTTTGATTACTCCGAGCTGCGGAATGGGAAGTTTAACTCCCGAATTAGCCAAACGGGTATTGGAACTCCTGCGCGGGGTTAGTGAATTATTACAGCGCGAATATTTTAACGGCTAATATTGCGCTTAAGGAGTTTATCAACACTTAATATCCCCTGGTCATAAATGAGAACCTGGCTGGCAAGCAAAAACAAAAACAGATCTCTTATAAAATAAAAAAAGTTAATTTTGTTTATTTCCCGAGAGGAAAAACACCCACAGCTAATATCTAAACCACGAATTAAAGCTGAAACAATCGCACCTAAAAATAATAGGCTAAGTAAGGCTATGATTAAGGAACTTCCTTTGCTAAATAATCCTATTAAAAGACAGAGTCCGGCAATCAATTCTATCCACGGAAGAATGACCGCAAAAAAATTTACACTTTCGACTGGAAGAAGGCGATAATTCTTTATTGCTTCAGCAAACTGATCGGGTTTAAGAATCTTACCTATACTCGCATAAATAAAAATACTTCCCAATATTATTCTCCCGATTAAAGCCATAACCGGAGAGGAGATTATTTTTCTAATCATTATTTTTCCCCTTTTTTATCGGCATCTGGTGGGCAGTCCACTCCTCCCATCCCCCTTCAAATACCTTTACCTTAGTATATCCGTTTTCTTTGAGTAAAAAGGCTAAGTCTTCAGCATTAGAACACTCCAGCCCCTCACAATAAGTAATAATTTCCTGATCGAAGGCAATTCCTTGAAGAACTGAAGGGGCTTTATCCGAAAATTCATAATAGGGAAGGTTTTTTGCCCCCGGAATATGCCCCTGTTGAAATTCTTCCGGAGAACGGGCATCAAGGATGATTGTCCCTGGTTTTTTCAGTTTTTCTTGGAAAGTTGAAAAGGAAATGGAGTTATTTGGATAACCTTCATTAAGCGGGGAAGTTGAGGGCGGTAAAAGGGAGAGGCTATTAGGACGATAAAAATTTATCAATAAAGCTATCCCGGTCGCAAAAAAAACAATCCCTATACTTTCCAGGATCCATTTTTTCCACATCTTTTGTATATTCCAAGCACTGAAAGATCTAATCGCTCTCAATTATTCCCAAAATTAATAGATTTCTATTTATAAAAAAAATCGCAATAAGTCAAAAAATAAAAAAATCCCCGTTTAGTTTTTTTATAATAAATGAACGGGGATTTTTTATTCTGATGAGCAGTTTTGCGTCATGCTCAGGACAAAATACAGCACCCTCCTTCCGAGCAGTAAGAACAATGGGCTACTGGTCGGAGCATATACCGCTTTCTTAACATAGAATTCACCTCCTTTCCCCCAGAAAATTTTGGTGGTTTATAAGATTATTTTTTATTTTACCCGAAAAAATGAAATCGTCAAATTTCAGTTCTGGCAATACGGGCAAAACGAAGCATTCCTCCCTCCAATTTGAAGGGTTACAATAAGAGTTTGGCAGCAGTAACAAGGTTTCCCTTTTCGCTGGTACACTTTAAGTTTTTTTTGAAATTTGCCAATATTCCCCCAGCCGTCGCGAAACCGTTGGTCAGCCGCAGTAGTGCCCCGGTTATTGATTGCTGCTCTTAAAATTTTTTTAATGGAGTGGTAAAGCTGATTAATTTCTTTTGGATTCAAATTCGAGGCAATTCGGGCAGGATGAATTTTTGCCTGGAAAAGGATTTCATCACTGTAAATATTCCCTATACCGGCAATTTTTTTTTGGTCCATAAGAAGGGTTTTTATCTTTTGTTTTGAATTTTGGAGGACTTGCGTTAGGTAATCGAGGGTAAATTCTGGCTCCAGGGGTTCAGGGCCTAATCGGTCAATATTTAAAATATTAGCCGTCTGGTTTGGTAATTGAAGAAATATCTCCCCAAATTTTCGGGGATCGATAAACCGGAGTTCTTTTCCGTTACTTAGATGGAAAATAGCTTGGATAAACGGTTGATAATCATCGTTAGGGTGGTTTATGACTAACTGTCCTGACATCCCAAGGTGCATTATTAAAGTTTTGGGTGGGGATAGGTCAAAGATTAAGTACTTAGCCCGGCGTCGGAGAGATTGAATTTTACTCCCCTGGATTTCTTGAATAAACCTTGGGATGGAAGGAAAACGGCGAAGAATTCTTATCTTAGGGTCAGAAGAAAAAGTTACCCCGTTTATTATTTTCTCTATTACTTGAGGTGCAAGGTCATTTTTAATTGTCTCAATTTCAGGAAGTTCAGGCATCAGCTTTCTCAGGAATCTTAAGGAAATTTTTATTTTTCGGGAAATTGCTTTTCGATGGAGGTTTTCCCTTCCACTTCCCCAAGCTGTCGAGCCAAGCGCTTTTCGCGAAAATGTTTTTTTATTAAGATCGGAATTAAAAATATAGCCACTAAACAAGCTCCGGTTAAGGTTGCTCCCAAAATAACGGCAATCAAAGAAGTCTTAAAACTCCAAAACAGAAATTTTACTTCTAAGGGCATCCCGTTTTGGAGAGCAAAAATAGTTATTCCTAAGATTATTAAAAAACTTAAAATTAGCGAAAAATACATTTGGTCTTTCTCCGGCAAAATTTTTTATTAAAATTTAACATAATTTTATGACAATGTTAACGGAAAAAACAAAATCCTATTTTAAAGTGATTTGATTAGCATTCGGGAAATTCGCAGGCGAATTTAAGTTGTTTTATTTTTTGGTTCGTGATAAAAAATATTAATAACTTTTTATCTCTAATTACTCAAAAATAAAAGGTTTAAGCATGGCTTCGTTAGGAGAACGGTTGAGAGCCATTCGCGACGAAAAGAATCTTTCCTTAGATGATGTAGCCAATGCAACAAAAATAAACAAAAATATTTTGGTTGCGCTGGAAAATGATCAGTATGAGCTTCTTCCTCCTAAAGTCTTCGTTAAAGGTTTTCTCCGAAGTTATGCCCGATATGTGGGGATGGAAGTAGATGAACTTTGGGATTTATATGAAAAGGCCTGTGGATCCAAAACCCCTGCAGAAATTCCCAAAAAATCTGAAATAAAACAAAAGAAGTTTAGGCCTGGACCTTTTATATTTTTACTTATTTTATTTGGGTTATTATTAGTAGGTTTGTTGCCTTATTTTTACCGCTTACAAGGTAATAACGAAACCCTGGTACCTCCTGCTTCCCGGGAAAGTAAACCTAAACCTTCTTTAAATGTTCAACCCCCGCTGGATAAAACCAGATCTCCCGAAGAAGCAGTTTCTCCGGCGGAAAAGGCCCCTCCCGAAGGAGAAGAGCATCCGGATCTGCGTGAGAAATTGCCTTCTACTGCCTCTTATCTTTCAGAACAAAAGGGTTTGACTTTGCCCCAGATACCCTCTCCTGCCCCTCCTCCTTTACCGATCCAGATAAAGGCTACTTGTTATGCTACTACCTGGATTGGATATGTAATTGACAACGGGCAAACTTCTCAGACTTTTCTTTATCCCGGAGATGAATTTTCCTGGGAAGCCAAGGAGAAGATAGAATTAAAAATTGGAAATGCGGGAGGAATAAAGATTACAATAAATGGTATTGCTTTAAAACCATTAGGGAAATCGGGAGAGGTGGTCCGGGTGGTTTTTACCAAAGAATTTCTTACCCTGAAAAATGGCGAACCTCAAAAGCTGGAATTGTGGCAGGAAAAAGAACAACCGCAATCTCAAGAAGAGTGAGATATTATGAGCATTTTAGTAGTTGGCTCCTTAGCCTTGGATTCAGTAGAGACACCTTTTGGGAAGGTGGATAATGTTTTGGGTGGGTCGGCAGTTTATTTTTCGGTAGCAGCAAGTTTTTTTACTAAGGTCCATTTAGTGGGGGTAATAGGAAAAGATTTTCCTGAAACTCACCTCCAGTTTCTTGAACAACGGGGTATTGATCTTCAGGGACTAAAACAAGAAGAAGGTAAAACTTTCCGTTGGTGTGGAAAGTATGGATATGATCTTAACGAGGCCCATACTCTAACTACCGAGCTTAATGTATTCGAAAGATTTGACCCTACGATCCCCTTAACTTATCGTAACCTAAAATATATTTTTTTAGCGAACATTGATCCGGAACTTCAGCTGCGGGTATTAAAACAAGTCAATAGACCCCAGGTAGTAGCCTTAGATACTATGGACTTCTGGATTGAAAATAAACTCACCCAGTTAAAGGAGACACTAAAACTGGTTGACATTCTTATCATAAATGAGGCAGAAGCCCGGGAACTGACTCAAGAATATAATTTAGTAAAAGCGGCGCGGTTAATATTGGAGCAGGGTCCAAAAACTCTAATTATAAAACAGGGAACTTATGGGGCATTAATGTTTACCAATTCTTCTATTTTTTCTGCTCCAGCTTATCCTCTGGAAGTAACCCTTGACCCTACCGGAGCGGGAGATAGCTTTGCGGGCGGATTTATGGGGCACTTAGCTCGAAGTGGGAAACTTAACGATGAAGTTATTCGCCAAGCAATTATTTTTGGTAGTGTTATGGCTTCATTTTGCGTAGAACAATTTAGTATCGAGCGGTTTCAAAGTTTAACCTATCAAGAAATCATCAACCGTTTTAATGAATTTTTAAACCTAACTTGTTTTCCGACCGTTTAAATTTGCCCAGAAAGAAATTACGGATTTTGTTTATGGGGACAGGTCAATTTGCTGTCCCTTCCTTAAAAATTTTGCTATCCCGGGGTGACAATATAGTTGGGGTTTTTACTCAGCCCGATAGACCGCAGGGACGGGGACTTAAGCTTAGAATTTCTCCTATCAAAGCCTTGGCCTTAGAGAATCAACTGTTAATTTTTCAGCCCGAAAATGTTAACCAAGAAGAATCAATCGGAGTTATTGAAAGATTATCTCCGGAATTAATAGTGGTAGCTGCTTTTGGGCAAATTATTTCTCCCCGGATTTTAGCTATCCCCAAATTTGGTGCAATAAATGTGCACGCTTCTCTTCTTCCCAAATACCGGGGGGCAGCTCCGATAAACTGGGCAATTATCCGGGGGGAGAGAGAAAGCGGGGTAACTACTATTTTAATGGATAAAGGGCTTGATAGCGGGGATATTTTGCTCCAGAAAAAAGTTGAGATTTTTCCCGAAGAAAATGCCGGTGAACTCCATGACCGATTAGCTCTACTCGGGGCCGAGGTTTTAGAAGAAACGATTGAAAGATTAACCCACGGAGCTTTGGTTCCCAAAAAACAAAATGAATCCGAAGCTTCTTATGCCCCGACTTTAAAGAAAGAAAATGGAATTATCGATTGGGAAAAGCCAGGGGAAGAGGTTTATAATCATATTCGGGGAATGAACCCTTGGCCCGGTGCGTTTACTTTTTTACATGGAAAAATTTTTAAGATTCATAAAGCCAAGCGAATTGACAATGGTTTTGAAACTGAATCTCGACCCGGTAAAGTGGTAAATACTTCCGCCGAAGGCATTGTTGTTGCCACTGGTAGGGGATTAATCCTTTTAACTGAGGTACAGTTAGAAAATCACAAGCGGATGCCCGCTAAATTATTTCTTCAAGGACACTCCATCCCCTCAGGTACTCAGCTGGGAAAAGAATGAAAAATTGGGTTAACATATAATAGATGAGGGAATCAGGAGGGATTATGCTTTCGGTTCACATACTCTACTATTCCCCGGATAGCGTTTAAGATAAAATACTGTTCCCGAGTGTGAATATCCTTGGTTAAGTAGCGGTAATTAGAAAAATAATGATCTTCTTTCATAAGCCGTTCAATTGCGTTGTTTTCCCAGTTTTTCTTTCCGGTAATGCTTTCTTCTTTGACTACCTTTGTCCACAATTCAAGCTGATTTTTGGCTAATGATAAAATTTTAACTCCATCCTCGTTCCAACCGTAATGGCCAAAACAAATTATTTCAGGTTGTTTGGTAATTAATTTTTCCAGAGAAGCCAAGGAAATTTCAAGTTCAAATTTTGGAGGCGTTGCGGGTCGAAGATATATTTTATCATTTAGTGACTGATATACACCGGCAACTTCGCCCGCAAAAAGGTAGGGAGGGAAAATATAACTAAGATGATGGGGAGCATGGCCGGGGGTTTCAATTACTTCAATGGTATGACTTCCTTTTTTGATAATTCTTTCAAAAACGAGGCTTCCTTTTGCCACGGGAACAATTTCTCCATATGCCTGAGCAATTTCTCCTAACACCGTTAAACTTCCCTCCCACAATTTTGCTGGATTTATCAGATGAGGAATCCCCTGAGGGTGGCAGATGACTTTGGCTTCGGGGAAAGACTCGAGTAATTTTCCCGTGCCTCCGGCATGGTCAATGTGGATATGGGTTAATAGGATATAATCAAGATGGCTAACCTCTAATTCGTCCAATGTTTTTTTCAATATTTCAATGGAGTAAAGTGGACCGGGATCAACCAAAAAATTAAGATCGCAGCTACGATAAAGCCAGGAACTGATAAAAGTGTCGAACCCCTCCAATTTTTGCTCCAGCGGAATAAGGAAAAGACCAGGTTTAATTTGAAAGTAAGGCATAGTTATTTCTCTTTGATTTTTATTTTGTCGACAATCTACTCCTGAAATGGGCATTTTTATAACTGCCTTAGAACTATATTTAATAAAGGAATCTTTCTTTTTTGTCGAGAGAAATTTACTTTTGCCAAACCAAGTGAAAGTAAGGAGTGAACATGGCCGAAGAGACCCCATTGAGATTGAAGAGGCGAGAGCGATTTTGGTATTATTATTGCAACATAAGCGAATTTATGCTTTGCTATTTTAGCTTTAGTTTACAATAGGTTATTTATTTTGTTGCATTATTAAAACAAATTTGTGTTGCCAAGCATTTCATTTATAAAAATAGCTAATTAAATCAAAGACTTTTAGTCTAATTTTTGGCACGATATTTGTAATAAAAAAATTAGCGGAAGATAACAATTTAAAACTAAAAAATATTTTATTTAGAAAGGAGAAAAATTATGGAATCCATAAATCTGGGAATAATAATTAATCTGGTTTTTTTTGCTATCCTTACTGGGCTATTAATTGTAGCCGCCATTGATGAGGCCAAACAAGAAAAGGAAAACAAAAAGGCCCTTGCTTTAGAGGTAAAGGAAAATAACGAACTTAGAAAAGTAGCTTAACCATACTTCTAATTGAGAAGTTACTCATAGAATCCTCCAACCCAAATTCCCCCTTTTTGAAGGGGGAATTTTTTTTTATAACTACCTTCTGGCCTAACATTTTTATTGACAACAGCAAATTTCCCTAAGTATAACAATAACAATCGAAAAAGAAAAAATTTTTAATTCCAAAGGAGAATTTTCCGATGCCGGAACGAGAAGTATTTTGGAATATAAGTCACCATTGGTTTTTTTACTTGTTGGCATTTTTATCGGTGCTGGTTTTTTTTGGGGGATGCTATCGAAGCTTATGGATCTGGAGGAAGGGAAGACCATTATCCGGTAACCCATTATTCGGGAGCATCTTAGGGGGTATTCTGAAGGATATTTTAGGTAATGCTAAAATTTTTTCCGGGGATTTTTTCGGCGGCTTGATGCATTTATTTATTATGTGGGGTTTTTTGGCATTATTTTTAGGAACCGTGCTTTCGGCTTTTGATGAGTATATTTTCCATTTTTTGCAAGGAGGAGTCTACCTATTTTACTCGCTAACCTTAGATATTTTTGGCCTTTTGTTTATTGTTGGACTAATTATGGCTTTGATCCGCCGCTATTTTATTAAGGCGGGTAAAATGAATAACCTTTCCGAAGACCCATTAATAGTTTTTTTGCTTTTAGCAATTGGTATTACCGGCTTTATGGTGGAAGGTTATCGTCTGGTGGCTAAGCCTGAACCCTGGACAAGTTGGGAGCCAGTGGGAGCGTATTTGGCACAATTTCTTTTTGGCAATCCATTCCGGGGACATATTATTGTTTGGTGGATCCATATTCTTCTTAGCTTGATATTTATTGCTTTTCTCCCTTTTTCTAAATTATTTCATATCATTGCCGGTTCGTTGAATATAATTTTGGAAAAATTCCCTTCCGAAGTATTTACTCTGGACGAAAAGGAAAAAATCTCAGCCGAATTTAGCTTTCGACAGCTAGTGGCACTGGATGCTTGTACTCGGTGTAATCGATGTGAGAATAAGTGCCCCTCAAATTTAAGTGGCGAGGCGCTTTCTCCCCGGGCAATGAATCAGAAGATAAAATCCTATATTAAAAGTAAATATAGTATATCCCGATTAATTCAGGAGTTAATTAATAAACCAGCAAAAGAAGTGTCTCGAGCCGAAGTAATAAAAGGAGAAGAAGCCTGGATGTGTACTACCTGTCGTGCCTGTGTGGAAGAATGCCCTTTAACTATTAACAACTTAGATCTTATTCGGGAGATAAGAACTTTTAAAGTTGAAGAGGGAACCGAGGTCCCGGCATTGGTGGGGGAAACTTTGGAAGTAATTTTTAAATACGGTAACCCTTATCAGGGTGCTAAAGCTAAGCGGGGGGAATGGGCAAAGGAGCTTGGGGTAAAAGACCTTTCTTTAGGCGGGGAAGCCGAACTCGTTTATTTTGTTGGTTGTGGGCCAGCCTATGATAGTCGTTTACAACGGATTGCTCAAAGCGTAGTAAAGATATTTAAAAAAGCGGAGTTAAATTTTAGTATCTTGGGGAATAAGGAGAACTGCTGTGGTGATATGGCAAAACGGGTTGGCGAGGAAGGACTTTTGGAAGAGTTAATAGCGAAGAATTATGAAACCTTTGGGGGATATGGAGTAAAGGGGATTGTTACTACCTGTCCCCATGGGTTAAAGATGTTACGGGATGAGTATCCGCTTTACCGCAAGAAGTTAGGAATTGAATTGAGAGAGGAAATAAAAGTAGAACATTATACTGAGGTAATAGCTTGGCTGCTTCAAGAGAAGCGGCTCAATTTTGTTAAAGGATTAAGAAAACGGGTAACCTATCATGATCCTTGTTATTTAGGGAGACACTGTGGGATATATGATCCACCGCGGGAAATTATTCGGAAGATTCCGGAAGTTGAATTTGTCGAGATGGTGAGAAATCGGCGGAATAGTTTTTGTTGTGGGGGAGGAGGGGGGCGAATCTGGATGGAGGAATTTCCGGCACGGGAAAAAATTTCCGAAATTCGAGTTCGCGATGCGGCTGAGGTGGGAGCAGAAGTGCTTATAACTGCCTGCCCGTTTTGCTTGAGTATGTTAGAAGATGCGGTAAAAACCGCTGGTTATGAAGGTAAAATAGAGGTAAAAGATTTAGGGGAGATTTTGGAAGAACTAACCGGGGATCTAATTTTCTGACCAGTTAATTTTTCTCCAAGAGATTGCGGAAAAATTGGCAGAATAAGGCAAAAGGTTAGGCTAAACTGAGATCCCGAAACAAGTTCGGGATGACAAAATAGGAAGGATGATCCCGAAACAGGCTTGGGATGAGAGTAAAAAAGGAGACACGGAAACGAGTTTGTTATGAGACGAAACGGAATGACGGAATTACATCCCGAGGGACTTTTTCAAGCATCCAAAAAAAACTTGACAATTCGGATTGGTTAGTTTAAACTCAGCAATCAATACAAACATTTGAATTAAAAGATACAAACATTTGTATTAAATGAGAAAAAACAAAAAACATCCCAAAGAAAAAATAAAAGAAGCAGCAATTAAGCTTTTTTCAGAGAAGGGGTATTCTGCTACTACTATGAGGCAGATTGCCCAAAATGCTGGGCTTTCGCCGGGAAGCCTTTATAATCATCTTAAGCGGAAAAGTGATTTATTATTGGATATTCATCAGGACTTTATTAATGAGGTTATTGAGAAAACAAAAATTAGCGAAAAGGATAATGAATCCTGTGAGGCGAAGCTCAGGGAAATTTTTAAGACTTTTATGAAGGCAATTTTTGAAAATAAATTGTCGTTTAAGGTGTTATTGGAACAGGAAACCTTTCTCCCCCCTGCTGCCCGGAAAAAAGTTATTAAAAATGTTCATTTGTTAAAAGAAGGAATTAAAAAAATCATTGAATTAGGAATTAAAAAAGGCGAAATCAAGTCAATCGATGCTAAGATGGCTACTTTTTGTGTGTTTGCTTTGTGCAACTATACCCTCCGTTGGGTAGACCCGAAGGGGCCTTATTCTTACGGAGAGTTAGGAGAGATTTTTTTTGAGATCTTTTTTCGCGGAATTGGGAAAAATAAATGATCAGTTTAAAGGTAATGAGGCAATAGGTGATTGATATTTAATAACTTAAAAAATAATGGTGGTCTGATATGAAAATACATGAATACCAGGCGAAAAAAATACTTCAGGAATACAAAGTGCCAATCCCTCGCGGGGAGATTGCTGACACCCCTGAGAAAGCAAAAAAGATAGCATCGTTATTAAATACTAAGGTAGTAATTAAGGCTCAAATTCATGCCGGTGGAAGAGGCAAAGGTGGAGGTGTGCGAGTAGCAAAGACTCCGGAAGAAGCATTTGAAGCTGCTCAAGCTATTTTAGGAATGAGGTTAGTTACTCACCAGACTGGACCGGAAGGGAAGCTGGTTCATAAGGTTTTGGTAGAAGAAGCTACCGAAATAAAAAAAGAACTATACTTAGGTTTAGTAGTTGATCGGACGCGGGAGCGAGAGTGTTTGGTTTATATGGCTTCGGAGGCAGGAGGAATGGAGATTGAAGAGGTAGCTAAAGCTACGCCGGAAAAAATAATTAAAGTTGCGGTGAATCCTGCAGTGGGTTTTAGTTCTTTTCAGTCCCGGAAACTTTTTTATGGGTTAGGATTAGATAAATCTCTTAGTAGCCAATTTACGGCTATGGTAAAAGCTTTATACGATATTTTTGTTGAGAAGGATGCATCGTTAATCGAAATAAACCCTTTGGTGATTAATCGAGAAGGAAATTTGATTGCAGTGGATACCAAGATTAATTTTGATGATGATGGATTGTTCCGGCATCCGGAAATCAAATCCCTCCGGGATGAAACCGAAGAAGAACCCCTGGAAGTGGAAGCAGTGAATGCCGGAGTTAACTATGTTAAGCTGGATGGTGAAGTGGGCTGTATGGTAAACGGAGCAGGATTGGCGATGACTACAATGGACCTAATTAAATTAGCAGGGGGCGAGCCAGCTAATTTTTTAGATGTGGGGGGTGGAGCTTCACCGGAACAGATAGAAAAGGCCTTTCGTATTCTCATTGCTGATCCTAAAGTAAAAGTGATATTAGTCAATATTTTTGGTGGGATTCTCCGCTGTGATCGTGTAGCTACTGGCCTTATTGAAGCTGCTTCGAAGATTGAAAAAAGATTACCTATGGTAGTCCGGCTCCAGGGGACTAATGTTGCGGAAGGACGTCGACTCTTACAAGAGTCGGGTTTAACTTTTGAGGTGGCGGAAGAACTTTATCAGGCAGCAGAAATGGCAGTAAAATTAAGTAAACAATCTTAGATTTTGGGGATAAAAAATGGCGATACTACTTAATCAAAATACTAAAGTTGTATCTCAGGGTATTACCGGCACGGAAGGAAGCTTCCATACTCGAGAAGCAGTAAAATTAGGGACAAAGGTGGTGGCAGGAGTCACTCCAGGAAAGGGAGGAATAGATTTTGAGGGTATCCCAGTTTATAATCGAGTAATTGAAGCTCGGGAAAAACACGGAGCAAATGCTTCAGGTATTTATGTTCCTGCTGCTTTTGCTCCGGATGCGATTTTAGAGGCAATTGAAGCTGGAATAGAACTTATTGTGTGTATGACCGAAGGTATTCCGGTATTAGATATGATAAAAGTAAAACAAGCTTTAAAGGGGAGTAAATCTCGACTTATTGGACCTAATTGCCCTGGTATTGCTACTCCGGGTGCGGGAAAGATCGGATTTATTCCCAACTTTTGCTTGTCACCGGGGCCAGTGGGAGTGATCTCGCGGAGTGGGACTCTCACCTACGAAGTGTTATGGCAACTTACTAATTTAGGGATTGGGCAATCGACTGCTATTGGGATCGGAGGAGATCCAATCGTAGGGTCTACTTTTGTTGATTTATTAGAGCTTTTTGAAAAGGATAGCCAGACCAAGGCGATTGTGTTAATTGGAGAGATTGGGGGAAGTGCAGAAGAAGAAGCAGCTGAATTTATCAAAGATAAAGTTACTAAGCCCGTAGTAGCATTTATTGCGGGTCGGACTGCACCGCCAGGAAGGAGGATGGGACACGCTGGCGCCATTATTGCAGGAGGTAAAGGCACTGCCGAGGAAAAGGTTAAAGCATTGGAAAAAGCGGGGGTGGTAGTGGAAAAAAACCCAGCGGAGATCGGAAAAGCTATCCAGAAAATTTTAACCCAATAATAATGAAAATGAACAAAAAAGCATATTTTTGTAAAATAACGGGGATGGGTATTTTTCAGAAGCGGTTGATAATATGAGCGAAATATGAAACTAGTTGAGGAGGCATTAAGAGGCTCAACCCGAGCGTTGGGTAAATTGATTTCCATAATAGAGAATCAGGCCGAAGAAAGCCAAAAGATTTTAAGTGAACTTTACTATCGCACGGGTAAAGCTCGGGTAATCGGGATGACTGGCCCACCGGGGGTAGGTAAAAGTACCTTATTAGGTAAATTAGCGGAGAAATTTTTAGAACGCGGTTTTTCGATTGGGATTTTGGCAGTTGACCCTTCGAGTCCAATAACGGGAGGTTCTTTATTAGGAGATCGAATTCGCTTTTCTGCTCTGGCTAATTCACATCGGGTTTTTATCCGTAGTCTTAGCTCTCGGGGTGCGTTAGGGGGTATTTCTCAAGCAACTTTTAATATAGTAAGACTTTTAGATGCCATTGGATATGATGTGATAATTGTAGAAACAATTGGGGTGGGGCAGGATGAGGTAGAAGTGGCTCATTTAGCGGATACTATGGTTTTGGTCCTGGCTCCGGGGTTTGGCGATGAAATTCAAGCCTTAAAAGCCGGAATAATTGAATTAGCAGATATTTTTGTAGTGAACAAAGCTGATTTGCCGGGAGCAGATATGTATGTGACAATTTTAGAAAAAATTGTTCGGGATACTTCTTTAGAGAAAAGATGGGTTCCTTCGGTGGTAAAGACAAGTGCTTTAAATAATGAAGGATTAGAATTGTTAGTAGATGAACTTGATCGGCACGCACTTTTTTTCGCGGAACACTACCGAAAGAGGGAATATAAAAAAAATAGGCTTCACCGGGAACTGGTAAAGTTAATTGAGAAAATGGTAAAAGACCGTCTGGAGATTTTTTTAGAAAAATGTCCCCAGCTGGAAGTAATTTTGGATGAAGTAGTTGAAGGTCAAAAAGACCCCTATTTAGCGGCAAATCAGTTGGTAGATCTTTTTTGGCATAATGTTAAGTTGAATAAGAATAGAGAAGATAGAGAAATTTAAAAAATAAAAATTAACCCAAAAGAGAGGTGGGAAGGTATGTTAGAGAAAGAGTGCCGAGAAAAAATTGCCCAGAGATTAAAAGAATGGGAGGAAATTACTAATAAACAACTTACGAAAAACCCAGAACAAAAGGCTGAGTTTAAAACTCTTTCTGAGTTTCCGATTAATCGGCTTTATACTCCATTAGATGTTGAGCATATTGATTATCTGGAGAAAATAGGATTCCCTGGTCAGTACCCCTTTACCCGGGGAGTACAGAATACGATGTACCGGGGAAGATTTTGGACGATGAGACAGTATGCAGGTTTTGGCACAGCAGAGGATACTAATAAAAGGTTTCGCTACTTACTTCAACAAGGTCAGACCGGTTTAAGTGTGGCTTTTGATCTTCCTACTCAAATTGGATATGACTCGGATCATCCCTTAGCTATGGGTGAGGTGGGGAAGGTAGGGGTGGCAATTGATTCAGTAAAAGATA
>Ga0315298_1002637_pt1 | contig 30018 bp, 25 predicted proteins | sample WHS_1_MG_FD_203077 | JGI IMG/M metagenome (GOLD analysis project Ga0315298, IMG submission 203077) | Extremophilic microbial mat communities from Washburn Hot Springs, YNP, Wyoming, USA - WHS_1_MG | ecosystem: Environmental > Aquatic > Thermal springs > Hot (42-90C) | place: USA: Wyoming... | reverse complement strand
GGGCTCTCCTTGGTGGGGTTGTCTATTTGGGCATAGAACATCTTACCAAAGGAGAGCCTCTATTTCACTACCCAATCAGATTAGAACGCATAAGCCCTGCTACCACGCAAGCCGATAGTGGTCAAGAATAGGGGCGATACCCTCTTCCCAGGCAAGTTAGCGGGGGCGCGTGGGAGTCGAACCCACCTGGGACAACACGAGTTGCCCCACAGACGGTTTTGAAGACCGCGAGACCCACCGGGACCCATCCGCCCCCTCATGCAGCCTTCTGTAGTATACTATGATTCCATTATCACTGGCAACCGCATTGCAGCGCGATCCCGGCCATTGATTTGAAGATTCCAGGCTGATATAATGCCTCGAAGCACAGAGATGAGCAGGGCGCACCTCGGTAACGAGGCACATGCTCGTCCTCCCCTGGGGTAGGCCCATTTCGTTCCCCAGAGTCGGCGCGAACCTGAATTCGCGCATAACGACAATGCCTAAAACCTGGAGGGTGTCGGCGGTGGTTCTAGAGAAGACGCACGAAACCGAGCTGGCAAGGCTACGCAGCCTGGAGCAAAAGGCCATCTTGGGAGGTGGCCCCAAGGCAATCGAGAGGATTCACGAGCGAGGCAAATACACAGCTCGCGAGCGACTCGACGCGTTGCTGGACCCGGGCAGCTTTTCCGAGATGTACATGTTGGCGGAGTGCCAGAGCAATGATTTTGGGCTTCGAGAGCGCAAGGTTCCGGGCGATGCCGTTGCCGTGGGCTACGGGACCATCGACGGGCGCCTGGTATTCGTGTATTCGCAGGACGTGACGGTCCTTGGCGGGTCCGTGGGACGAACGCACGGGGCAAAGATCTGCAGTCTTATGGACGAGGCGCTCAAGGTGAGGGCGCCCATTATCGGGCTGTTTGACTCTGGCGGCGCGCGCATCAACGAAGGGTCCGCAGGTTCGGTAGCCGTGGCAGAAATCTTCTACCGTAACACATCCGCTTCTGGAGTTGTCCCGCAGATATCGGCAATGCTAGGCGCGTGCGCGGGAGTGGCTGTTTATTCTCCGGCCATAAGCGATTTCGTTATTATGACCGAAGAAGGAAGCCAAATGGTAATCACCGGGCCTGGCGTCATTAAGCAGGTGACCGGCGAGGATGTGAGTATTCAGCAACTGGGAAGCGCCAAGGTGCATAGCGAGATAACGGGCACAGCGCACTTCGTGGCCAAGGATGACGCCGATTGTATGCGGCAGATTCGCCGGCTGATGAGCTTTCTCCCGTCCAACAATACGGAGAAGCCACCGGTAGTGGACACGGGCGATGATATCAACCGGGCAGTCGACGATATCACCAGTGTTGTGCCTTCCAATCCGAAATACGTGTTCGATATGCACAGCGTAATTTGCCGGATAGTTGACAACGGCGACTTTATGGAGGTGCTCCCCCGCTACGCCCGCAATATCATCGTGGGATTCGCCCGGCTGGGGGGGCAGACGGTGGGAATTGTGGCGAACCAGCCGCGGGTGATGGGCGGCGTGCTGGACGTGAACTCGTCAGACAAAGCGGCCCGCTTCATCCGTTTTTGCGATGCGTTCAACATCCCACTGCTTAGCCTGGTGGACGTGCCGGGATTCCTCCCTGGAACAAAGCAGGAGTATTCCGGAATCATACGGCACGGGGCGAAGATGCTTTACGCTTTCGCCGAGGCGACGGTCCCGAAGGTGACGCTTATTCTGAGGAAGATGTACGGCGGCGCGTTTATGGCGATGTGCTCGATGGGAATGGGTGTGGATCAGGTGCTAGCCTGGCCTATTGCCCAGCTGGTAGTGATGAACACCGAGTCCGCGGTGAACATCATCTACCGAAAGGACATCAAAGAGGCAGAGGATGTGGAACGCTTCCTGGCAGAGAAGATAGCCGAATATGATTACAGGTTCTCTAATCCATTCGACCCTGCCGCGAAAATGGTGGTGCACGCTGTCATCGATCCCAGAGACACGCGGCGCCGCCTGGTATCAGCGTTTCGGATGCTGCGCAACAAGAGAGTGAATCGGCCAGAGCGGAGGCACGGGAATATCCCTCTGTAGGGAGACGACCAGTGGCTTCCAAGGTCACCCCAAATCGCTGCCATCTATCTCCGCAAACAGGTCGTATTCGCTGGCTCCAATAACTCTAGCTCGTACTAGTGAGCCAACGGGGACACGCTCCTTTAAGAAGACTAGGCCGTCAACCTCTGGCGCATCACGGTAGGACCTTCCTACGGAGAGTAACTTCAATGCTTCAGTGTGGCTCTCACTCCCCGACTCGACCTGCTTCACCCTTGGAATCGGATGTACACGTGCCTGGCTGTAGCCGTTCCCTCCGAGCTCGGCTGTGCCCTCCACTAGTACGTCGAGAACACTGCCAAGAAGGCGTTTGGTTTTCCGAGCGGAGATTTCGCGCAGCAGACGCATAGCACGGTCCTCACGCCGCAGTTTTGCTCGGGAGTTGAGCTGCCCTGGTAGTGACGCGGCGAGGGTACCCTCCTCAGCGGAGAATTTGAACACCCCAACCCGATCGAGCTCGACCTCGTCCAGAAAGGAAAGGAGTGCCTGAAATTCCTTTTCATCTTCGCCCGGATAACCCACTATGAACGCACTTCGGAGGGCGATTTCGGGGATGGCCTCTCTTAGCCGGCGTATCAGAGGGCGCGCATCTTCCGCCGGCCGTCTCATTCGGCGGAGGACGTCGGGATGCGCGTGCTGCAGAGGCACGTCCAGGTACTTGACGACCTGATCATTGCGAGCGATGGTCTCGATCAGTCTGTCAGTGATATGCTCCGGGTAGGCGTACATTATCCGAATCCAAGGGATCTCGGGAACCCTTTCCACGATTCTCTGTAGAAGAGTAGCCAGCCCGTCCTGTTCTCCCCAGTCGTGTCCGTACGCTGCCGTGTTCTGAGCGATCAGAATGATCTCCCTGGCACCCGAGTCTACCAGTTGTCGGACCTCGGCCACTACGTGGGGCAACGGCTTGCTTCGATGCGGGCCCTTGATTCTCGGGATTGCGCAGAAGGCGCAGCCCACACTGCATCCGTCTGCGATTTTGACGTAGGCGGTTGGTCCGCTGGCAGTTCGTGACACGGAGGTGACCGCTGGGCCTTTGCCCACGCAAGATGGCCGCTGGCCTCGAAGGATGTCTTCCAGCACCTGGGGAATCTCGGCCCAGCGCTGTGTCCCGACTATGCCATCGAGTTCCGGCATCAGCCTCGCCAATTCGCCACGGTAACGCTCGCTAAGACAGCCCGCCGCTATGAGTACCGGCTGTGCTGGCTGTTTCTCTAGGCACATTGCGTTCCCGATGAGCGCTTTGGCCTGGTAACGGTGTGCGACCTTCCGAACGCGGAGACGTCGCTTCCTTCTAGCGTATTGTTGAAGGCACTGAAAGCTCTCTTCCCTAGCCGCATCGATAAACCCGCAGGTGTTGACGATTATGACGTCGGCCTTGTCCGCATTGATGGCTGGCTTGTAGCCAGCTTCGATGAGCAGTTGAGCAATGCCTTCTGCGTCAGTGTCGTTCTTGGGACAGCCCAGCTTTTCAATGTAGAAACGCATTCTCTAACCATTAATAAGGCGCCCCGTTCCTTAGGTCGCTATCCCTGGCGTTTGCATGAAGCGAATCATTTCAGGAACAATGCGCCAAGATGCTGTTCCATAAATTGTACCCCAACGAGCAAGCGTAGGTCCACACCACCACGCTGATTGCGACGATTGCGGAAAGATATTGGGGGAAATACACGCGTTACCGCCAAGCCTGTTGTGCGGCGCTGTTCAGTTTACGGCTCCAGCCACGGGGACCGTCCACTCTTTCTGAAGGACATCGCCTCGGGCCCCCATCAGACCCTGCTTCTTGCCGTTGAAGGTTATTTCCACTCCTCCGGCGTTGCCCGATCTGACGACGATATTATTCTTGGCCGTCCACTGGTAGCTCTGGCCAGGCAGGAGGAAGTCGTAGAAGACCCGTTTCCCGTCGACAGTGACTTCAAGCCAGGCCCTTTCGACGCCTCGGACTTCGATCACGATTTCTCTGATTGGAGTCGGCGTGGGCGACGGCGTAGGCAGCGGCGTGGGAGTTGCCACTGCTGCAGTAGGGGTAGCAGTAACGAAGACGGCTGAACCTGCACTCCCAGGTGACCGCGCCTGCATTGAGACTCCGATTCCGGCACTAACGAACTCTCCGTACTGGCGATAGGCGTAGAAGCCAAGAGCGGCCAGCAACACAACCAGAACAACCGAGAGAACGGCTGCGCCACTGATTGGGTTTGGAGAGCTTATTCGTCTCACCTCGGGTGTAATAGTATACCTGTCGCTGGAAGGGCTCACGCTCTCAAACAGACGCAGTATCTCGTTCGGCTCCAGGCCATAGTATTCCGCTAAGCTGCGGAGATACCCTTTCGCATACACGCGACCAGGAAGCGCGTCGTATCTCCCCTCCTCCAGCGCCTCGATGTGCCGCTGACGTATCTTCGTGGCCTGTTCAACGTCGGCCAGGGATAGATTCGCTTGGATACGGGCTGCTTTGAGCAGCTCACCAGGGTGCTGCACGTGGTCACTCCACTCGGTGGCAGTTCCGAGAAGGCTTGAACCACCCTCTCACGTTATCGCAGTCGGTGTGTTTGCGCAACGATCTTCTTGCTCAGTATTATCAACGAGCGACGTTGCTCGGGGTCACCGTTGTATGCTCAGGTCCCAGTTCCGCAGCTCTTCGATGAGCCTGTGGTTCGTCAAGTCGAGATGAATAGGGGTGATGGAGACCTTTCCGTCAGCGATGGCCTTGTAATCCGTGCCCTCGTCGGGGATTCCTGTCGGCGTCTCCCCTTCTATCCAGTAGTGGATTTGGCCAGTCTCGTCTTTCTTCTGCACCAGCATGTCGCGGTAGATGCGTTTCCCTAGCCTGGTTATTTCGACGCCCGTTATCTTCTCCGCCGGCAGATTTGGCACGTTGACGTTGAGCAGCACGTCGTTCCCCAATCCATTTCTCAGGATGTGGGACGCCAGGCGCCCGGCAAAGTCGGCCGCGAACCGAAAATCCCACTCGTGGTACCCGTCCAGCGATACCGCCATAGAAGGAATCCCGGAGATCACGGCTTCCATAGCGGCAGCAACAGTTCCAGAGTAGGTCACGTCGTCTCCAAGGTTTGGCCCCTTGTTGATTCCGGCCACTACCAGATCAGGTTTCCTATCCAGGATTCCGAGCACCCCGAGGCTTACGCAATCGGTTGGAGATCCATCGGTGACGAAGGCGAAATCTCCATCTGGAAGCCATACCTTGGTCACGTGGAGCGGCTTCTGAAGGGTCTTCATATGGCCCGCCGTGCTCCAGTTAACCTCGGGGGCTATGGCCACTACCTCACCGGCAACTGAGAGAGCTCGCTTGAGTGCGAGAAGTCCCTCGGAATCAACTCCGTCGTCGTTTGTCACGAGGATGAACATATCACTCTGCTACCTCTCTTGATCGCCTCTCCCGGTCCAACTGGCACCCGTCCTTGCTCTTCGGGAATGATTCGTAAGTCTTTCGCGCTACCACAAAATGTGACAGCCCGAATACTTGTAACGGCGTATCCTCAAGAAAGTATAGCATCCGCCTAAGGGCTAAGCCAAGTGTCTTGTTGCGCGCGTAGATATTATCGAAACCTGGATAAACGTAGGAGTGGACGACTATCTGCACTGGCAGGCCGTGGAAAAGCTTCCTTATATCCCCCGAAGTGTAGGCGCGCACGTGCGGGCAAAAGACTTTTCGAAGTGAGTCCGGCAGATAGTTCACGAAGGGCACTAGCTTGAACACGTACCGCTTGCCGATGTATATGCCGTGTGTCTCGAAAAGATAGAGACGGTTGGGAGCATAAATGACGATGGCACCTCCTGGCCCAACGACACGCACAGCTTCCTCTATCGCTTGCCGATCGTCCTTAACGTGCTCGATCACTTCGTGGAGAAACACGACATCGAAGTAGTCATCGGGGTAGGGAAGGGCCTCGGCTGGGGCAGCGGTTATGTTTGGTATGTACTGCCCCGCTTCCCTCGCGCGCTCGGCGTCTACATCGACTCCGTAGACTTCGGAGGAGAAGAGCATAAACTTGCGGGTATAGGTGCCGACGCCACAGCCTACGTCGAGGATGCGCTTGGCGTCGAGGCCGACGTGCTCCTGGACCAGGTTAAGCCTGCGGTCCTGGCCGAAGCGCCACACGTAGCTTGGATGACCCAGAGCTATCCACTTTGGTTCGCTTACGCTCACTGTGTAGGGCAGTCCTCACTCTGTCCTAGTTCAGGATCAGGGCACGAGTTCGACGCTGGTGTCCCAGTGCCTTGCTTTTGAAAAAGGTAAACCTCCGTATGCGCCCCGATCTCCTCTTCCTGGTGGAGCACTGGCAGTCGACCACAGCGACTGTGATGCGACTGTCACCCCTGAGCGTAGCGAAGGGTCTCGGCCCCGGGAGGCGAGATTCTTCGCCTCTGCTGCGTTTCGGCTCAGAAATGACGCAATTCTAAATTCTCTGTGGTCTACCACTAGCCGGGTCTACACGACTGTGGCCGTTCAGCCTGATGGGACTCTAGAGTCGAAAGCAGTCGGAATAGCTGAGTTCGGAACCGTTCAGGGTTGCGTTTATGTTACCAGAATCAGTACTGAGGTTCAAGAGATTGAGCGCTCCAATTCAGCTGCCGCGCCTGCCAATGCCGTATCCTGTGCTGCACAGAGCACGTGTCCCTCAAACATGGGGCGAAATGAATGCCTGGGCTCTGCTCCCCAGCTTGCCAGGCAGAATGTTGACGCAAAAACAGCCCAGTGCTATATTGGCAGCCAAACAGATGATGATATAGCCAAGACTTGTTCTGGGAGGCTGAGCAAGAGACGTGGAAGATAGGTTTATAGTTGGTTCGGTGGGTGTTTGGGAAAAAGTGATCACTGACGAGTACACAGCCGCGGCCCTGGGTAACCCTGGGGTGGATGTAGCGGGCACGCCGTGGCTGGCTGCCTTTGCTGAGAAAGCCTCCCTGGAAGGAATAGAGCGCTACCTAGCGCCAGACGAGACGACGGTGGGAGCGCGCCTGGAGATATTCCATCTCGCCCCTACCCCAGTGGGCATGAAGGTGACGATGAGGTCCTGGCTCGACCGGGTAGAGGGGCGAAAGCTGTTCTTCAAGTTTGAGGCGTACGACGAGGTAGAGAAAGTGGCCGAGGGATCGCACGACAGGGTAATTGTGAACAAACATAGAATCCTCGAAAAGGCGCGAGTAAAAGGGCAGAAATCATAGGTAGACAGGGGGGACGGTGATGCGCTCCTCCGTCTGGTCTCGTCGAGCTAAGAGCGAGGCCAGAGCCACAGCCGCCCGCGAGGCACCGTCCAATTCCACCACAGAATGGGCAGCTCTAGACATCTGCTCCGACAAACTTCGATTCGTCAGTATGGTGACCACCTCTTGAGCCAGACCTGCTGGCGTAAGCTTATGGCGCTCGATCATTCTCGCATAGCCAACTTTCTGAGCCTGGAGCGCGTTGCCAATCTGCTCCCAGTGGTTTCCAATGGGGCAGGTGATAGTGGGTACACGTGCACGCAAGGCGATTTCATTTAGGGTGGAGTGGCCCGACGTGCAGACCGCGAGATCGCAGGCCGCAAGATACTCGATCAGGTCAGGGACGTGTTGTCGCACGAAGAAGCCTGGAGTGGAGACGGGTGGCAACGCGCGCTGTGAGATCGACGGCCCCAGTACCAGGAGCATCGCCGCTTCGGGCACGGCTGCTTTAATCTGCGGGAAAGCCCGAATTGCCGTTTCGAGCAGATAAGTTCCGGCAGCGCTTCCACCGACGGTCACGATTATGAGGCGCTGGTTCGGATCGATGCCGAGTTCTCCACGGACATCCACGGTCCCCTTACGAGGCCTGACTATCGGACCCACAGCTTGCGCGTGCCGCTTCGCCCATTCGCGCCAACGACCGTGGAGGCGAGTCAGATGGTCCGCGAATATTATTCTCTCAATCTGTTCGTATCCGTGGCGGACCAGTGGTTGCACCAGTGGCCCTACGACCGCTAGGAGTGTATTGAACAGTAGATTCCTTGTGAACGGCTTGGTGGTCTCGATAAAGAAGAAATCGGTCACCAACGCAGAAGGGACACCCAGGCCGTGCGCCACGCTTGTGAGAGAAGGTAGTTCGTCAGCAACTACGAGGCTCGGTTGGTAATGGTTTACCAGTTGGTAGAACATGCCCGCGTTCTGCTCTTCTTTAGATATCCAATCGCGGACGAACGCCATCGTGTTGAGATACCCGTCCCGCACGGGCACTTTCACTGGGATAAGTCCCTCGAGACACTTGAGCCTCTCGGCTCGCAGAACCTCGTAGGCTGCTGCTCCAGAAACAAAGATGATATCCAGGGGTCCAACAAGCCGAGCCAACTCCTCGGAAATGGCCACACTACGATAGACGTGGCCTGTTCCTATTGTGCTAACCGCCCACAGAACCTTCTGCCTTTGGTTCATCCTCCTTCAGCCTGCGAACGCTGTTGCTCCGGCACTTGGGGCAGGTCCTTTCCTGAGGATTTGCTTGCGAGAACGGAGCGGCATATGTGTGGCCGCACCTAAGACACTTGAACTTGGATAGCGTTTGTTCGCTCATTGGCTAGTGCCTCAATCGTGTGCTCAATTTCCGTGCGGGTCACCGATAAACGCAGTTGTTCGAGTTCCCTCATCACTCGGGCGTACTTCTGGCCTTCGGCAGCGCTGATCCACTCGAGTTGCAGCCGCTCTGGCCTTATTCCCTTGCGCTCCAGCCTGTCCCACAGCCTATCCACACGCCGTTGGGTCCAGCGGTTTGCGTCGATATAATGGCAGTCGGAGAAGTGACATCCTGAGATAAGAACTACCGGGGCGCCATGCTTGAAAGCGTGAATAACGAATCTACTGTCAACGCGCCCGCTGCACATTGTCCTTATAACCCTGGTGCTAGGAGGGTATTGGAGGCGAGATGTTCCGGCGAAATCTCCTCCCGCATAAGAGCACCAGTTGCAGGCGAACACCACTATCTTCTCTTCTGGCCTATCGCTCAGGGCAGCATCGATCTGCGCGAACACCTGCTGGTCAGTAAAATGCTTCATCGTGATGGCGTCGGAGGGACATTCGGCAGCACAGGCGCCACATCCGGCGCACGCGGCCTCGATGACGCTGGCTTTCTGCTTGGTCTTGCGGTCGGCTCTCATCGCGTTGTAGGGACACACTCTGACGCACATCTCACAAGCATTACACTTTGTCGGGTCGACCACGGGGGTAATGGCTTCTGTCTTTATCCTGCCCGCGCCGAGTATTATCTCCGCCCGGGCTGCCGCTGCTCCCGCCTGAGTCACGCTGTCCTTGATGTCTTTTGGCGACTCTGCGCAACCTGCAAAGAAGACACCACGTGTGGTCGCGTCCACAGGTCTGAGCTTGGGATGCGATTCCAGCAGAAATCCGTCCGGCGCGCGGGAGAGAGTGAGCAGAGATCGTATCGCTTCAGTATCCTGGCGCGGAATGGCACCGACGGACAGCACTACCATGTCCAAGTGGTGCCTTTCCAGCGCGCCAGATGTGGTGTTCTCCACAGTGACGACGAGGCTCTTGGTAGCCGGGTCTTCGGCGATATCTCCAGGAACTCCACGCACGTAGCGCACGCCCTCTTCCCTGCTCCGGCGGTAGAGGTCTTCGAACCCCTTGCCGAAGGCTCGAATGTCGATGTAGAAGACGTTTATATCGATATCGGGGTAGTGGTCTTTAAGGAGCAAGGTATCCTTGACTGTGTTCATGCAGCAGATGTTGCTGCAATACGGGTTTCCCCTGTTGTCCGAACGAGAGCCGACGCACTGGATGAATCCGATGCGCCTCGGTTCCTGGCCGTCGCTGGGTCTGACGAGGCGCCCTTCCGTGGGCCCGCCAGCAGATATAAGCCGCTCGAATTCCAGGCTGGTTATCACGTTCTCGTAACGAGTATATCCATACTCGTCGAGTTCGGCTGGATCGTACACGTCCATTCCCACTGCGACGATGACTACTCCGACGTCGAGGTCTACCATCTGGTCACGTTGGTCGAAATCGATGCATCCCTTTTCGCACTTCTCCTGGCACTTTCCACAGGCGATAGGGTTGTTGCCGAGGCAATCATTCATATTGATCAGGTATGATGAAGGAACCGCCTGCGGAAAGGGGATATAGATAGCGCGGCGGGAAGAGAATCCAGCTTGAAATTCGTCGGGAACGGCTACCGGGCAGACAGCGGCGCACTCGCCACATGAGTTGCACTGCTTCTCGTCGACGTACCGAGCTTTTTTCCGCACTCTGACGTGAAAGTTGCCCGCGTATCCAGAGACCTGTTCGACCTCGCTGTAGGTCAGGAGTTCGATTCGGGGATGTCGACCGACATCCATCATTTTGGGCCCCAGTATTCAGATCGAACAGTCCATCGTGGGATACGTCTTATCCAGTTGGGCCATTATGCCACCGATAGATGGCTGCTTTTCCACCAGGTACACCTTATGCCCGGCATCGGCCAGGTCGAGCGCCGCCTGAATTCCGGCAATTCCACCGCCGATGACTAGGGCAGCCTGCGTCACCGGAAGCTCAGTTTGCTCCTGCGGCTCGAGGAACCTAGCTCTGGCAACAGCCATCGCCACTGTGTCTTTGGCTTTGCGAGTGGCTCCGTCCCAATCGTGAAGATGGACCCAACTGCATTGCTCCCGGATGTTGGCCATCTCCAGCAGATACGGGTTGAGGCCGGCTTGGGCAACGCACTCGCGGAACGTGGGCTCGTGCAACCTCGGGCTGCACGACGCGACCACAACTCGATTCAGTCGATATTCGACGATGTGGCGTTTGATTTCCTGCTGTCCTGGTTCCGAGCAGGTGTAGCGGTTTCGCATGGCAACCACCACGTCCTGTAGCCCCCCGGCATACTCTCTCACCGCTTCACAATCGAGTGAACCGGCAATGTTCAAGCCACATTCACAAATGAACACGCCTATTCTTGTCTCACTGTTGTTGCTGAACAAGTTCCCTCACCTCCTGTTCTCCCGGCGGCGTCTTGATGCAGAACTAGCGTTACTGTGCCCAGGCATACTCCATCTGCCAGATTGTCCGGCTCCACCACAAGCGGGCAAGTGCCAGCGTCATCCGCTACTCCAGAACTTGCTCAGCACCACGACCCGGCGCTATGCTAGCGCATCGGCAACCAGGGAAAACAGATCTCTGACCCTTAGCCGAATGGCTTCCGTCGTGTCGGCATCGTCACGCCTCGTCGCACAATTGAAGTGTATCTCACATTTCGGGCAGGCGGTAACGAGGAAGCTGGCACCTGTAGATTCGGCCTCGCGCAGTATGTCGAGTTGCGTTTTCTTGGCCAACGCTCCACAGTTGTTCCACGCATGCGCTCCACAGCATTCCGCCATCGCCCTTGACTTGCTCATCTCCACTATTTCGAGGCCAGGAATAGCCGATAGTATCTGTCGTGGCTGGTCATACAGCCCCGAGAACCGGCCCAACCGGCACGGGTCGTGATAGGTGACAACGAGCTCTTGTGTGCACCGTATGGGCAGTTCACCTATCCTCTTGGCCAGGAACTCCGACAGGTGAAGTACTTCGACTCCGACGCCTCCCAGACTTTGGGCATACTCTACCTTCAATGTTTGATAGCACTCTGGACAAGGAGTGACAATCACGTCGACCCCACTGTCGCGAATCTGGCGCAGATTGTGTTCTGCGACCCGCTGAAAACCAGCCTTGTCACCGGCCCAGAGAAGGTCGTGTCCACAGCAAGCCTCAGATGGCAGAAGGCAAGGCTCAATGCCCAGAGCGTTGAGTATCTTGACTGTCCCTCGAGCGATGTCTAGGGGACGGGCACCGACTTCTCGAACAAGTGGATCAAAATACGGCAGGCATCCCACAAAAAGAAGGACGTCTGACCTAGAAGCCACCCTCAGGCCGGGCCCTAGCCAGCCTTTCCTCTGAGGTCGACCGATTGCGATCTGAGAAATGCTCTGCACCGCCGCTCCGCGAGCACAGAGAGGTGTCTCAGAAACCCCACTAGTCAAGGCACGGAGTTCGCGAATCAAGGCTGGATAGTCAACCCCAGAGTTGCAGCGCTCGACGCAGCGGCCGCAAGTCAGGCACACCCATACTGCGGGGGCGACTTGGCTATTCACCAAGGTAGCTTGCGCCAGCACGGATTCCACTAGCGCACGGGGGGAGAAGTCGCTTCCACGATAGGCAACGGGACAGACGGCGGTGCATTTTCCACAGCTAAGGCAGCGCAGCGCGTGAGTCTGAGCCAGAGCCTCTTTTATTGCGTTAGAACAGGTTGTGCTGGAAGAGCTGACTGTGCCCGACACGCTAAGTGACCTCGCTTTCAACGCAGCTCTCACACTGGATACGCGCCAGCCGCCGCTCGAATGCTTGCAACTTCTGCACCAATTGCTCACCACTCCTTGAGAGTGTAGTTGCCACCGGCAATCGGCTGAACTCCAGTCGGTCAGCGGAGATTCCCGCGGCGTCAAGCAGTCTCACGGCTTCCTCAAACGATTTCTCCGCCAGCGCACTCCCTGATTCGTAGTGGCACCTATCCTCGGGACAAGCCAGCAGCATTACTCCGTCGGCTCCTTGCCGGATCACCTCAAGAATCAAGTTGCTGCTTATCCGGCCCAGACACGGCAAGCGAAGCACGCGAATGCTGGCCGAGTACTCTTTTCGTAGGGCTCCAGCGTCTTCTACCGCAGAGTAGGCTTCCCAGTTGCAGGTGAGCACAACTATGCGTGGCTGGTATTCCGAGGCGGTAGCCTTCAAGGGCATCCATGAGGCACCCGAGCCCTGGCTCACCAGCACTGCGGCCGCTCGCGATGCTGCTGCCTCGTCACTGGCGAGGTTTCCGCTTCCAGTTGATCTCGGACTCAGGTCGATCGCTCGAGTGTTACAGCGGGGAACGCAGATGCCACACCCGGAGCAGAGAGCAGGATTGACCCGAGCCCGCCTGTCGCCCGTTCCACCTTCTATTATGCTTATGGCTGAGAAGGCGCACGCTCTTTGGCACTCGCCACACCAGCGGCACCTGTTCTCGACAACGGACGCCACGATGGGGCTCATTTTCCATCGGCCAGCTCCCAAGAGTACCGACGCCTTAGACGCAGCAGCAGCACCGAAGGTGAGGGCTCGCTCACCGGAACGAGTGGACGGGCAATAATAGACGCCCGGCACCTTCGTCTCCGGCGGCAGCAAGCCGGTAGACGAGTTGGGGGTTAACCAGCCGCGAGCGGGCTCAGCGCTAACCAAAAGATCCCTTCCAACCGTGTTCACAGTCGCCTCGTCCGCACTCCCGCCATCTATTATAATTACACCGGCTCGCAGAGCGCTAACCTCTCCCTTACGAACAAGCACCGTCTCGTAGCTACCTACTTGGCCAGCAACACTGGCAAGGCGGGTCTCGGAGTGCACCTTGACTCTTTCCAGGCCGAATCGATTTGCAGACACTTCATCCACGCGCTGAGTCGACACCAGATGCGTCTCGAATCCCTGCGCGGAGATTCGCACCGCCGCTTCGATGCCAGCTAGGCCACTTCCCATAACGACGGCCACTGGATTGACCGGCAGGGCCACTGATTGCGCGATCTCTTCATCGGCGCATCGAGCTAGGGTTGCCTCTATCAGCGCAGCGGCCTTCTCGGCCGATAGCGCTGGAGTATCGGCGTGAACGAACGCACACTGCTCGCGGATGTTCACGAACTCGAAACTCATGTGGGCTAGGCCACTCTTGCATCTAATCTTGTTGTGAGTGCAGGCGTAGCATATCTGGTCCAAGGAACAGCAGGCACAGGCAGCCACGATTCCAAGGCTGAGATCGTGCGATTCGTAGTCATCCAGAACCGTCTTCTTGTAGGATTCAGAGCAAACGTAGCGCACATTCCGCACGTAAGCGACGTAGGGAAGGGCTCTGCACCGTCTCCGCAACTCTTCCAGGTCGACCCTGTCGGAAATCTGTCCCCCACATTCGCAGAGAAAGACGCCGACACGGCGAACGTTGTCGGGTACAATTGCGGCATCAGTGTTGGCCGGAGGCGCGCCAAACTCGATCACTCGCTTCTGCAGGCTGCCACGGATTGAGAAGCGCTGATGCGCAGTTCCGTCAAGGGGAGAGAAGCCTGATGATGTCATCTCCCTGGTATGTTCGGCAACATCTCGACTGGCAAAGCGTCGCATTGGCCGATACCTGGCCAGCGAGGCCATGGCTTTCACGGCAGCGGCAGAACCGCGCAGGAAGGGCTCGTAATCTTCGGCTAGCGCATCGTGTTCATCTGGCGGCTGTGGCGTCCTTGCTTCCAGCGCGACAGCAGGAACTATCGCTCCGACCGCTATCTCGAAGGTCTGCTCCTGCTCGAAATGGTTTAGCGCTTCCACTTCGCAGGCTTGCACGCATTGCATGCACTCGCTGCAACCGGCGCAGTTGAGGCAGCGCTGAGCTTCACGAAGCGCCATTTCCGGAGCGAAGCCAAGCTCAACTTCGTCGAATGAGCGGATTCGTTCCTTAAGAGAGAGCGACGGCATGACCTGACGATTGGCTCTCCGTCCGCGTTGGGCCACTAGATCAATTCTGGCAGGAGCCCGTTCGGCCAGAGCCGGCGCCAGAACTGGCTGGCGCCGCAGGTACCGGTCTATCGATTCGGCTGCACGTTTTCCTGAAGCTATTGCCTCGATCACGGTGCTGGCGCCCAGTACCGCGTCGCCACCTGCGAAGACGCCGGGAAGGCACGTCGACAGGGTATAGGAATCCACGGGGATAACTCTCGTGCTCCCTTCTGCCCTTAGTGACTCCGGAAGCGTAGAGAAATCTACCTCCTGCCCGATAGCCAGAATGACCGCGTCTGCGTCGACGACGAACTCGGATTCCGGCACGATGACCGGCCGCCCTCGTCCGTCCGAATCGCGTCCCTCGATCTCGCATCGCAGGCACTCGACGCCCGTAACCCGGCCTTCCCCGAGTATTCGTTTGGGAACGACCAACGGCAGAATCTCCACTCCTTCCTTTTCTGCTTCGCGGATTTCCTCCTCGTTGGCCGGCATTTCGGCTCGGGAACGGCGATAGAGAATGCGCACGCTATCTGCCTTCAGGCGGACCGCAGTGCGGGCGGCATCTATGGCTGCGTTTCCTCCACCAATTATCGCAACCTTCTTGCCCACAAGGACCCCGTGGCCCTTGCTCACGTCTTTCAGGAGAGAGATGCAGTCCACTACCCCAGCAAGGGTTTCCCCAGGAATGCCGAGAGTACGTGACCGGTGAGCGCCGATGGCCAGGAAAACGGCTTCGAATCCCTGGTCTCGAAGTTGATCGAGCGAAACGTCGCGGCCTACAGTGACCGAGGTTCGAATGTCAACTCCCAGGCTGCGAACGTACTCGATCTCTCTCCTGACTATGTCTCGGGGAAGTCGAAACTCGGGGATGCACGCACTGAGCATACCTCCGGCTTCAGGCATGCTCTCGAAAATAGTCACCGCGTACCCCATCCTAGCCAGCATCCAGGCTGCACTCAGCCCGGCCGGGCCAGAGCCGGCGACGGCTACCTTTTGCCGATTCCCCTCAGCACTGCCCACCAGCGAATTGCTGGGAGCGCTGCTGATTCTTGATGCGCCAATGACCTCGTTCCAGGCCTCGTCCGCCACGAATCTTTTTAACGAGCAGATTGCGATGGGCTCATCAAGCTCCCGCCGGTTGCAGGCCGGTTCGCACGGCCGGCTGCACACCCTACCTAAGACGCCTGGAAGTGGTACAGAGTCGAGAATCAGCCTCAGTGCCTCGGCGTAGCGTCCTTGAGAAATCAGCGCGACGTAGCCGTGAGGATTGACTCCTCCCGGACAGGCCAGGCGACACGGCGACACGCCTTGTTTGTCGACGGCAGCAACGTAAGGGACCGCCTTCCGGTTCGGCAGCCGAACGGCCTTTGCCACCGGCTCCTGGCGATTCTCAACGTTAACCGGGCATTTGAGTTCACACCTACCGCAACCGGTGCACTTGTTTTCCACGACGAAGCGTGGGTATTTGCGGATGGAGACGTGGAGATCACCATCTTCCCCGCCAACGCGAACGACCTCAGCGTTGGTCAGCACGTGGATGTTCGGGTGGCTCGCGACCGCCAGCATCTTGGGTGTTAGCAAGGTGAGTGGAGGCATCAGAGCGTCGTCACTGGCCAATTCTTGGGCACATAAGGTTGGGGAGCGCTCTACGAGGTAGACTTCCAGTTGTGAATCGGCCAAGTCGAGGGCGGCCTGGATACCCGCGGCATTGCCTCCAACGATCAGGGCTGCTTTCTTCATACCGATGCCCTGGACCCCTCTAATAGCCTGCGCCCGTAGGCGTATCCCTCGTCGAAAGCGCTGAGATTCAATTCCTCTGTGCCTTTGGGGACAGAGATTCTCACCGCTTCGCGAATGGCGTCCATTGAGACAACACTCGTGACGGCTGCGAAGAAACCCAGCATCACAATGTTGGCCATTATCCTTCTTCCCAGCGCCTCGGCGATTCGCGTAGCGGGTATCGCCAGCAACCTGCCTTGATGGATATTCTCGTCGACCTTGACCAGGTCTTCGTCAACAAGGATCATCGAATCGTGGTTGGACTCAGGCGCGTACTTTAGGTACGCCTCTTGAGACATAAGCACCTGCACCACCGGTTTCGAGACAAGGGGGTATAGTACTGGATCAGGGGATATCACCAGATGAGCGCTGCAATAACCACCCCGCGACTCTGGCCCGTAGCTCTGGGTGAGCGTCGCATTTTGCTTGTCGAAAAGCGTTGCTGCTCTACCCAGTATGACTCCCGACAGTATTATTCCCTGCCCTCCTAATCCTGAGAGCCTAAGCTCTTTCCTGATCACGAGCGCCTCCCGAGTCCCCGCCAGCACCTAATACGGGCGTTGCGTATGCCTCACCGCGTAACTGGAGATACGACGGTTTATCGATGTCGACGAATTTACCTACGATAATCGGGGCACCAAGCTCGATGTCTACCTCATTGGGGTCTGCTCCGTGCTCGATCACACAGTTCTTCCTGTAGTAGTTCAGCTGCTCCAACCCGGACCGCAACTTGTTCATTGCTCCAAATAGTGTTGGACAAGGCGCCAAGACCTCTACAACGCTGAATCCGGGCTTATTTATCGCCTCGACCATCGATCTTTCGAGACGGCGCACGTGCAGGCTGGTCCATCGAGCCACGTACACAGCGCCGCTAGCGGCAGCCAATCGTGGAATCGAGAAGGGTGGCTCGAAGTTACCGTAAGGAGAGGTCGTTGTTCGTGCTCGTACGGGGGTCGTTGGCGCGAGCTGACCTCCGGTCATGCCGTAGTTGAAATTGTTTACGCAAAAGATGGTTAAATCCATGTTCCGGCGGGCCGCGTGAATGAAGTGGTTCCCCCCGATAGCCGTCAAGTCGCCGTCTCCAGAGAAGACGATGACTTTGAGTTCGGGATTGGCCAGCTTGAGGCCCGTGGCGAAGGGAATAGCCCGGCCGTGGGTGGTGTGAAACGAATCGAAATGCACATAGCCTGCCCCCCGGCCAGTGCATCCAATTCCTGATACAACCGCGACTTTGTCTGTGGGGAAGCCCGATTTATGGATAGATTTGATCATGCATCCAAGTACCGTGCCAAGACCGCAGCCTGGGCACCAGATGTGAGGGATGCGGTCTGCCTTAAGGAAATGGTCCATTGGATGCGTACCGTTGGAACGGATGTCGCTCATCTGGCCTCTCTCCGAATAGCGTCCAGAACGTCGCCAGGGTCGTGGAGGCCACCGCCCATATGCGGAACGAGAACTACACGCGCGTCTCCCGCGGCACACCGCTCCACCTCGAGAACCATCTGTCCGGCGTTCAACTCGGGAACGACAAAGGCTTTGACTTTCTTGGCTATTTCCCTCAGGCGTTTCTCGGGGAACGGCCAGACTGTGACAAGCCTGAGCAAACCAACTCTGAGTCCTTCCTCTCGAGCAAGTTGAATGGGAAGCAGAGCCACCCGAGCCGTAATGCCATAGGCACAGACGACCACGTCCGCGTCTTCGATGCCATCTTCCTCGACCTGGATGATGTCGTCGCAGTTTGCTCTGATTTTATCGACGAGACGAGTCACGAGTCTTTGCTGCGCTTCAACCGTCATGGTAGGATAACCCCGTTCGTCATGCGTCAGCCCGGTGACATGCATTCGGTAGCCATCCCCAGCGTTAGCCATAGGGGGCACGAGGTCGGGGTCCGGATCGTATGGGCGATACGCCTCGGGCGGAACGAGCGGTTTCCGCCTCGGCCAGAGCTCTAGTTTCTCCGGGCCAGGAATGGTCACCTTCTCGGTCATGTGGCCCACGACTTCGTCGGAGAGGATGATTACCGGAACTCGGTATCTTTCCGAGAGGTTGAAGGCCCGGACAGTGAGGTAAAACAACTCTTGCGGTGAATTAGGCGAGAGCGCGATGGTCTCGTAGGACCCGTGAGTTCCCCATCTTGCCTGCATCATATCGCCCTGGGCCACCATCGTGGGTAGTCCGGTCGATGGCCCGGCTCGCTGCACATTGACAACTACGCAAGGCGTCTCTGTCATTATTCCGAGCCCGAGGTTCTCCATCATAAGGCTGAAGCCTGGCCCTGAGGTTGCGGTCATCGCCTTTGCTCCTCCCCAGGACGCACCAAGAATGGCTACCATCGAGGCGATCTCGTCCTCCATCTGGATGAACGTCCCCCCGACTTCGGGCATGCGCTCGGCCATTCTCTCAGCTATCTCAGTGGCCGGAGTGATTGGATAGCCGGCGAAAAAGCGACATCCGGCTGAAATCGCTCCTTCAGCGCAGGCGATGTCCCCACTCATGAAGAAATCGCCGACAAGAGCGCCATTGCTCGACATTTCTACCCGTGGACCTCCACCGTGACACTAACGCAGTTTATCGCGAATTCGGGACAAAGAGCCTCACAGAGGCCACAGGTAGTACAGAGGTCGATTCTCCGGGGAATGGGAAGATGGTATCCTTTGGAGTTGAACTCGGCAGACAATTCGAGGACACCTCGGGGGCAATACTCCACGCAGAAGCCGCAGCCCTTGCATCTCTCGGCTATCACTCGAATCTCCCCGTGTGGAAGTCTTAACCTACCCTCATCCAGCGGCCTTCTCCACAGTTTCATCCAATCCGCCTCTCACTGCCAATCCGGCCCTGTCGGCCAAGCACGCGGTAAGAGCAACCACCAAGTTATTTCGCACGTTATGACTATCGACCATCGGTATAGCTGGTTCAGACACCATTCGGATTCTGATAGAAACTGAACGTGCTCTGCCACGCGCCTGGTGAGGAGAGTATAGCAGGACAGGTCAGAGCAATCAAGTTTTGACAGGCACTGATGAAAGGTTTATGCTTTAAGGCTGCCACTTGCTAAGAAGGGGATACGCGCCGCGTGGGAGAAGCCTGCTACCGGCAGAAGAGGGACATAGCTAGATACCCAGACCCTGGCACTCGCTCGACAATGTGGCGCGATAATTGCACCGGCTTTCTTGGAGTGTGGAATTGGGCAGACGTACTATGACGGGCACGGTAGGTTCATTGCCCCAAAATGCTGGTGAGCAAGAGCCCATCTGACAAGGATCATCTGTACGTTTTCGCGTGGGTGCCAAAGGGAAGGATAACTGGTTGTCCGGAAAACGTATTCTGGTAGTTGAAGACGAGGCTGACGTGCGAGCCTTCGTGGAGATGGTGTTGGCCGAGGAGGGGTACGAGGTCGCCGTCGCCGGAGACGGGCAACAAGCTCTCGACGAGGTGAGGCGCAGGAAACCTTCGCTAATCCTGCTCGATATGAGGCTGCCGGTGATGGACGGCTGGGAATTCGCTCGACGCCTTCACGCCGAGTTGGGCGAAAGCATACCAGTGGTAGTGATGACTGCTCTTCACGACCCATCGGCTGCGGCAAGACAGGTCCACGCCAAAGGCTATCTGCGCAAGCCCTTCGATATAGATCAGCTGATAGCCACTGTTCAAAAGAACGCTACATAGGCTAACGCTACATAGGCCACAGAGAACTTGGAATAGCGTCATTCTGAGTAAATCAGGGTCCCAAAACCCTGTGCAAGGCACAGAAACTTGAGGTTCCTGAACAGCCGAAGCGCAGCGGAGCCGTAGAATCTCGCCGCCCGAGGGCCGAGACCCTTCGCTACGCTCAGGATGACAGGTTCATCACAATCACTGTGGTCGACTAATAGTGGACGCAAGTTCTGTAACTGAACCATATCGCGCTACAGCGGCCTGGCTGTGACGTAATTCATTCCCCCGACGTGGCGAACCATTCCCTTGAGTTCCATCATTGCCAAGGTGCTGCTTACTTCAGCTATCGGCAAACCACTGCTGCGGCCTATCTCATCGATGTGTGTCGGATCAGTCGAGAGAAGGCGCAGTAGAATATCCTCGGTTCGGTTCTCGGGAAGTACCTCGCGCATCTCCAGTTGCTGGGGGACCATCGAAAGGTTGAGTTCCTCCAGAACATCCTGCGCGCAGCACACGAGCTTGGCTGCTCCCTGCTGGATCAAGCGGTTTGTGCCTTTGCTGCTCCGGTCGAATATCTTCCCGGGGACCGCGAACACTTCGCGTCCTTGATCCAGCGCGTAACCAGCGGTGAGCAGCGCTCCGCTCGTCTCCCCCGCTTCCACAACTAGAGTGCCCAGGCTCAACCCACTAATGATACGGTTTCGAGTAGGGAAGTTCACCCCATCAGGTCCCGTTCCGAGAGGGTAGTCGGAAACCACCGCTCCGCATTCGATTATCTCGTCCATGAGCTTGGCGTTCTCAGGCGGATACACAACATCTACACCGCAGCCAAGCACGGCAATAGTCCGGCCTCCGGCCTGAAGGCTTGCCCGGTGAGCATAGGTATCTATCCCTCGGGCCATTCCGCTGACGATCGTCACCTTGGCTCTGGCCAAATCCGACACTATGTGCTCTGCACACTGTCGACCGTAAACGCTGGCCCTTCGCGTTCCCACGACGGCAATCGACCAATCATCTTCCGGCGCGAGCACCCCACGAACGTAGAGCAGCGGCGGCGAGGCGTAGATGTGGCGAAGGCGCTCAGGATACCGTGAGTCCTGCCAAGTCAGAACGTCAACTCCCAGGCGATCGATTCGATCCATATGCTTGGCAAGATCGATTCTCTGGCGGTGCTGAGTAACGGATTCCACTGTCTTGGAGTCGAGACCCGCCCGTGCCAGTTCGGCCGGAGCTGCTCTCCAAGCCAACTCAAGATCGCCGAATACGTCGAGGAGCTTCTTGAGTTTTGCGGGCCCAATACCTGGTATAAGGTTCAATCCGACCCAGTACTGTATGCCACTCAATAAACGAGTGTCAGTCATGGCTAGCGCGTGCTCTGGCGGCGGTTACAATAAGGTTTACCGCTGTGTCGTAATCCACCCTTCCAGTGTTGATCATCAGGTCGTAGATGTTGGGATCCTGCCAGTGCGCCTTGTAGTAGGCGCTAACGTATCCCGAGCGGTTCCTGTCAGTATCGCGAGCTAACTTCTCAGCCATCTCCAGGCTGACGTCCTCGCGCTGCGAAATTCTCTCGATGCGAACTGACAGCGGAGCCAGGATGTGCACGCGAAGCACCCATGGTTTGTCCTGAAGTATCATCTGTCCACCCCGCCCAATGATCACAGCGCTGCTGTTAGTCCCTATGTCCAGGATGACGTCCTCGAACATGCGTCTAAAAGTGTCCTGGGATAGTGTAGGTTCAACCTCCACGGCCGGAATCCCCAGTTCGGCCGCCGTCGGATAGCGCGCCAGCAACTCGGCGATGTGGCTCAACAGAGTTGGCCGGCGCTCGTCGACGTCAGCGAGGGCCTCCTCCGATACCCCTGCTAGCGCAGCTGCCCGGCTGACAATCTCGTTGTCGACGTAAGCTATGCCGAGTTCATCTGCGACCTTTCGCCCGATTGCTCTTCCACCGCTTCCCAACTGTCTGGATATGGTCACGACAATCATCCTGCACCTCCACCAGCCCGGTTGTTCTAGTGATTTGTTCTCCAACCTGCGTTCGGTTCCGATCGCCAGTGCTCAGACTTCGTTCCGACAATGACGCGTTATCGTTTGGTATGGATAAGGATATCAGCAATGGGCCGCGCTGTCCAGTCGTTGGGGCGATGCATTGGGGATGGGGGAAATCGGAAGGGAACTGCCGGTCGATTCGCCCCTAGCTGCTCCCAACGGGCAGCGGGCGCACTCGGATGCGGGTGTCTTCCAAAACCACTACACTGCCTTGATCCAACGAGGTCACGATATAGGGCAGATTGGCGAGCAGGAGTTTCACCTGCACTTCGAGGCGCGTTAGGAGGGACGCCGGAAAAGGATGACTGAGGGCTTTGCCTGACGTCGCAGGGCTAGGAGAGTGCCGAAGTCGGTGTCAGTGGAAACAACGACGCGCTCTTCTGAAGCAATTCGGTCGAGTATCTCTTCGTCATCCGCAGCTTGCATGCCGTGGTCGCGTATGTGTACCACGTCGTACCCACTGCGCTACGACCACCTGATGGGTCCCTCCTGCATGCCTGCCGTGGCAAGTGGTAACGTGAAATAGAATGTGCTCCCCTTGCCCAGTTCGCTCTCTACCCAGATACGCCCGCCGTGGGCTTCGACCAGCGTTTTGGTGATGTGCAGGCCCAGACCAAGCCCTCCTGACCGGCGGCCGCTTCGGGGCTGGTAGAAGCGCTCGAATATGTGAGGAATATCTTCCGGTGCTATGCCCACGCCACAATCTGCCACCGAGATTATGGCCTCCTGACCTGTCTTTTCTGCCTTTATCGTTACCTCTGACGAGGAAGGAGAATACTTCAGGGCATTGGTTAGCAAGTTTAGAAGGATACGCTCCAGGCGGTCTGGGTCAGAGTGGACGGGTGCTAGCTCTGCGCCGATCTCGATCCTGGCCCGGTGAACATCATCCATCATTGCCTTGGCTCGCTCCAGCAGGTCGCAAATGAAACGTTCTAGGTCCACTGGCTGCTTCTCAACCCGCAGTTCCCCGGCCTCAATGCGCGCCGAGTCCACCAGGTCCTGTATCATAGTGTTCATTCGTTGGGTCCCCGTGAAGATGGCGTCGATAGTGCTCAACTGCTCCTCAGGGGGGCTGCCCTTCAACAGCATCCGCTTCAGAAGCTGAGCGTGGCCTTGTATAATAGCTAACGGAGCCCGAAGGTCGTGAGAGATTGTGTGAATGTACTCCTCACGAAACTGCTCGGCTCGCTTCCGCTTGGTTACGTCGCGGTTGCCCGCGCGCGTGCCCAAGAATCGTCGGTTAGCGTCAAACACCGGCTGGCAACAGTGGCTTATCCAGCGTTCAGCTCCATCCGCCCGGATTATGCGAAACTCCAACTCGTCAGGCGTGCCCCCTCGTCCTGCCTCACCCCGATGGGCCTCGAAACGAGCAACATCCTCGGGATGGATGATTTGGAGCAGTAGCTCTGGATTTGCCTCGAAAGCATCGGCACGGTAGCCTGTGACCCTCTCGCAAGAGGGCGAGCAGTAAAGAACTGAACCATTAGGATCGAGCCAGTACTCCCAGTCGTACGTGTTATCGGCGACGATGCGATATCTGGTCTCGGATTCCAGGAGCGCCTCCTGGGCCAGCTTGCGTTCAGTGATTTCCTGTTCCAACTGCTCGTTGTGTCTGATGAGCTCGATCCTTTGAGTCTCAAGTTCCTCATTTTGCACAGCGATCTCCTCCGCCTGTGCACGTAGCTCTTCATTCTGCCCAGCGATTTCCTCTGCCTGCGCTCGCAACTGTTCGTTCTGCGCGGCTATCTCTTCTGCCTGTGCCTGGAGCTCTTCGTTCTGAGCTTCCAATTGCGCGTTCTTTTCGCGAAGCTCGTCCGCGAGCATCTCCACTTGTTGGTGATTGAGAGCATTTTTCACTGCCACGGCGATTTGGCCCTGTGCCTGCGCAATGAAATCCGTGTCCTCTGGAGACAGGTCGTGCAAGCTGGCCAGGATGAACGCACCAAAGGTTTGATTTCCTACTGCGAGCGGTGCAGCTAATATGGTCCGGGGAATGGCCTGGCCGAAGCCTGCCTTCACAACGAAGCGAGTGTCCTCTGGGACTTCGCGGATCAGCACGCACCGGTTCGAGGAAAAAGCCCGGCCAAGCAGCCCTTCTCCAGGGTACGTCGGCTCGACGTCCATATCCCCCAGGCCGCACGTCCCGATCGGCCTCAGTATTCCGCTCTTCTGATCGAACGCGTGAATGGCTCCTATCTGGCAGTTCACTTCCTCGGCAAGCACCTGAAGCGTACGCGAAGAAAGCTGCGCCGGGTCGATGTAGGAACTCAGAGTGGAGACCAGTCTGTCGTGGACCGCTGCCCAACGCTCTCGGCTGTGTAACGTGCGCACCATCTGGCTGAAGCGCGAGCCGGCGAGCGTAAGCTCATCGTGCATCGATCGAGTGCTGGAGACCTTGCGATCCCACTCATCGCCTATAGCTTGGGCGCGGGCGTAATCGCCCCTCTCCACCGCCTCTGACGCCTCCAGGAGCCGACGACTGTTCCCCGCAATGGATCTGGTGATTGCCCACGCGCCCGTGACCGATAAAGCCGTCGCCAAGAGAAAGGCAATGATCGAGTAGATGAAAAGAGACCCAGATAGCGCAGACGCTTGCTTTTCGGCGGCCTCTATACTGGCCCGGTACTGACTGGCAATGCGGTCGGCGACTTCGTACAGCTCGGCACGCGTGTTAGTGATCTCTTCGGGCCACTCGGCCAACGAGTTGCCTTGGCGATACCGCCCCAGGAACGCAGATACGCCTTCAGTGTACGAATTTGTGAGGAATTCCAGCCTGCTCCAGTCCTCTTCGGCACTTTCTGACAAAGCGGGCAGCTTGTGATATTGTGCCAGCGTCCTCCCGATATGACTTATCGCGGCTTCCCCTTCCTCGACGAACCTGCTCTCGGGACTGGCCCTGAAACCACGACTCGCGGCGGCCAACCGAGTGATGTCCAGTTGAAGGTCATCCGCAAGGACCACCCTGGGCCGCAACTGTCCAGTAATCCTGGCATTGATCTCGTTGATCTGCTGCAGCTGGTAGGCGAAGCCTGCAACCAGAGCGGCCATGATCACTATCGATCCACCGATTCCTAAAGTGAGGCGGGTTTGTGTCGAGGCACTCTGAAACATTGGAGATCTCCTTCTGGAGCACTCCGGGCCAGGTGGAAGTTGGCAATCAGCTTTCAGCCGTCACAACGGCAGGCCCACCCTGAGCGCCACCAAGTCTAGGACCTGATTGACGCCCATCTCCGAACGGACTGGCCACCTTCTGCTTCGTACCTGAAAGCCGGTATGCTCCGGATGACTAGCGGCGCTCGTCGATCACAGTAATGGCACGGGTAGATTCACATTAGTCTGCCCAAGTCACGCGAATGCGCAGCCATCTGCAGTCAAGGGGCCTCTGCACTTTATGCCGGATTTGCAGGTGCAGACTCATGAGTCGCCACGACCAGGCCGGCGCATAAGACTGCGATTGCTCTCTGAATAGCTCTCGCAAGAGTAGACCACAGAGAAACTGAAAGTAGTGTCATTCTGAACAGCCGAAACGCAGCGGAGGCGAAGAATCTCGCCTCCCGGGGCCGAGACCCTTCGCTACGCTCAGGGTGATGGTTGCATCATAATCACTGTGGTCCACTACTAGAGAGTTCGGACAAGCGTGTCGACAGATATCGGCTAAGATTACGCGGTCTTGGCGCCTTCGTGCGAACGGTCCACTTTGCCCGCCCGCCCCAGCAACCACGTGGCGCCGCCAAGAATAGGTCGTCAACCGGTATCTTACCACTACTGCGCCGGATTGTACAGGGTGGAGGGTGCACCGTGCACAGTGCCCGAAGAGAGCAACTTCACCGTTCGCTAAGTATCCACGAGTGCAAAACGCTTCGCGTAAATGCTGCAGCTATTCTCCCCTAGTTGCTTTAGGCGGCTTCGGTTCCGCTTGCTCGCGGGGGAGCGGGGGAAGCGCTCCGCGCTCTTCCTCGACGATTTCGGGGTGCTCCAGCGCCAGTCTGATCCTCTCGGCCTTGTTCTGAAGACTGACTCGCCCGGCCTCTGTCGCGGCAGCGAGTTCTTTTCGCGTTTCTTCCAGAACCTGCCGGCTAGCAATTAGAACGGCTTCGGCCCTCTTCTGAATCTCTGCCATCCGTTGCTGAGTGACCAGGTCTTCCACGTATTTGCTGCGTGTCAGCCACGCTATTCCCAGACCAACCAGAATACCAGAAATGAACCTCCACATAGTTCTTCCTCCCAGTCTCCGCGCGCTTTGCGCGGGATAACCTATCATCATATGCAGTATCTGTGCCACTGACTCAAGACATCTGCCACCTGAGCAATGGCGGGCTTGGCACAAATATTGCCGTGTGAATCCAGGATGGATAGAAACCAAGCGCCTGGCTACCGCCTTTCAGCCCATAGCCTTTCAGTCTGCCACGTCTCAAGACGCATTTCGAGACGAGCCTTCCTAAAAGGAGCGCTTGCTCTGGGGGCTGCAACCATCGCATGGGCGGGCGGGTGCAGAGACGGGAAGATCCTCTCTATGCCGGATAATCCTTTGGACGGAATCAAGTTGCCTGAGTTCCTGGGAGGAAGGACAGCAAGTGGCAAGCGTTCGTCAAGAGTGGCGGTTGCGTACCGCGCCGACGCCACGGCCTATCCTGACTCGGCTCCTTTCGATCCTACGGAGGAATACTCCGAATATCCTTACGACGAGCCTCCCACCGTTGCAGCCAATTCCAACGAAGCCTACGCTCTCGTTAGGGATGCTCTGAAGGCATGGAACCCGGCAGGGTACGGGTCCAGGACCTGGAACCCGCTTGCCTCGACCATTAGGTCAGGCGACACTGTTTTGATAAAGCCAAACTTCGTCTGGGAAGGCTGGTGGAACAAGTCCTGGGTAGGCGTGTCAACATCGCACGCTTCCACCTTGCGCGCTGTGATCGACTACGTGTACAAAGCTTGCGGCAAGTCGGGCAGGATAGTTGTGGGGGATGGCACAGCAAACACGTGGGCGTGGCCAGTGGTGATCGGTATTACCCAGACGGATAAGCTCATCGACCATCTGCAGAAAGTTCACGGCGTGCCAGTGCAGTTGATAGATTTGAATGACACTGCTCCGAATTCTACCCCCCGAATAAGTCTGGCCGAGAACTCTGCCCACTACGGGCTCGATCAGACGTTGTACGACTTGCACGACAAGCCGGATTGGCATTCCGCCAATTTCGGCCCCGGCACCTACTACGTGTCGCCCGCTGTTTTTCAGGCTGATGTTATTGTCAGCCTCGGCAAGATGAAGGTGCACCGTATGGCGGGAATAAGCGGCGCGATGAAGAATCTGTTTGGCATAATTCCCTCGTGGGATGGCCCTTATGGCGACGATCGCCTAAAGGATGTGCCACATTATTCAAGCGCCGACAAGAAACAGGGAGACGCAGGAGTTTACCCAGGCAACGATACGCTCTGGCGAACGATTGCTGATCTAAACCGTATTGCGCTGTACTCAGATCAGTCCAGCTACTTGCAGAAATCGAGAAGGCGCCGATATCTGGGCATCGTTGACGGTCTGCTCGCTGCCGGACACGATATGCTGAACCCTTTGGCTGCTCCTTGCAAGGCGCTGGTTATCGGGGAAGATCCGGTGAGCGTGGATGCGATTGTCGCACGTATAATGGGCTACGATCCTAGCCGGATAAAGTCCATAGACGCGGCCACGAGCGCGGATGGATTTCCGCTAGGACCTTCCAGAGCGGGATCAATCGACGTAGCCCTGGAGGGGGCAGAGCGCCTTCTTGACATAAGCAATGGCAGCAGCATAGTCGCGCCCGATGCCGGGACATTTTCCTGGGAAGGGTATATCGAGGCCAGCGATTTCGAAGCGCCGGTTCTGAGGTCGGCGCGCTCGGAAGGGTCAGGGATCGCCGTCACGCTGGAAGATAACTCGGGTGTAGCCTTCGCTCGCATCCATTATACGCTAGAAGGAGCCACACACGTACGAGACATGAGTCTAGTCAGTGGCGATAATTCCGGAGGGGTGTGGAGGACGGAGATCGATCCAGGATCAAGGCTGGAGGATTTAGTGCTGGAGACAAGCGACCAGATGTTCAACGTAGCGACTTACCGGCTCGGGCAGCCACTGACCTAAAGGGAATGCTACGGGCCGCCTGGCAGGAACTCCCGACATTTCGCTGCCGCAAGTCCCTGCGCTGAAAGAATGGACTCTTGTGAATCATCTTCTAATGAAGATGGTATGGAACTTGCACCTCAAAGAGTGGGGCGGACGCGCCTTATGAATGTCCATCCGCCGAATGAATGGTGCTGCGGGCGAGCGCTTCTCCCGCTAAATGGGTTGACTGATGAGAAGGACGCTTGCCAAGGCAAACCAGGCCTGTGCCCGTGCGTTATCCCGCCAAGGCGGGAGGAGCCCGCACAAGCGAGACGTATGAGACGTCTGCACACCACCGGTAGAGCACGGGGCAGGCTTAGCTTGCACAAACGAGACTTCGATTCAATGCTTGTTTGTGCGTTGGGCTCGCCGGGTGAACAATGTGGGTAGCCGCTGGACGGCTGTCATATGCGGCGTCTCGTAGGTGCCCGACCAGAGTTTCTGGAGAGTAGTTGAAGTGCTTGGAATACGGGCAAGGAAGATCAACGCGTTACTCGTTATTGCGGCCACGTTGCTGCTGACCTCGTGCTGGGGAGGAAGCGGATCGTCAACATCGGGAGGGCTTCGAGAAGCTCAGCGCAACTCCTCGCAATTGCTGACCAATCAGGAATGGCAAGAGGCCGTCTCTGCACCTGATAAGTACATCGGGGCAAAAGTCGAACTGAAGGGAAGGATATTCCACGTCCTCGGCGTGCAGGATGGAGCCTTCCGTTTTCAGATGTTCACCAATCCCGAGGCCCGCCAGGGAAACACGCACGTGGAGTGGGGCGGATCCAGCGAGGGGCTCAAAGAAGGTGTGGACGTTCTGGTCACGGGCACTTTCAAGGAGATAAGGGTTACAACCTCCGCCGCGGGAACCGAACTGCGCATCCCGTCTGTGACCGCGAGTTCTGTCGAGATCCTCTCCGAAAATCCCGAGTCAGGCAGTCCGCAACCCAGCCCTTCGCCTGAGCCAAGTCCAACGCCAACGGCCACAATCAGGCCTCCGGCTGTAACCGCCAGTCCCCGGTTACCTCAGACGCCGTTACCACCGGCGTCTCCCACCTTGGTGATCCCGCCGATTCCGTCAGCTTTCCCGAGTCCAGTGATCACTCCAACTCCAGGCGCCAGTCCGACTCCGGCCATGAGTCCGACTCCGACAGTCGGCGCAACTGCGACTCCATCTCCTCCGGCGCGGATTCCCACCCCGTCTCCTGCCACGGCAACCCCGACGCCCGCGCCCTCGCCTCTGGCTGTGGAGCAGGGAAAGCCAGCGCAGGTTGACCTGAGCACGGCCGTGATCAAAGCGCCAATGGTCGCCAGGCGTGATGCGGAACTTTCCGAAAACGTTTATCTGGAAACCACTCAATCGGATCAGACGTGGAATGGCGTGGGTCGAGCGCCCACGACCACTGGAAGCGCTTCAGTGACGATTGACGTCGCTCACGAGGGCGAGTACGCCATATGGGCCAGAATGTACTACCAGAACGTCGATGCCAACTCGTTTTGGATCAGGATCGACGATCAACCGGCCATCAAGATGGGCAACGAAGACGATGGCTATGGGGAGTGGAGATGGGTTGGTTGGCGTGACGGAAATACAGGCGACAGGGCCACAGTCAGCCTGAGCGAGGGAAGCCACACGCTCGAGATCATTGGTCGAGAGAAAGGGACTAGGATAGACTCTGTGATCATAACCGACGATCTGGACTACCTGCCTGGATCTCCTCAAACAAACTGGAGTTTACCCACAAGGGGAGGGAGGCTAGGGTGGGGTAGAAAGGTAGAGGCTTGACACCTGTGATGGGACAACCGAAACTGAGGTTGC
>Ga0315298_1002635_pt1 | contig 30028 bp, 27 predicted proteins | sample WHS_1_MG_FD_203077 | JGI IMG/M metagenome (GOLD analysis project Ga0315298, IMG submission 203077) | Extremophilic microbial mat communities from Washburn Hot Springs, YNP, Wyoming, USA - WHS_1_MG | ecosystem: Environmental > Aquatic > Thermal springs > Hot (42-90C) | place: USA: Wyoming... | reverse complement strand
GGAAAAACATGAAAGAGGACCCTTTGAAAGGCAAAAAATCAGGTGAGACCTCTTTTGTTTTCAATTAGATTTTTATGTGAGGCAATGAGTAGAATTTCAATTAGATTTTTATATGAGGCAACACGGAGTCGGTTCGGAAGCTTAACCAAAAGGGGATAAATTTGCCTTAGCTTAAATCTTGCATTTGATGCTCATCAGGTATTCCAGTAAAATATTCGGTAGGCCGGCGTAGCTCAGTGGTAGAGCAGCTGACTTGTAATCAGCAGGTCGAGGGTTCGATGCCCCCCGCCGGCTCCAGGTATATAAAGAGGCTATTTTCTAAAGATCAAATAGTACTTTCTGATGGAACTCGCACAGTAAATTCATGAAACTCATGCAATCTACGTTCCCTGCTCTAAAGGAAAGTTCTTGGAATTGTCCCGGCTAAATAAGGCGCACTCAGGCTCCCCAGGTTCTTAGAAAATAAAAAATATAAAGGGAAAAGAAACTATTTATTTTCCCCCTTTCTGGGTTATAATGAAGCAGGGAAAGGCGATACCTAAAAAATTTTTGCTCTGACACTTGAAAATTCTTATTTTCTGGAACAATATAGGAAGGTTATCGTCTATACTACTGAAGAAGAGAAAAAAATGGAGGTGTTGAAAAGAATGAAGATTACGAAGAAGCTTTTAAGCCTTGGGCTGGCTTTGGTTTTGCTATTCTCCATGGCTATCTTACCTGTTTCCAGAGTCCCGCCTACAATGGCCAATGGAGTAGGAACTTTCCCGGTTTTTACAGTCTCTCCCACGGTGGTCTCCCCGGGCAGTTCCGTAACTTTCACTTATTCATTTGTCCCCAGCACGTACGTTCCCACTGGTTATGTGGAAATCGCTTCCGCTCCTTCCTCTTTGACCACAATCTCCAAGAGCCCACCCTACTTTACTAACACCGCTACTGGTCAACCTTGTAGCGGCACAGTCACCTGTATAGTCCCCTCTGCTCCTGGAACGATATACGCTTATGCCATTTTCTATGTTGTGACCGAAACAGGAACGATCGCCTCCGCTCCCTCTCAGCCGGTCACTATTAGCGTGGGAAACGCCCTTGCCATTCAAAAAGTAACTACAGCCACCACCGTTGTTTCTGGAAGCACTTTCTTCTACACCATTGCTGTGGTAAATAACACGGGGGTTACAGCCACCAACGTAAGAGTTACCGATAACCTGTCTCCCTATCTCCAATACGTAACCGGGACTGCCTCGGTTGTGAGCACCTCCCCTTTGGTCTTTAGCCTTTCCGATCTTCCTACTGGCACTTCTACCTCCTTCACCTTCTGGGTAATGGCTCAAACTGTAACATCCACAACCGTGGTAACAAACACAGCTATAGCCTCAGCTACAGGATTTGTGGATTCTGCTCCTGCCTCTGCCAGCCCTGTGACCCTTGCCCCGGCTGTTTCGGCCTTTACCAAAACCGTCAACAAGACCCAGGCCGCTCCTGGAGATACTCTCACTTATACAATTCAATTTATTAACCCAACTGGCTCCCCTACAATTTACAACGCTAAGATAATTGACTACATACCGTCTTATACAGGTTATCTCTCAGCTTCTACCAACTTGGGAACGGTCTCCCCTCCCACTGTCAGTCAGAATTATGTAACTTGGAATATAGGCACAATCCCTCCCAACTTTACGGTAACTGCGGTCTTGAACGTGCAAATTTTCACCTCTGTGGCCTGGAATACGGTGATCTCGAACACCGCCTACTTTTACCAAGGGTCAAGCTCTGCCCCCACCTACACCGCACAGGCACCTTCGGTCACCGTGCTTCCAGCTCCCTTTGCCATTGCTAAGACAGCTTCTCCTACGGTGGTTCTCCCTGGCCAGCAAGTTACCTTCTCCATTAACTTCCAAAATATTTCTACCACTACCATTACTGGAGTACAGGTGGTGGATTACCTCGATCCCCGGTTTACCCTTTCCGGTGTAGGCAGCACTTACCCCTATTCCATTTCCGGGAATAACATCATCTGGTCAATTGGAACTTTAGCCCCAGGAACTGCAACCCTAAACGTATCCTTTGTGGCCATCGCCAACCTTAACGTCACTCCCGGAACTTCCATACCAAACACGGCCTATGTTCAAGGAACAGGAACAGCTCAGGTTTCCACCACTATGTATGTCTTGGTGGGCACTCCTTCAGCCTTAACCATTCAGAAGACAGTCAACAGTAGCAACATCCTTCCCGGGGAGGATGCCCTTTACACCATTTCGGTACAGAACCCCACCACTAATCCCACTATTCCTTCTTTGACCATTACAGATACCTTGCCTGCGGAGCTCACCTTCAAGAGTGCCAGCACTGGATACACCAGGACGGACAGCATAGTTTCCTGGACGATTTCCAACCTGGCTCCGGGAGCCACAAGCACTGTTACTTTAGCTGCTACAGTTAATCCTACAGTTCCTGTGGGAAGCACCGTCACCAATACTGCTCAACTGGTTGCGGGTGGTCTTGCTCCCGTGAACTCTTCTGCTTCTTTCCAGGTGGGCCAGGCTCCAGCCTCCGCTTTGAAAGTAGCTAAGATTGCCACAGCGGATTCGGTAAAGGCAGGAGAGTACATCACATACATTTTAATCTACGCTAACACCGGGAACACCCTTCTTCCCGGAGCTAAGATCGAGGAGTATGCCCCGGCGAACACCACTTTCCTGAACGGAAATCCTTCCCCTGTGGTGGGACCTGAGGCAGGAAAATTGACCTGGAACTTAGGGGATCTTCCTCCTGGGGCTAATGGCACGATCATTGCCCAGTTCAGCGTAGCTTCCACGGTTCCCGATGGCACCGTAATAGCCAATGCAGCTCGAGGCAAGGTTTCTGGCTATCAGGATACTCTTTCCTCCACAGTCAACGTTACCGTGGGACAGGTCCTCCACAATGCCTTCATCCAAGGTTACCCCGATGGGACCTTCCGACCAGAAAAGCCCATCACCCGGGCGGAGATCGCTGCGATTTTAACTAGGATCATGGGCCTTAATCCTCAGACAGCACCCAACCCGAACTTCTCTGATGTTCAGGCCAACCACTGGGCTTTTGGCTATGTGGCTGCTGTTGTTAATGCGGGAATCATGCAGGGATATCCTGATCATACTTTCCGCCCTGATCAGTCCATTACTCGGGCGGAGCTGGCTACGGTTATGGTAAGGGCACGTGGGCTCTTCCCCCTGATCGTCGCACCTCCCACTTTCCCTGACATTGCCGGACACTGGGCTGCAGGCTACATTGAGGCTGCCCAGCGAGCGATGTTCATCACCGGATATCCCTCAGGAGACTTCCGCCCTGATCAGTCCATTACCAGGGCAGAGACCGTAACCCTAATTGACCGCTCTTACGGAAGAGGGCCCTTAAGCGGACCCAATGTCTCCCAGACTTTTCCCGATGTCCCTGTTTCCCACTGGGCTTTTTCTTGGATTGCAGAGGCAGCCCAGAGCCATTATGGAGTTCATTCCGTGGAAGGGAAGGAAATACTGGTCAGCTACCTCCCGTAAGCTGAAACTTACATAAAATACAAAGAAAGCCCGTCCTTGGACGGGCTTTCTTTGTACCCTCTCAATTAGAGAAAAATGTTAAGGAAAAAAGAGATTAAAGGATCAAGGATCCTCCAAAGGACTCCTGTTCCCAGGAGAGCAAAAAGGACAAACGTTCCCAGAAGATTTATCTGAGGATCGTAGATCATTTTCCCCAGGGCAGAAGGAAAAATCGCCCCCAGAACTTTGGAGCCATCAAGAGGAGGAAGGGGAATCAAATTGAAAAAAGCCAGAAGCAAGTTCAGAAAAACTGCGCTGGAGAGGACTTGATAAAGCAAATAACTTCCCCAGTGGAAAATGTGGAATAAACGCCAGAAAAGCGAAAAAAGAATAGCCAAGCCTAAATTGGCAACAATTCCGGAAATGCTCACCAAGATGGTGTCCCTTCTCTGATGTCGCAAGCGGTAGAAGTTAACAGGAACCGGTTTGGCCCATCCAATAATAAAGTTGCTCTTTAAAAGGATAAGCATTAAGGGCAAAAGGATGGTTCCCAAAAGATCAATGTGAGGAATGGGATTTAAAGTAATACGTCCAGCTAACCTGGCAGTGGGGTCACCAAGCTTTTCCGCAGTCCAGCCGTGTGCTACTTCATGCAGAATAATACTGAAGAAGAGAATAAAGAGGGAGATGACAAAGTATAGAGGCTGAGAAAAGTCAAACATTGGAAATTCTCCCCATTAGCCGGAATTTTCTTTCGACCGGCTCATTAGAAAAAGAGAACGCTTGTTCCACAAGCTCCTGGGCTTCTGTTAAGCGTTTCCGCTCGTTCACGAACAATACAGCTAATGGTTCTTCCAGATTGACCTTCTCTCCTGTCTTTTTGCGTAGCTCAATTCCTACCCCGTAGTCGATGGGTTCTCCTTTCTTTTCGCGTCCTGCTCCCAAGACCATAGCTGCTTTGCCGATTCTGAACGCATCGATGCCTTTAACGTAGCCCTCTCTTTTAGAGGGTATTATCCAGCGCAGAGTGGCTTGAGGCAGGCGCCAGGTCTCTTCGACCACCCGCGCATCCCCCCCTTGAGCCTCAACCATTTCTTTGAACTTAGAGAGAGCAGCGCCACAGAAAAGAGCCTCTTTAGCCTTCTCTTTCCCTTCCTGGGGGGATTTTTCTTTACTGGCTAAGTAAAGCAACTCTCCACAAAGCTCCAGTACTGCTTCTTGGAAATCACCGGGTCCCTCTCCCTTTAAAGTTTCAATGGCTTCCTTGACCTCCACAGCATTGCCCACCGCTTTTCCCAGTGGTTCTTCCATCGGAGTAATCAAGCAAGTTACCCTCCTTTGAAAACTCTTTCCAATTTCCACCATCAAGCGAGAAAGCAACCTGGCTTGCTTTTGATTTTTCATAAAAGCTCCTTTACCGCATTTGACGTCTATTAGTATGTTAGTAGCTCCCGCAGCAATTTTTTTGCTCATCACCGAGCTGGCAATCAAAGGAATGCTCTCAATGGTTCCGGTGACATCTCGCAAAGCATAGAGCTTCCCATCAGCAGGGACAAGTTCAGGAGTTTGGGCCACAAGGGCACAGCCAATTTTCCTTACCTGAGCCAGCAATTCCTTTTTGGTTAGTTCGGTGCGAAAACCAGGTATGGACTCCAGTTTATCAATGGTTCCCCCAGTATGCCCCAGACCCCTACCTGACATTTTAGCAATATAAAGTCCGCAGGCGGCAAGGAGCGGGACCAGGGCCAGAGAGACCTTGTCCCCTACTCCACCGGTAGAATGCTTATCCACTGTGGGCCCAGGGAGAAGGGAAAGGTCTAATTGCTCACCCGATTCCACCATACTTCTGGTTAAGGCCACGGTTTCCTTCAAATTCATTCCCTGAAAAAAAGTGGCCATGAGGAAGCTGGCCATTTGATAATCAGGGATTTCTCCTCGGACAAAACCCTTGATCAGGAAATCAATTTCCTCCTCTTGAAGGGTCTTCCCCTCCCTTTTTTTCAAAATCAGGTCAACCACTCTCATTTATAGAGAGAACCTCCTTGATCAATTGAGTAAGCTTAAAGCCAGTTTTTCTTGAGACGCTGAGCACTGATTCGTGGCTAATCTTTCCTCCACCAATGGAGGGATCCAGATCAGTAATCACAGAAAAAGCCAGGACTTTCATTCCCATCTGCCGAGCCACAATCGTCTCAGGAGTAATGGACATGCCCACTGCATCAGCACCCAATATGCGCAGAGCTTTAAGTTCGGCTTTTGTTTCAAACTGGGGTCCAGGGACACCGGCCAAAACTCCCTTTTTTAAGCTAATTCCTAACTTATCTGCCGCTGTTTCTGCTAACTTTTGCAACTCTGGATCATAGGCCTGAAAAAGGTCAGGGAATCTCTCTCCCCATTCGGGTTCAAAAGCACCTCTCAAGGGGGAGGGAATAAAGTTAATGTGATCCAAAACCAGCATAATGTCTCCCACTTGGAAGGAACTGTTCAGCCCTCCTGCGGCGTTTGTAGTTAAAAGATTGGGAATTTCCAACTCCTGAAAAACGCGAATGGGGAAGGCCACTTCCTGAGATTCATAGCCCTCATAATAATGAAAGCGACCGCTCATTACTAATACTGGTTTGGCGCATATGGTACCGCAAAGGAGTTTCCCTTTATGCCCAGGAACCGTGGAGTGAGGAAAATGGGGAATGGAAAGATAATCAATTTCCACAGGAGACTCCACCTCTTCAGATAGCAAATCCAGCCCGCTTCCCAGGATGATAGCCCACTGGAAATCGAGGTTGCATTTTTCCCTGATGAATCTGGCAGCTTCCCGGGCTTTCCTTCTCATTTGCCTCCCAAAAGCTCCTTCAGGATTTGAGGAATCTGCGAGGGAAGATCAGCTACTGGGATTCCTGCCTCCCTTAAAGCCTTGATTTTCCCTTCAGCGCTTCCCGATGTTCCAGAAACAATAGCTCCGGCGTGTCCCATTTTCTTCTCTGGAGGAGCAGTTCTTCCAGCAATGTAAGCCACTACGGGCTTGCTGATTTTCTCCTTGATAAAGGAGGCAGCTTCCTCCTCCATTGCTCCTCCAATTTCCCCAATGAGCACAATGGCCTGAGTCTGCTCATCCTTCTCAAATAAGGTCAGGGCATCAATATAAACCAGTCCTACCAGAGGATCGCCTCCCATGCCAATGCAGGTGGATTGTCCTAACCCGCTTCGTGTGAGTTGAAAGGCGATCTCGTATGTTAGGGTTCCGGAACGGGAGACTATGCCGATATTGCCTTTCTTGAAGACGTGGGTGGGCATAATCCCCATCTTACATTTTTCCGGGGAAATCAAACCGGGACAGTTGGGGCCAATCACCCTGACTTGCTGCGCTGAAGCCAGAGTCAGGATTTCTAAGGTATCGTGGACTGGAACGTGCTCGGTGATAATAACGATCGGGTCCATCTTTTCCTCGATGTTTTCAAAGGCGGCATCCTTTACAAAGGGAGCAGGCACAAAGAGGATGGAAGCATTGGCTCCAGTCTCTCGGACCGCTTCCTCCACCGTATCAAAAACAGGAACCCCTTCCACCTCCATTCCTCCCTTTCCGGGAGTGACGCCGGCCACTACCTTGCTTCCAGCTTGAAGCATGGAACGGGTGTGAAAGCGGCCCTGATTGCCCGTGATCCCCTGCACAAGGATTTTGGTATTTTCATCAACTAAAACTGCCATTTTAATTACACCTCTTTTCCCGAAGAAGTACAGCCTGCTGGGCTGCTTCCTCCATGGAGGAGAAGGCCTGATAGCCTGCTTCCTTAAGGATCCTGATCCCTTCTTCCTCGTTGGTGCCAGTCATGCGCACAGAAATGGGAATTTTAGGGGCAAATTCTACAATTCCCCGAGCAATTTCGTCGCATCGCGTGATCCCAGCAAAAATATTCATGAAGATAGACTTAACCTTGGGATTTCGGAGGACAATTTCCAAACCCTTTCTCACCATCTCGCTGGAAGCGCCTCCTCCTAAATCCAGAAAATTAGCGGGTCGGGCTCCCAAATAATTCACCAAGTCCAGAGAAGAAAGAACCAGCCCTGCTCCACAGCCAATTACTGCCACGTCCCCGTCCATTTCCACGTAAGCTACTCCCACCTCTTTGGCCTCCCTTTCTAACTCAGTTAGGGATTCATCCGAGGGCATTTCTGGATGGCGGAAGTAAGCGTTGTCATCGAAGATTATCTTCCCATCCAAAGCTAAAAGTCCTCTGGGGGTTAGGGCCAGGGGGTTAATTTCTGCTAACTGAAGGTCTTTTTCCCTGAGGAGAGAAAAGAGGTTAAAGGCCAATCGGGAAAACTGAGAAATTAGCTCACCCTTTAATCCCAGAAACTTGGCTGCTTTTTTCCCCTGGAAAGGAGAAAAGCCTGGCCAGGTTTCAATCTTTTCCTGATAAATCAATTCCGGGGTTTTAGCCGCAACTTCCTCAATCTCCACACCCCCGCTGGGAGAAGTGAGGAAAAGCAAGAGATGCTTCCTTTCCAGGAGGAAAGAAAGGTAAAATTCTCTCTCGATTTCCTGGGCCCGCGCTACCAGGACTTTTTTCACCGGGATTCCCTTGATTTGCATCCGGAACAACTGCTGCCCCTTCTCCTTCAGCTCTGCCTCATTGTGCACCAATTGGATGCCACCGGATTTTCCTCTTCCACCCACAGCTACCTGGGCCTTTAAGACCAGGGGAAAGGGAAGGAAAACTTTGTCCAAATCCTCTTCTTTTTCCAAAAGAATCCTTTCAGGTACGGGAATCGAATACTTTTCGAATAATTCCATTGCCTGATACTCTAATAATCGCAATTTTTATTACCTCCGCATGTTTCAACAATTCTCAAAGTAATATCCATTATAAAATAGGAAAAGCTTTTAAATGCAGATAATAATTAAAAATATTCATGCCTGGCGGGCTAAGCGCTGAATTTCGTCCGAGCGGAAAAAGAAAAAAGGGTATTGGCGGAAGGAGAGAATTTTTCCTCTTTCCTCCCTCCTTTGAATTTCTGCTTGCAATTCTTGAAGCTCCCTTTCCAAGAAGCTCAAAAGTTGAGAATTTAAATTTTGAAGTTCCTGGTATTTCTCTTTGTTTAATTTCTCCTGGGTTAGTTTTACCTTCTGGAGAATCAGGTCCTGGAACTGGCGAGCTAACCGGGCAGAGAGAAACTTCTCCGGGTTTTTCTTCATCTCTCTCACTCGCTCTTTCAACTGCTGCAGTTCTTCGGAGTCAAAACCGGGGAAAAAAAGAGTCAAAGAGGCCCGGGCAAACGCAGGAGGTTCTACGCCAAAGAACTCCTGAATCAAAAAATCCACAGCCTCCTCATACTCCCCTCCCCCTAAACCGTGAAGGAAAAGGTCACAAGCAAAAAGGCGAAGGAACATCGTCAGCGTGGCCGCTCTAGGCCGAATTTTCCAATCAGTCACGGCTCCCTTCAGCCTTCCCCAGGCTTTCTCCCCTGATTTCAGGATTCCTTTGGAATCAAGGAAGAGGGGAAATCTCTCCCCTTGATCCACAATCCAAAAAGGAAGCTCGATCTCTCCCTGGGAAATTTTTAAATCAGGGAAAGGCATATCCTTTGAGCGGGACCTTTTTTCCTTTCTCCAGCGAGCATTGGAGGCATTATAGGCCAAAGCGAAGCTCTCTGCATTTTCCGCAATATGCAGGAAGAAGAGGCGAAACTCCTCCTTCAAAATTTCCGAAAGAGGGAACTCGGGATATTCGGGTTTCCCCTCATAAAATCTCCGCAGCCGTGAACAAAAATTGGAGAAGTTTTCACGCTTCCAAGTGAAATTTCGAATTTTGGAGAAATTTTCTCTGGCGAAAACCGCTTCCGGGAAGTTGAAACAATCCTCTATATTCCTGAGAAACTTTTCCCAATCTTCCTTTAGGGGGGAAGATAAAAACTCGAAAACCCCGCTCTCTAAGGGAAAGGGAATTTCCTGCAAAAGGAGTTCCCCTTCCCATTCCCGAGGCACGGGTACAGTCAAGACCCGGTTTAAATCAGAATCGAGAATAAAGGCCGCTGAGTTCACTCCCAACTCCTCCCTTGCTCGGTCCAGGAGAAAAAAGCGAAACCAGATCCCAGGATGCACAAAGTGAGGTTGGTGTCCGGTAAGGAGCAGGGGATCATCGGGAGAAATCTTTAAAGAAGACAGCCTCTCCCGAACTCCCTTCCTGATCTCAGGAAAGGACACACCGCAAATAAGAAAACGATAGCTGGTGAGAAGTTGACGGTTGCGCTTCAACAGACAAATCCAATCCCTGAAAGGGGGATCAAGGAAACTCTCCCCGTTTCTCTTAGGCAGGTTCATAAGAGAATGCTGAGATCTTTTAGGGGGATGCTCTCCCGGGAAGCAAAAGGCTCACCGTAATTCAGGCGAGCACGAGAACCCCACCATCTGGCATTGACGCGGAGGTCCTCAAGGATTCCCAGATTTCCCCGGGTTTCATTAAACTGAGATTGATAGCAAGAAACGGCTTGAATTTTCACCTCCAGAAACGGGCTGATATCAAAAATAAAGGCTGGCTGAACCACGAGTCGAAAATGGGAGGAAAAAAAGTAAAAAAGATACTTGGGGAAAAAGGGCTCTCCCGACATTTCTGTCTTGGTGAGTTTAGCATAGAAACGAGCAGCCTCAGAGAGCTGGCAAGCTGCTCTGTGATCAGGGTGGGCATCAATCCAGTAATGAAGAAAAATCACTTCAGGCTTGACGTTTCTAATCACTTCAGCCACCCTGATACGATTCTCGATTGTATCCAAGAGGAATCTGTTGGGCAAATCCAGAGTAATGCGTTGATCAACACCCAGTATTTTAGCTGCCTCCTGGCTTTCCTTGAGCCGAATTTCCCGGGAACCAGTAGGGGTTGGTTCTCCATCGGTTAGATCAAGGATGGTTACCTGGTGCCCTTTGCTCTTCAAGGAAGCAATAGTTCCTCCCATACCGATTTCGACATCGTCAGGATGAGCTCCAATAGCAAGGATTTTCATTTATTGCCCAGCTCCTTTACCATAATTTCCAGATAATATTTTTTTCTCTCTCTTGCATCCCGCAATTTGCCGGGAAAGGTGCGCGAATAGTCCATATAGATTAAAGGGACAGGGATTTCCTTAATTTTCAGTTTGGCCTTGGCAGCCTGAATCCAAAACTGCACGGGAAATCCATATCCCGGTTCAGTGAGGTTCAACTTGAAAAGAGCATGAACCTGATATGCCTTAAAGCCACAAAATGAATCCGTAAGTTGGTAACCGGTAAGACGGTTTATGATTCTGGTAATCTCCATATTTAGCTGATAGCGATCCGCAGGGGGCTTTGTCTCCGATTTCACTAAATAGCGAGAGCCAGAAACTACATCCCAGCCAGATATTTCTTTGAGGAATTCAGGAATCAAACGCGGTTCATGCTGAGCATCGCAATCCATGGTCAGACAAATCTCATAGCCGTTCTCCTGGGCGAACTGAAAACCATTCATTAAGGCTTTCCCATAACCCTGATTTACATGGTGACGAATGATCTTCAAATCCCCATAGGAAGATAAAATGAGAGGAGTTTTATCCACAGAGCCATCGTCCACTACCAAAACATCCAGAGAAGGAGCCCATTGAAATACACCTTTTAGAACTTGATCAATGGTTTTTTCCTCGTTGTAACAGGGCAGGATAAGCAAAGGCCTCATAGCCCCAAGTGTTCCCTGGCCTCCTTTACAGTAAAGAGGGGACCGTGTCCGGGGCAGATAATGGTCTCGGGAGGAAGCGAAAGCAAAGTCTTTAAAGAAAGGCGCAGCTCTTCCATGGATCCCCCAGGAAAGTCTGTTCGACCTATACCCTCTTTAAAAATCACATCTCCGCTGAAAAGGATTCCCTGGCCCAGAAGGGCTAAGTGGCCCGGAGTATGTCCAGGAAGGTGAATTAAGGAGAAAGAAAGCTTTCCAACCTTTAGCTCACCTGGGGGATGCAGGGCATGACCAAAATATTCTGGAACTCTGCCTCCAAGGAAATGCAGAAAATGCAAATTAGGTTCTTTTAAGAATACCTCGTCCCCTTGGGGATAAAAAACCTGAACCTGGGGAAAAAGTTCCTCTATTTCAGCCAATCCTGCCCAGTGGTCAGCATGGCCGTGAGTGAGAAAGATTGTAAGGGAGTTGATGTCCTCAGGAAGAGAACGAAGGATTTTCTCGCCTTCTCCACCCGGATCAACGATCATACAGCTGTCCTGATCGCAAATAAGGTAGGTATTCGTGGCATACTCTCCCACTACCATCTTTTTCACCCATGCAGGCAGAAAAGGGGAATCGGGCATGACAACTCTTCAGGGAGAAGCTGAGAATAGGCTCCAGGGAATGCGCCAGACATAGCCTTCCAGGCTCTCGCTGGAACCTCCAGCAACATAGAGAGCCTCTGCAGTAGCGCAAAGGCCTTTAGGATCGCGGAAGGCGGGATCATCCAGCTGACTTGGGCCAATTTTCGCCTTTAAATTTAGATCGGGATCAAAAACCAAAATCTGGTTTGTGGACATTTCCGGAACAAGCACGTCTCCAGAATAGGTCAGAGCCAGATCAGATGGTCCATCGTAAGTGCCTATTGAGGTCGCGCCAGTTGTGGCCGTAGCCACAACATTTCCTCGGGAATTTAGCTTCAGCACCTCGTGCTTATTTTTCAAACTTACGTAGAGGTCTCCCTTCTCATCAACGGCCAGGCCATTGGGCTTTTCAATTATTGGAGAGCCATCTTCATTCGTGCCCGAATACTCGTCCACGTACTTAAAATCGACGTTAAAAATTACAATCCGGTCATTTCCCCGGTCGGCAACATAGAAGTAACGCCCATCGTAATCAATAGCCCGAGGGGAGGAAAGGTCTCCGTGATCACCCATTTCCGGGACCAGCATTATAGGATTTCCCTTTTCTGGATCAAGGTAGAAGAACTTGCCCGAAGCATCCACAACGAAAATATAGCGACTTGTAGAGGTCATGTCACAAGGAGCCTCAGCTGCAGCCATGTATCCGTTGAAATTTAAATCCTCTTCCCCGTTAGAGAACTTACTTATCCTCTTTTCTTCCTTATCCAGCACATAGAGGTTATTGTTAAAAAACAACACAGCATAGGGATCGCGCAGGTCCTCAATGAACCTGTAGCGTGCGGAATAACTCTGGGTTGGAGATGCTGTAGGCGAAGGTTGGGGAGCTTGGCGATGCCAGAATATGAGAAAAGAGAGGAGAAAACCAACGGCCAAAAGGCCAACTAAAGAGAGAGCAAACTTCCACCAGTAGTTGGAGGGTTTGCGCTCTTCCATTAAATCCACAGCGAGAGCAGTAATATTGTCCTCACCTCCTGCTCTCTTAGCGAGGGAAATCAACCTTTCACAGGCTGCCTGAGAGGAAACGCTCCATTGAAGCACTTCCCCGATTTCAGCCATCCTCACTTTGCTTGCTAAACCGTCGGTGGATAGAAGCAGGCTATCCCCAGGAGCCAGTTTGATCTCAAAGACTTCCGGCGCGGGGAGAGGGCTTTCATCAGAAATGGCCTCTATTTCCTCCGGAACCCCGGAAACCAGTTTCTTCAGCTCCCCGTTTCTCAAATGAAAGATGGCGCAGGAACCCAATATGGAATAATAGAGACGGTAGCCAGAGATCACTGCACAGGCCAGAGAAACTTTGATTCCCTTCCAGTTCTCATGCTGAGAGAGCTCTTTCAGTCTCTCGTACCCTTCCTGAATCGCCTTTTTAAGTTCGATCAAAAAGGACTCGTGCTCTTGGTTAAAGAGGGGTTCGATTTTTTCGGCGATTGTGGAAAGAAGCAAACGGGCAGCCGCCTCTCCCATCTTGTCAGTGCTGTCAGCATCCGCAACCGCATAAAGCCCATTTAAAAGCGGGCCATCAGGTGAAACACGATCTTCGAGGACATAGTAAGCGTCTTCATTAGTGCTACGCTTTCCAGGATCGGTTTGCATTCCAATTGTAATCACAGGATTCTGGCTCATACTCATTTGTCCCAATCCCTCAAATAATTGAAATCCCAACCAATGGTCCTTGGGGAAAGTTTGCAGATTGGGGGCATGCGCCTTTTGAATTGATACTTTTTCACCCTTTCCACAATGCTCTCAATCAGGTCAGGGGGGAACCCCTTTTGGGCCACCTCCAGAGGAGAAAGCCTTTCCTCCACTAATAAATAAAGAATTTGGTCGGCGATTAGATACTGGAAACCGAGTTCCCCTTCATCCGTTTGCCCTGGCCAGAGGTCCGCGGTAGGGGTCTTTTTGATAATCTGAGAAGGAAGCCCAAGATCGGTTGCCATTTGCCAGACCTGAGTCTTATACAGATCTCCAATGGGCATTAAAGAGCAGGCCATGTCCCCATACCAGGTGCTGTAGCCCAGAAGGAGCTCGGTTTTGTTGCTCGAACCAACGACCATGGCTGAATGTGCCATAGCTTGATCGAAAAGGATGGACATGCGCTCTCGGGCCATCTTATTTCCTCGGCGTATTTTATCAGCTTCCGGCTCCAGCTCAAAGTAAGCATCAATCATAGGAGAAATATCTATGGTCCTTAAAGGAAGGCCCAGAGTTTCGGCCATGAGTTGGGCGTCGATTTGGCTTTGAGGATCCGTACTTTTATAGGGCAAAAAATAAGGGAAAACATTTTCCTTCCCCAACGCTTCCACCGATAAATAGGCTACCAGGGAAGAATCCACTCCTCCAGATAACCCCAGAACCAGCTTGCTAAAGCCAAATTTTCCGGTTTCTTCTCTCAGAAAATGCAGGATAACGTCTAGGGCCAAGCTGGTATTTAAAGTAAGGTCAACCACTTTCTCTCTCATAGCTGATCCTTTCCAATTCCCTTAAAACCAATCCTATATCCTCATCCCTTCTTAAAGGAAGAAGGGAGTTCTTTCTCAGCCAAACCTCCTCATCTATTAGGGCTGTAATCAAGGCCTCTTCAAAATAGGGGCCAGAAGCTTCCACCTGTCCCCAGGGGTTGAAGACGGCTGAACCCCCATAATAAGCTAATCCTTCCTCAAATCCAACCCGATGAGCGAAGAAAAGGTAAAAATTAAAATAATAGGCATAGACGGCTAAGAGGTTCTTGAGCATGAAATCCGGATCGGGAGTATCACCCTTTACTCCTCTCACCGGAGAGGCATTAACCAAAATCAGGTACTGGGCCCCATCTTGAGCAAGAATGTAACCTGAGGATAAGTGCCAGGCATCGCGACAAATTAAAAGGCCCATCCTGCCAAACTTAGAATCAAAGGCGCAAAGGCGGTCTCCTTTAGCAAAATACTTTCCGTCTTCAAACATCCCGTGAGTGGGAAGGTGGACTTTGCGATGCACATGCTTTATCTCGCCTCCCTCCAGATAGAGGGCAGAAATGTAGGGAAAGCCTGCGCTTTTTTCTGCCAGGCTTACTACTAGCGAAATTTCCCGGGAAGCTTCCAGAAGCTCTTTAAGTCGGGGGTCATCCAAGCTTAGAGCCACTTCCCTGCTTAGGTCTTGCAAGTAGTAACCGGAAAGGCTCAGCTCAGGAAAAATCAACAGTCCAACTTTTTCTTTCCGGGCAAGCTCAATGTACTGCAAATGCTTCTTTAAGTTAAAATCAATATCGCCCAAACGCGGGCTGATCTGTGCTATCCCAACTTTAAAAGGCATTAGAAATTCTCTCCTGTTTTTAAATACCTCACGATTAAAGCAGCCAGAAGCGGGGCACCCAAAAGGTAACAGGCGATTAATTCTCCGGTAAGGATGCTTACTGCCGCTCCCCAATAAGTGTAGCCAGAAACGAGACCAAATTTCAACAAATAGAAACTCACTCCAAAAGAGTTAAATAAGACCGGGAAAAGGGGAGCCAAAATAAGGGAAAGAAGAAAAAAGGGCCAATCCTTCAGCTTCCCCTTAAAAAGCAAGCCCACAAGATAGGTGCAAGTTGCAGCTACTAAGGAGATCAAGCTTCCAAAGACCACGTCAACCAGGCCGAAGGGAGAAAAAAGGTTCGCAATCAAAGCACCCAGAAAAAGGCCAGGAATGGCCTCAGGGAAGAAAAAAGGAAGCACGGTAAGGGCTTCTGCAAAGCGAATCTGGCTCACCTGGTAGCTCAAGGCTGCCAGGCCTACGGTGAGACCAGCATAGAGGGAAGCGATAATGGCCGCCCGAGCTAAGTACCTTATACTGGAGCTGTGTCTGGACTGCGAAATATTCTGTCGCAAACCAAAGCTACCTCTTTTATTTCCGCCACATCGTGCACTCTTAAAATATCGCACCCTTCCTCAATGGCCAGAGCGCAATAAGCAGCGGTTCCCATGAGTCTCTCCTGGGGTGGTTTCCCGGTTATCTTCCCGATGAAGGACTTTCGGGAAAGGCCCACCAAAAGAGGAAAACCCAGAGAACGAAAAGCCCGAAGATTTTTCAGGATCCGATAACCATGCTCTGCGGTTTTGCCAAAGCCAAAACCTGGGTCCACGATAATTTTTTCCCGAGGGATCCCCCATTCCAACGCCCAATCCACACACTCCTTCAAATCACGCAAAACCTCTGGTAGAAGATACCGATAAATGGGCTCCTCCCTGTTGTGCATCAAGATCAACCCTGCCTGGCATTCCTGAACCAGCTTTCCGATCCCGGGAGACCTTCTCAGTCCCCAGATGTCATTGATGATATCCACGCCCATTTCCAATCCCTTTTTAGCTACTTCCTCTTTGTAGGTGTCCAAGGAAACCGGAACAGGAGCCCAGGGCAAAAATTCCCTCAAGAAAGGCTCCAATCTTCTCCATTCCTCCTCAGCAGTAATGGGGGTATGACCGGGGCGAGTGCTTTCTGCACCCACATCAATGATATCAGCACCTTGATTTACCATCTCCTCTGCTTTTTGAAGCGCACGTTCAATGGAGCCAGAGAGGCCATCTCCAGAAAAGGAATCCGGAGTGAGATTGATAATTCCCATGATATAGGTGCGCTCCCCCCATTGGAAGGTTTTTCCCCTAAAAGAGGAAGGGCGAGGGTTAGTCCTTAAGTTCTGCAAAAGCTCCTCCATATTTTTCCCTAAAGAGGAGAAAAGCGAAGATTCCCCATTCAATTTTCGGCTGAGAGAAAGAAGCTGGGACTCAAAAGCCCCCATCAGGGCCTCCCAGGAATCTTCATTTTTAAAAAAAAGACAGTCTATACCCAGGGCAAGGGCTTCCTGCTTAAGGATGTAGATAGCCTGAGGATTCAAATCGTAAAGCCTCATCAAATAATGAAGACCCTTCTCTTCCCAAATGGAAGGCTTATCCTGAGACATCTGAAAGCTCTTTACAACCTGCTCCAGGTCTCGTTTATCGTTAATGGCAAGGATCAGTGGAGGTAGGTCCTTCATTTATATAAAGAAGAGAACACAGGAAAGAAGAACACCGATCTCGATCTGGTTTCTCTTGAAGAACGAAAAATATCCCCCAATGCGAATGTTCCTATTATACAGTTTTTAGCTTTCTTGATCTTTTCCCCATCCATTAGAGCGTCTCCCTTAAGAATAGCCGGTAAAAAACTGACCTTAGCTCCTTCGCAGGGCTAAGGAACCAGGGGAAGCAAGTTTCTTCAAAAATATCCTGCTTAATTTTCAAACTTGAACTGGTTCGGCTCCAGCTTTGAGAAGGTTGTCCAGCTCGCTTCCCTCAAGCACTTCCCTTTCCATCAAGATCTGAGCAATAGTGCGGAGTTTATCTTTGTGGCTCCTGATTATTTCCCGAGCTCTCTCGTAACATTGGTTAATGATGTTTTTGATTTCCTGGTCAATCTCGTATGCCACAGCCTCAGAGAAAATCCTCTCCCTGGTCAGATCACGTCCCAGAAATACCAGCTCTTCCTTGTTAGAAAAGGATAAAGGGCCTATCTTGTCTGACATTCCCCACTCCGTGACCATCTTCCTGGCGATTTCTGTCGCTTTCTGAAAGTCGTTCTGTGCCCCAGTAGTGATTTCTCCCAGAATTTCCTCCTCCGCTGCTCTCCCTCCCAAAGTGAAAGCAATCTGATTTAAGAGCTCCTCTTTGGTTCGCAGATGCCTATCCTCGGTGGGAAGCTGAATGGTATAGCCCAAAGCAAGCCCTCGGGAAATTATGGAAATCCGATGGATGGGATCAGAACCAGGAAGAAGCTTTCCAACCAGAGCGTGCCCTGTTTCGTGAACAGCAATGATTTCCTTTTCCTTCTCCGAAACAATGCGGGATTTTTTCTGGGGGCCAGCAATCACCCTTTCAATGGCTTCGTCAATTTCCGAAAGGGAGATCCTCTTCTTTCCCAGGCGAGCAGCCAAAAGGGCCGCTTCATTGAGGACATTTTCCAGGTCTGCGCCAGTGAATCCAGGAGTGCGCTGGGCAACAATCTTCAAGTCCTCGGGGTTCTCCAGGGGTTTGTTGCGAGCGTGCACTTTGAGAATGGCCTCCCTGCCGTTCACATCCGGATAATCAACCACTACCCTGCGGTCGAATCTCCCCGGCCTGAGAAGAGCAGGGTCAAGAATGTCCGGCCTGTTGGTGGCGGCGATGACGATCACCCCGATATTGGGATCGAAGCCATCCATCTCCACAAGGAGCTGGTTCAGAGTCTGCTCTCGCTCATCGTGCCCTCCTCCCAATCCTGCTCCCCGCAGGCGCCCCACAGCATCAATCTCGTCGATAAAAATTATGCAGGGAGCATATTTTTTAGCCTGGCTGAAAAGGTCACGCACCCGGGAAGCTCCCACGCCCACGAACATCTCCACGAACTCAGATCCTGAAACGGAGAAGAAAGGAACGCCAGCTTCTCCAGCTACAGCGCGGGCAAGAAGCGTCTTACCGCATCCTGGAGGGCCTACCAGAAGGACTCCTTTAGGGATTTTAGCCCCTAATTGCTGGAACTTTTTGGGGTTGCGCAGAAACTCAATTTCTTCCTGAAGCTCTTCCTTTACTTCGTCCACGCCAGCTACATCACTGAAAGTGACCCTTGGTCTTTCGTCTAAAAACAAGCGAGCTCTACTTTTACCAAAGGAAAATGCCTGATTTCCCCCGGCCTGAGTCTGACGGTAAAGAAAATACCAGAAGCCAATGATCAAAATCAGAGGAACGCCGTAAATCAAAATCATAGAAAGCCAATTGGAAGGAGGGGGAGCAAATTTGTAATTCACGTTGTGTTCCTCCAAAAGCGGTATTAAGTTAGGGTCTTCACCCGATTTAAAGTTAAGGTGAAAGTCCTTTCCGTCCTTATATGCTCCTGTGATCTCGGAATCTCCTATCTCCACTGTGGCCACTTTGTCCTGGCTGACCATCTCCTTGAACTGAGTATAGGTAATCTCCTCAGCAGCTGGTGAGCCAAAAATTAACTGCCAGAGACCCCAGAGGATCAAAGCCAAAATAGCATAAACTGCTATGCTCCTAATTATGTTATTGTTCTTCAATTGTTTTCCTTCCTCTTTAATTTCACTGCATTTCAATTATACCTGAGGCCGGTTACTTTGGCGAGTAAACTTCTTTCTTCAAAACGCCAATAAAAGGAAGGTGACGATATTGGCCGTTGTAATCCAGGCCATATCCCACTACAAACTCGTTTGGAATTTGGAAGCCCAAGTAATCGATATTCACAGAAGCTAACCTGCGCTCAGGTTTGTCCAAAAGAGCACAGACTTTCAGGGAAAGAGGATGCCTTTCTCTTAGAATGGAAAGGATGTAATTCAAGGTCAAGCCTGTATCCACAATGTCCTCCACGAGAAGGACGTGCTTCCTTTCCACAGGGTAATCCAGGTCTTTGAGGATTTTTACCACCCCCGAGCTTTCTGTGGAAGAGCCGTAGCTGGAACAGGCAATGAAATCCACTTTTACCGGAATATCCAGAGAACGGATCAAGTCGGCCAAAAAGACAAAAGCCCCTTTCAGGACACACACCAGAAGTACTTCCTTGCCCAGGTAATCCTGGGAAATCTCACGCCCGAGCTCCCTCACCCTTTCCTGGATCTCTTCCGGTTCAAGCAATACTCTTTCAATGGCATCGTTCATCTTTTTCCTCCTCAAGAATATATACATGGAGCGCTTCCTTCGTTTCAGGACCGATCTTGAAGGAATCGCTGACTTCCAAGCCCACAATGCAGGCTATTTCCTCATTCACAATAATCAAAGGCCAGCGCCTTCGCTCTTCTGGGGGAATTTTGCGGTCTGTAAAAAAATCCTGGAGCTTTCTTTTAAATTTAGAGCCCAAAGGGAGAAAGCGATCGCCAGGTCTCCAGAATCTAAGCTTCAATTCCTTCAGGCCTTTGGTGTCCAGAAAGGAATGTCCGGGTCTAAAATCAACTTCCTCTTTCTTCGCCCATCGAGTTACGATCCTCCTTCCATCAGGAAGAGGAATGAGGGAAGGCGGGCTCAGAGGACATTCCCAGTTCAGGAAGGCCAGCGGCCTTCTCTTCTTTAACTCCAAATATTGATACTGGCGAACAATCTCCCAATCACTCAAAACCACCCTTTTTCCCGTTTGTTTCCATAACAGCTCCCTGATCCTTTCTATTTCCTCAAAGCTGGCGCTGCTAAATTCCTCCTGCAGCAGAAGCTGGATTACCCTGCGCTGGAGGGCAAGGGGATAATCCTTCAGCTTTGAAGAAATCCTTATTGATTCACCTTTCCTGATAAGAACTTCCGGAAGGATGTCCCTGGTCTGGTTCCAGAGAAAACGATTTTCCTCTTCGAGTATAAAGCTGGAGCGCAAAATTCCCTCTTTGGCTTGGGGAAAATAACGCAATATCTCAGGAAGAAAGAGGTTCCTCAGGATGTTCCTGGGATAGAGAGGTTGCAAATTAGTGGGGTCCTGACGAAAATCTATCCCCCTTTCCTGACAGTAATTCACCGTCTCCTGATGCCAGTGAAAGAGCAGGGGATGAACTACCTTCCTTTTTTCATCGTACAGGGGAATGCCCTTCAGGCCATCTAAGCCCGAGCCGTTAAACAAGCGCCAGAGCACTGTTTCTACCTGATCATCTGCGGTATGCCCCAGCGCAATCCAGTCTGCGGAAAGTTGATCCTTAAGGCGAAAAAGAAAATCCATCCTTTCTAAGCGACAGGCCTCCTCCAAAGAGAGCCCTTCCTGAATCTTCCTTTCTTGGACTTTTCCTCGGGAGGAGTGAAAAGGAATGCCCAGCTTTTGACAAAGCCCGGAGACGAATTGAAGGTCCTTTTCCGATTCCGGCCTGATTTGATGATCAAAGTGCGCTACCTGGATTTGGAAACCATATTTGGAATCAAGAAGGGAAAAAAGTAAAGCGCAGGAATCCGCTCCCCCTGAAACCCCGACCAATATACTCTGGCCGGATTTTAATGGGGAGATTTTTCCTAAAGTCCCTTCCAGCTTCTTCTGAAAAGCCCTAATTCCCCTCATAAAATCATAAGTGGCGGCGCAGGGATTCGAACCCCGGACACTGCGGGTATGAGCCGCATGCTCTAACCACCTGAGCTACGCCGCCTAAAAAAATGGTAGCGGGGGCTGGATTTGAACCAGCGACCTCCGGGTTATGAGCCCGACGAGCTACCAGACTGCTCTACCCCGCGTCCATGCTAAAATAATAAAGGATTGGAATTTTATGTCAAGTGCTTAGCGGCGCTTGCTCTCTAAGTTTTTCCTTAGATCCTCCTGCCTTTCCTCGCTTTCTTTGAGGAACCGGGAAAGCTTCTCCTCAAATGTGGGTTCGGGAATATTGGCCTCTTTAATAGAGAGGTCCGGCCTCCCCATTTTATCGAAACCTAAAACCTTGACTTTGACTGTTTGCCCTTCCTCTAAGAACTCATGTATATCCTTCACGTAGCGATCGGCAATCTGGGAAATATGCACTAGCCCTGTTATCCCTTCAGGAAGCCTGACAAAAGCGCCAAAAGGAGTGATCTTTAAAACAGTGCCCTCTAAAACTGCGCCTACTTCTAACGGCAACTTTAGTTCCTCCGAATAATAAAAAGGATTTCGCTCATTATAAAAGAAGAAATGGAGAGAATTCAACGGAAAATAGAGGAAAAAAACTGGGATAATACTTTATAAATCCGGACCAAAAAGCCTTCAGAGGAAGGACTGGGCACGGGCTGAGAGGGAGTTAAAGAAGGAGAGAGACGGTAGACAGTTTCTCCCGGTTTCACCATCCCCAGCTGTTCCCGGGCCAGTTTTTCCATGAGAGATGCGGAATCTGATTGAATCAACATTCTTTGATTTTCCAGCTCTTCCCTCTCCAGAGCCATCTTTTCCTGCTCCGCCTGGCTCAATTCCTGCTGTGCCTGCATGTATGCTTCTACCCTTTGATAAAGCTGGTAAAGAGAAAGGCCCAGGATAATGACAAGAGCGAAAACTAAAACCTCCTTTAGGCTGTTGCTTTTTTTCTGCTTTTTCTTTTCCTTTTTCATCCTCAAAGCTCTCCCAGTAGGCGAAGCACTCTTTCTGGAGTGAAAGGAGCTTTTTTCAGCTGGATTCCTAGGGCATCATAAACAGCATTGGCCACAGCTGGAAGAGGACCATTAATACAGACCTCGGCTACGCTTTTCGCTCCGAATGGCCCCGTGGGCTCGTGAGTCTCCACCAGGATCACCTTTATTTCCGGGATGTCCAGAGAAGAAAGCACCTTATAATCGAGCCAATTAGGATTGAGAGGTATGCCACGAGAGTTGAAGCGCAGTTCCTCGGAAAGGGCGAATCCCAGACCATTTACGATGGAGCCGATGATTTGTCCTCTCGTAAGTTCAGGGTTTATTGCCAGACCACAATCTACGGCTGCCACATAAAAAATAGGGGTAATCTTCCCTGTCCTCGTATCGATCTCTACTTCTACAAAATGTGCGGCAAAGGGTGGAGGAGAGACATCGGAAACATGAGAGGCGCTAGCCTGGATCTGCCTCTGCTCTTCCGTATAAAAGGAATGATAGCCAATTTCCTCTAGGCTTATTGTTCTCCCGGTTTTCAAATCCTCCACAAAACCGTCTCTGAGAGAGAGTTGATTTGAAGTCTGAAAAAGGAGGGAAGCGAACTCTAAAATTTGGTTCTTGACTTTTTGGGCAGCTTTCTTAACAGCCTCTCCAGAAAGATAAGTGGTGCTCGAAGCATAGGCCCCTTTATCGAAAGGGGTAAAGTCTGTATCTGAAGAATAAACCGCAATTTTCTCCACCGGAACACCAATTTCTTCCGCAGCGATTTGAGCCAAAATAGTATCGGAACCAGTGCCCAGGTCTGTAGCTCCTACCAAGAGGAGGAAGGAGCCATCTTCGTTCATCTTAATAGTGGCCGAAGCCATGTCCACAAGAGGAATTGCCGAGCCCTGCATCATGATTGACATTCCATAACCATGATAGATTCCGGGAGCGATTTCCCGAGGAAGGCTCCTTTTCCTTTCCCACTCAAACAGAGCCTTCCCTCTTTCAATGCACTCCTCTAAACCACAGGATTCCACAGTTTGGGGTACACCTTCCCTGCCCTCTCCCAGTTTTTGGAAAATAGGGGAGGTCTCGTGGGGACGAATATGGTTTTTTTGACGCAACACTAAAGGATCCATTCCCATCTTTCGGGCAAGCTCGTCCATAGCGCATTCTAACGCAAAATAGCCCTCTGGAGCTCCGTATCCCCGATAAGCACCGGCTACGGGAAGATTAGTGTAAACCACATTCCCGCTGAAGTGCACGCTGGCTGCTTTATTGTAAAGGGGCAAAGTCTTGCTTCCCGCATTAAAGAAAACGGTGGGCCCGTGGGTCCCATATGCACCGGTGTTGCTGAGCACTTCCATGTCTAAAGCCGTAAGCTTCCCATCTTTGTTTGCTCCCACCCGCACCCTGACTCTCATGGGATGCAAAGTGCGCGCGGAGACAAACTCTTCCTCCCGAGTAAGCTCCAAGCGCGCTGGCCTTCTGGTCTTCAAGGTAGCCAAAGCCACCAGGTCTTCAATCAGAATCTCCTGCTTGGCGCCAAAACCCCCTCCAATCCGGGGTTTGATTACCCTGATTTGGGAAAGAGGAAGGTCCAGGAGGCGAGAAATGATTCTCCGGCAATGAAAAGGCACCTGAGTGGAGGAACGAATCACGAGCTTTCCTTTTTCGTCCAGGTAAGCAATAGCAATATGGGTTTCCAGAGGACAGTGCTGAGCATATTGAGTTTCCCAAGTGCCATCTACCGTGAAATCCGAGCCTTTTAGAGCTTGATCCACATCCCCGACCCCCAAATCCACGTGGGAGACGATATTCCTTTGAGGGTCATAGGCACCTCGAATTTCTGGTTCATCATGAATCACCGGAGCCCCTTCCCTCATGGCTTCTTGGGGATCAAAGACCGCTGGCAGTTCCTCGTATTCCACTCTAATCAGAGAAAGTGCCTCCTCCGCGATTTCCAGGCTTTCTGCAAAAACGGCCGCCACCCTATCCCCCACGTAGCGCACTTTGCGATCGAAAACGAAAGCATCATAGGGCGAGGGTTCAGGATAACCCTGACCTGCAGTGGTGTAGGCCTTTCTGGGAACGTTTTTGAAAGAAAAGACGGCCTTTACCCCGGGGAGGGCTTCAGCCCGGGAAGTGTCAAGGTCCTTTATTGCGGCATGGGCATAAGGGGAGCGAAGGACCTTGCCATAAAGCATACCGGGGAGATAAAAGTCGTCGGTGAAAACTGGCTGACCGGTGACTAAAGCTCGCCCATCGATTTTCTCTATATCCTGACCCACTACCCGAAAAGCCCTCATTTATTTTCCTCCCTCAGGAGCTCTGCTGCTCTCTCCACGGCCTCGATCTGTTGTACATATCCCGTGCATCTACAGATATTGCCGGAGAGTTCCTCCTGGATTTCCTCTTTAGAGGGATTGGGGTTTCTCTCAAGCAAGGCCTTGGCCACGAGCAGGATTCCCGGGGTGCAGTAGCCACATTGCACAGCTCCTTTCTCCAAAAAAGCCCTCTGCAGAGGATGAAGGTTATCCATGTCTCCCAGGGATTTCACGGTCTCCACATCCCGTCCTTCTACGCGCCCGATCAAAATAGTGCAGGAGGGAACTGGAACTCCATCCAAAAGGACTGTACAGGCCCCGCATGATCCGTCCCGACAATTATTCCCCTTAACCTCGTAGTTCCCGTACCTTCTCAAAACCTCGAAAAGGCTTTCGCCCGGATGTGCCTCATAGTTTACTTCAGAATGATTAAGCTTGAACCTGACCTTCATATTTTCCCCTGATCTCCCTTAAATTTTCTTCGAGCAAAACTCCGGTTAAATTTCTTCGGAACTCTTGAGAAATTCTAAAGTCTGAGTCCACCGGAGCTTTTTCTCTGGCCAGGAGGACGGCTTCTAAAATCAGGCCCTCAGTGAGCTCCTTACCCTCAAGGTGCCTTTCTATTTCCTCAAATTGGAGAGGAAAACCGGGTCTGGACCCTAAAATAACCCTGGCCCGCCTCACTTTTCCTCCTTTAAAGTCCAGACTTACAGCCTGATTCAGGAGAGGAATGTCCACTGAAGTGCGCGTGAAACGACGGAAAGAAAAATAACGCTCGGGAACAAAGGGAATCAGAACTCGGGTGAGGATTGCCTGTTTGAGGACCTGGCGAAAATTGTTTTTATAAAATTCGCTCAAATTCAGGATTCGATACTCTCCCTGAAAAAATTCCACCTGCCCATCCAGTCCTAAGATCAGGGAAGGAATATCGCTCCAGGGATAGGCTTGCACCAGGGCTCCTCCCAGAGTGATTACACCCCTGAGAAGGGGTGTGGCCACAGTCTTTAAAGCCTCCTGAAAAGCGCCCTGAACGAGTTCTTGAACGGCTTCGTTTTGGGAAAGTTCCCGGATTGTGACCATCGCTCCTATCTCTAAAAGGCCTTCTTTTAGCCTGACGAATTTAAGAGGCAAAGAATCCAGTCCAATTAAATATTTAGCTCCCTTTCTCTCCCTCCAAATCAAATCCAGTCCTCCTCCTACGAGCTGGACATGGGGGGAATGCTTTAAAAGCAAATCATATGCTTCCTCTATGTTCTGCGGCCTGTAAAATTCCAGGACCTCCTTGAGCATAAACCCTCCTCGGCCGGTATTTGCTATTATTTTCCTTCCCCTGCTTGCTTTTGGCAATATTTTTTTCTAAATTTCTCTTATGATCGGGACAATAACAAATACTGCTTCCATAATTGGAGGTTCTCTTTTAGGCTACTTTGCAGGAAACAGGATCAAGGTCGCAAGCTCCCCCCTGATCACTCAAGCCCTGGGCCTTCTTACCCTGATTTTGGGATTGCAGATGGCTTTAAAGGCCAATTCTTCCTCTCTGATGCTCACCCTCCTCCTCTCTTTAGTCCTGGGTAGTCTCATCGGGGAAATCCTGCACATCGAGGAATTCCTGGAAAAAGTGGGAGAGAAAGTCAGCTCTCGGCTCAAATTCCAGGGGGACGGGATTGCCCGGGGTTTTGTGGCAGCCAGTCTCCTTGTCTGCGTCGGGCCCATGGCCATTCTGGGCTCTCTGGCTGATGGCTTAAAAGGGGATTACCAGCTCCTGCTTTTAAAATCCATTATGGACGGCACGGCTTCCATCTTCCTCACCAGCACTTTAGGGATCGGGGTGCTCTTTTCCGCAGTTCCCCTTTTTCTCTACCAGGGGTCCCTCACCCTGCTGGCGCGCCTTTTCGCTGCCCAGCTCCCGGAAAGCCTGATCCTCTGTCTCACTGTTGTGGGAGGAGCCCTGATCGTCCTTTTGGGTTTCAACTTCCTGGGGATAAAAAAATTCAAGGTGGCCAACTTTCTCCCTGCCCTGCTTCTGGCTCCCTTTTTCCAGATCCTTTTTGAAAGGCTCATTCCCGGATGAAGCAAGAAAAGTCCAATTCCCTGGAAATCGAAATCCAAGGCAGGAAGGTGGAGATCACCCATCCGGAAAAACTGCTCTTTTCCCATCCCCCTTTAAGCAAAATGGAGATCGTGGAGTACTTCTTGGAAATCGGCCCTTACCTCCTCCCCCACCTCAAGGATCGACCCCTGACCATTTGGGCTCATCCGGAGGGAATAGAGAAGCCGGGTTACATCTTGAAGGAAGCCCCCGCAGGCCGACCGGAATGGGTGAGAACCTGGTCTTACTACTCCGAAAGCCGCGGGGACTTAATCGACTGGGTAATCGCCGATGACCTTCCCACCTTGATTTACCTCGTGAACTTAGGATGCCTGGACTTTCACCCCTGGCTTTCCCGCACCGATCTTCCAGAGTTTCCGGACTTTGCGGTCTTTGACCTGGACCCCGAGCCTGAAGCGGAATTTAGAGACCTCATCCAGGTGGCCTTTCTGATTAAGGAACTTTTAGGCAGCGTAGAGCTGGAAGTCTATCCCAAGACCTCAGGAGCGAGGGGACTGCACCTTTTTCTCCCCATCGAGAGGAAATACCGCTATGAGGTGATCCGGGAATTTGTCTTAAATATTTCCCTGATCCTGGATCTTAAGCACCCGGAGCTCATTGCCACGGAGTGGAAGAAGGAAAAAAGACAGGGGAAAGTGCGCATCGATTACACCCAGAACTCTCTGGGAAAAACCATGGCTGCAGTTTACAGCATCCGTCCCAGGCCCGGGGCACCGGTCTCCTGCCCCCTGAACTGGGAGGAACTTGAGAAAATCCGAAATCCGGGGGATTATAACCTTGAGGAAATGAAGGAAAGACTGAAGAAAAAGGAGGACCTCTTCCTACCCGCCCTTACAAATAAGCAGAAATTGGAGCGCGCGCTTGAGATACTTAAAGCCAAAGTTTGACTGGCGTTTAAAGAAACCGAGGAACAAGTCTTCAAGAGAAAATTTCCATTCGGGGGTGATTTCATGTCTTTAAAAATTTTGACCGGAGACGAAGCGGTCGCCTGGGGTGCAATTCATGCTGGGATCACCATCTCCACGGCTTACCCAGGGACTCCGGCCTCGGAGATCCAGGAGACCATCGCTTCCTCCGGCACGGGGACGAAGTATATCTGGGCAGTGAACGAGAAGGTAGCTTACGAGAACGCCCTGGGCGCCTCTTACGCCAACCAGAGGGCCCTCGTCTCCATGAAGCACATCGGTTTAAACGTGGCCGCCGACCCTTTCATCAACAGTGCCTTCACGGGGGTGAACGGTGGATTGGTCCTGGCTGTGGGCGATGATCCCAGCATGTACTCCTCCCAGAACGAGCAGGATTCAAGGTTCTATGCCCAGTTTGCCAAGACCTTCGCCATGGAACCCTCCGATCCCCAGGAAGCCTACGAGATGACCATGGAGGCCTTCGAGATCTCGGAGCAACTGCGCCTCCCCGTGCTTTTGCGCCTGGTCACCAGGCTCTGCTATGGGGAATCCCCGGTTCGTTTAAAGGAGAACGGCAAGGGGAAAAACGAGCTCAAAATCGAAAAGGACGTCAGGCGCTGGGTAGTCGTTCCCTCTCACGCCAGGATGCTGCACAAGTCCCTGAACGAAAAGCAAAAGGTCCTGGAGGGGATCTCGGAGAACTCCCCTTTCAACTCCATGGTCTTGAAGTCCAAAAAAAGGGGAATTATTGCCTCGGGAATTGCTTATACCCACGCTATGGAGCACTGGGACGGGGAAACCTCCCTTTTGAAGATCGGCACCTACCCTCTTCCCATGAAGATGATCAGGAAGTTCCTCGATTACTGCGAGGAAATCCTGGTGGTGGAAGAAGGGGAACCGATTATCGAGAAAGCCCTGGCTGAACTCTCCCCCAAAGTCCACGGAAAACTGGATGGCACCTTCCCCCGTGAGTGGGAGATGACCCCTGATCTAGTAGCCAAAGCCCTGCGCCTCCCCTACTCTCCCCCGAACCCTGTGGAGAACCTTCCTCCCCGCTACCCCACTTTCTGCCCGGGATGCGGGTACAACTTCACCTTTAAGGCCTTGAAGAAAATCAATCCCCAGGTGATCACGGGAGACATCGGCTGCTACTCCCTGGCGGTCTTCCCTCCCTTCGAGGCTATGGACACCACGGTGTGCATGGGCGCCTCCATCGGCATGGCTTTAGGATTAGCCTATGTGGGAGTGAAGAAGCCCGTGGCCGTGATCGGGGACTCCACTTTCTTCCATGCCGGCCTTCCTGCCATGGTGGATGCCGTGCACAACAATGCGGACATTCTGGTTTTGATCATGGATAACGAGCTTGTGGCCATGACCGGAGGGCAGCCCACTCCCGCTTCCGCCGATGAGGGGAAAACGCCCGTGACCCTGGAGCAGGTGCTCACCGGCCTGGGTGTGACCTTTGACGTCCTGAACCCCTATCGCCCGGAGGAGGAGCTCCTGGCCAAATTCAAGGAAATGTTAGCGAAACCGGGGCCTGTGGTTTTAATTTCCCGTTCCCCCTGCATTACCGAGGCCAAAAGGAGGGCAAAATGAAAAAGATTGATGTCGTGATCGCCGGAGTGGGAGGGCAGGGCAACCTGCTTTTAGCGAAACTGATCACCCTGACCGCCTTAGCCGAGGGCTGGGACGTGAAGAGGTCGGAGATCAAGGGACTGGCTCAGAGGGGTGGCTCCGTGCTCTCCCAGGTGAGAATAGGCGAGAAGATCTGGAGCCCCCTGATCGAGTTAGGTTCCGCGGATTTCCTCCTGGGATTGGAGCCCGTCGAGGCCCTGCGCAATTATCAGTTCCTGGGACCTCAGGGTAAAGCCATCGTCTCCTCGAACTTCGCACCGAACCCCATCAAGTTCTCTGAGGAGGAGATTTTGGAGAAAGCGCGCTCCCTGAGCTTCCTTTTGATCCCCGCTCTGGATTTAGCCAAAAAGGCAGGAAGCCCGCAATCCGCAAACATTGTAATTTTAGGTGCGGTAAGCCATTTCCTCCCCTTCGCTTTGTCCACTTACGAGAAAGTCCTCAAGGAAAACCTGAAGCGCCTTCAGGAGGAGAACCTCAAAGCCTTCGCGCTGGGAAGGGAAGAGATTCAGAAATTAGCTTAAGGGTTTTTCGGGTAGCCTACGGGAACAACGTAGAGGGGCAGTGCCTTAACCCCCAGGATTTTCTTTATCTCTTCATCCGAGAAAGCCCCCACCGAAGTCCCTCCCAACCCTAAGGCCACAGCCTGAAGGAGCAGGTTCTGGCAGGCATGTCCCGCTTCCAGGATCACGTACCTCTCCGCCCTTTCCCCGTATTTTTTCGCCGTGCGCTCCACGAAGCCCACGATTACGAAAACCGCCGGAGCTTCTTGAATCCAGGATTGGTTCAAACAGGCTCGGGCGAGATCCTGCCTCCTGTCCTCTTTGCCTAAAATTTCTAGGGCATGTTTTTCCGGATTGTAGTGCCCCCAACTCTCCTTAAAGAAGTAATAGACCTCCAAAGGATAGAGAGCTCCGGCTGAGGGAGCGGTCCTTTTCCCCTCGGGCGAGGTGATCCCCTGCGCGGCCCAGAGGAGCTGACCCACCTGTTCCAGGGAGAGTTCCTGCTCCTTGAAGCTTCTCACGGAGCGCCGCGCTTTCAGGACTTCCTCGAGCGTGAATTCCCCTTTGAAGGAAGGAGGAGGAAGGCGGATTTCCTCTCCTGATGGCGGAATTTGAGTTGCTTCGCCAGGAGCTGTAGGCACAGCTTCTTCTGTTCCCTGGCTCTCTTTTAGGGGAA
>Ga0315298_1002633_pt1 | contig 30032 bp, 33 predicted proteins | sample WHS_1_MG_FD_203077 | JGI IMG/M metagenome (GOLD analysis project Ga0315298, IMG submission 203077) | Extremophilic microbial mat communities from Washburn Hot Springs, YNP, Wyoming, USA - WHS_1_MG | ecosystem: Environmental > Aquatic > Thermal springs > Hot (42-90C) | place: USA: Wyoming... | reverse complement strand
GCTATAATTTTCCTAGGATTCTGGTTTCTCATGCAATGGCTTTACGGATTATACGAAGTCAACAGCGGAGTTGCCTATTGGGCGCATATAGGCGGTTTCATCGCTGGAATGGTTTTGGCTGCAGCTTTTGGGCTTAAACGGAAAAAGGAGAGAATGGCTAAACTCCGCCTTTAAATTTTGGGGTCTGGCCGTCATGAGCTCCTCATATGCATAAATCAGACTGGGACGGCGTCATCATCCCCCAAAACTAAATGGGCATTTCAGCTTTTAAACTAATTGCCTCTGATGGCTGCCTCAAATTTTCTGTGAAGGGCTTTTAAAGTGCCGGAAACCGCTAAAACATGTATAGCCACCGGTTTGGCTGCCACTTCTGTTATGGATGCTATTGCCGCCCTAACCTTTTCAACTTCTATATGGGCTACCCGAATTATGGCGAACCCTTCTTCCATGTTATAACTGATTAGTGCCAGGCCTGTTTTACTTGCGCCGTATTCGCCGAACAACCTTATAACAGCGTTCCACAAAGCATCGAAAAACTCTTTCTGCTCAAACTTTTCACTTGAGTCTATTTTTAGGGCTATATAGCGGCGTCTCATTTTCATTGGCAATTTTTCCCCATCCGAATTAGGCGTATTCCAGGAGCAATAAAGCGTGGATTAAGCTTCTCCCTATTCCTGTTAACAATTGCTAATGGATTTTTGGAAACTGCGTCTAAAGCTGAAGATTTATCCAGATCAAAAAGGGTTGCCAAGGCTGCCATTTCAAGGGGTTTTCTCATCAAGAGCGGGTTTGTAGCACCGCTGGAAACAACGATAGGCACATTAAAGTCTTTGGCTATTGCCGCCTCCCTCCGTAAGACTGATAGAAGTCGGATTCTGGCTGGCCCTTTTAGAGTAAGCAGTGGTTTTATTTCTATCTCTAGGGAGGCTTGGCTTTTTGAGGCCAGTTCCGCCTCTGCCTTATCAAAAAACCTTCTGTGAAAGTTTATTGCTGGAAAATTTAGTAGGTCCACACGGTGGTCTTTGGCTGCCTGCCGCGCAACAGCCTTCGACTCGCAAATCACAGCCATTATCTCAAATTTTCTACGCCATTTTCTCAAAAATTGGAGTAGTTCCCTTGAAGTTTTGGGCTCTAGATTTAAGCGTGACGTGATGTCTACGGATTTTTCTTTGCAGATTTTCCTTAACTTTTGGATGTGTTTTTCAGCGAGGCTTAGCTGAAACGAAGCTGGTATAGACAGGGCTATTAAGCGGTAGCCCAGCTCCGAAGCCTTCAATGCCATTTGTCTCACTTGTTCCATGTCGTTTAGATTTGGCTTCAGATTTATGTCAGCGAAAACTCTCTTCATGAAATTATCCCAAAACTCCTACAAAAATCGACAATCTCTTTTAAAGCGGATTTTTTAAAGTGAATTTTGAAGTGTATAGGATCTGTTGTGCCAAGCTTAAACTCATTTAGGTAAGCCGCCTGCTTATCAAGCCTTATGTAGAGGCAACCCTTCTCGACGTGTTGCTCGATTTCGCTGCCCAAAACCTCCTTATCTAAGACGCCTAAGCTTGAAGCAAGCTTTTCAAGGAAGGCCTTAACCTGCTCTTTTTCCTTAATTCTAGTTTCAAAAAGTGTTATTGGGTTTCCATGATGCCCGGTTAAATTTGACTTTTTAAACACAATACTTTCAGAAACTTGTTGAGGAAGCGTGTTGCGCACTGCAGATAAAACTTTCCCTTCATCTTCTGTGGCGTGGGCAAATACCCTTATATCAATGTAGGTTGCAGGAACTTTAGAAGACAAAACGGCATCACTGCTGTTTACTACTCTTTTTTACGCTTTTAGCTTTTCCCTTCTTTACAGCTGGCTTGGAAACATTCTCAGCCTTGGTCTTCACTAGCGCTGCCAGAAACTCTTTTAAAGCCTTGACATTTTCTTCATGCGCTGTTTTCCTTCTAGAGTCAACTGGAATGCCAAGCTTCAAGGCTTGTTTTAAGCTTAATTTAACTCCTTTTAGCTCTCCGAGGCTGAAGCCCTTTCCTAATCGTTGTTTTCCACCCTTTTTGAAAACAAGGGGTTTCATTCCCGCCATAGAGGCTAGTCTCCCGTTGCTGCTTTTCTGCTTGGCCTGGCTTTTTCAGCTCCACGTCCCTTTTTTCTTAAGCCTCTAACCTTTTTGCCTGCGCTTGTTAAGCCTCTGAAAACTCTTCCCTTATGTTGTTTTTGGCATATCCAGTTTATGTCTTTGTCTGTTTTAACAGCTGGATGATGTGGGTCAACCATTATAACTTCAAACCATTTGAAACGTCCGTCTTCGCCAACCCAGTAGGAGTTTAAAACTTCTAGGTTTGGAAACTTTCTGGCGGCTCGCTCCTCAGCGATAAGCCTCAAGCTTTTTGCAGGCTTATACTTTTTAACACCCATTCTTTTTGGTCTTCTTCCAGCCTTTGGACGTTGTTTTCGCAGTCCGCTTCGCCTGACACGGACACGGACGATGACGAAGCCTTGCTTCGCCTTGTAACCAAGCTTTCTTGCTCTATCTAAGCGTGTTGGTTTTTCCACACGGACTATTGCTGGTTCCCTCCGCCACTCTATTAACCTCTGGCGCATCAGCTCATCTAAAAATGATTCTTCTGGCTTTTTCCAAGCCTCTGCAATATATTTGTACGCCATTTGTTTTTCACCTCATTATTGTTTATGGTTCAACCAAACGGTTACATCCCAGCGGATTTCTATCCGCCACTGGCTCTCAATGATTGCCCAACCACAAAAATAAACTTTTCCAGCAAGTTAACCATTTTTAGCCTCAAGCACAGCTTTTTTAACGAGAAAATAGCCGCTTTGTCCTTCCCAAACCTTTTCTGCCTCAAGAATTCTCAGCCTTTTCCTAAAAATAGGGGCGTCAAGAACAAGGGTTTCATACTCGCCCCCTTCACCCACAAGGGAGACGCCAAAACGCTTATTCAACTCTGCCAGCGCCTGAACAGTTTCCGCGTCAAGCTTTCTTCCTAGCCACTCTTTTGAAAAGCCATAGGCATAAACACCAGTTATTATAACTTCAAATTTAAGGTCTAAAATTTCCTTTAATATTTTAGTTGGATTTTCTTGCCAAAGTGGTGTTAAACACTTAAGCTTTAACTGTTTGCAGATTTCCTCTATCCTGGCCTTTTGATAGTTTGAGGCTATTGTTCCGGAAACAAGCCCATCCACGTCAAGCTTTGCAACTAGACGCTTCAAATCGTCAACTTCAGCTTCCTTATCTCCAGACGTTTCACCTTGGATGAGAGGTATTCCAACAGCCTCCGCGAACAAGTTCATCAAATGGATGTTTGGGTAGTGAAACATCCAACTGTCCTCTTTTTGAGGGATCATACTTACCAAGTACTTCGCTTCATGGCCCATGTTTAGAATTCGGTGAAGGGCTAAGGTTGAGTCTTTTCCACCTGTGGCTAAAACTGCAACCTGCATGTTTCGCTTATCCCATAAGCTTTGTTTTTGCCTCTCTGAACAACACTTCAGTCTTAAGTCGCCACTTCTCAAAATCTTTTGGCGTTTTTGGATAATTCCGGTAGTGAGCCTTAACCCTATTCATTAAATTGACAGTAATCATCAGTTTGTTTAGAAAATGAACCCGCTTTAAGCCTCTAAAAACTCTTTTTGCTGTTTCGGTTATATTTAGGTGGAAATCCTCCCCCAAGCCAGCTTTCAAAACATCCTCTTCCGTTAAAAGTTTGTATTTCATTCCATAGTTTAGGTCCTCGTCGCTGCACTTTAGAAGCAGAAGCCTAAAAACGTCGAGGCTAGCCTGCTTTGTCCCATAACTTTCCATATACCTAACGTTGTAATGCCATAAAGTTTCTTTACTTACATCACTTTTCTCCAGAGCCTCGACAATTGTTTCTCCGGCTAAATGCCCACTTATCATTGATGGTCCTATACCACCTCCATGAATTGGGTTTACTAGGCATGCAGCATCCCCGGTGATTATTACACCGTTTCCAACCATGTTGTCTAGGGATCTTCTTGTAGGGTCATACCATGCACCACCGCTTAGTAGTAGTGAACCCTCGAAAAGCGGCTTTGTTAAAACGTGCTTGTAAAACTGACTTTTTGGGTTGGGAAATTTGCCGCGCATGCAAACCCCAAGTCCAGCATTAACCTTGGCGCTGCTTTTGTAGAAAATCCAAGTGTAGCCGCCGGGAGTCACCTTCTGGTTGAGGTAGATTTCGCAGTACTCTTTGCCTTCAACTTCCCGCTTGAGCTGTCTAATCTCTCTATAACAAGCCTCCACATCCTCGTTGGCTATTTCCTTTTCAATCCTCATTTCGTCGGGAAGTTTCCGCCTAACAACAGCTAGAAAGCCGCTTGCATCCACAACAGTTTTCCCCTCTATACGAATTTTTTCGCCAGTTTTCATGTTTTTCGCCAAAACTCCAGTCACGAAGCCTTCCTTAACCATAGGCTCTAAACATTGGATTGAATCGAGAAGTTCCGCTCCGCTGTCCAGTGCCATCCTCAAAAGCCACTGGCCAAACAGGTGCCTATTCAAAAGGAAACCAGAAAAATCCTCATGTCTAACAGTGAAAACTGTTTCCAAGTCCGGCGAGTATATTTTGACCCCTTCTATTCGTCTTTCCAACTCGCCGTGCTGCGGGGGCTTCAGGTCTAAAGCCTTTAGATGATGCTCTCCTAGGGCGTCTCCGCAAATTTTCTCGCCTATCTCCCTCTGACTTTTTCGCTCAACAAGGCAAACTTTTAAGCCAGCTTCAGCAGCCGTTTTTGCCGCTAGACAACCAGCTGTACCAGCACCCACGACTATAACATCATACCTCATTTATAAGCCTCAAATTCTGGTTTACTTTAACCTTTATAAATATTTGAAGTATGCTTGTCCACACTTAATGTAGCCAAATTATGTTTTCTGGGATGTCTTCCATGGTGTTGGTATAACTGTAGTCTCCTTCGGCGTGTCAAACACCATGCATGTCAGCGTCTTTTCTATGCCCTTCACAGTCCTCAACTTGTCTATCACAAACCTTCCAATAGAGTCAACATCCTTATCCTTAACTTTTATCAGAATATCCCAGTCTCCAGATATTATGTGAACTTCTTGAACTTCTGGAAACTTTGAAATTTGCTCTGCTATGGCTCTCTGTGATAATGGAGTCTCTTTATCGGTTCTGTAGGAGAAAGACGCCAATATGAAGGCTGTCACTCCAAAGTTCAATTTTTTATGGTCAAGAATGGCTCTATACTCCTTTATTATTCCCTGTTGTTCCATCCTCTTTATTTTTGCAAAGACCGTGGTTATCGGCGAGTTTATTTTTTTGGCAATCTCTTTCGCCGTCATTTTACAGTTTTTCTGCAATAGGTTCAATATTGCTAAATCTTTCTCGTCAAGTTTGAGGCTCATATGTAAAAATTACATATAATCAAACTTAAAAAGGTTACCATTTGATAAAAATACAGATTTTTCAATAAAAAATTTAAAAGCTTGGCCGTTCACTTTTCCCTCTCATGAGCAGCGAACCCCTCGAAAGCCTAAAGAAAAGATACATAACATTAAGAAACAATGGGCTGACCAACGTTTTTAAAGTTCAAGATGAAATAATCTCTTCAATTAGAGCTTTTCTAAAAACTGAAGGTTTCGTCGAAATTCTGGCACCCATTATTGGACCTGTAACAGACCCCGGCATAAGAGGTGCAAAGCAAGTAACCATAGACTATTATGGCGTGCCTTTTAAAGTGATGAGCAGCATGATACTTTACAAGCAAATGATAATCACTGCTTTGCCTAAGATTTTTGCCCTTTCACCAAACATCAGGCTGGAGCCCTTAGAAACATTGAAAACACGCCGCCACCTGACAGAGTTTAGACAAATAGACCTTGAAGTGGCTTATGCTACATGCGAAGAGGTTATGAAGCTTGGCGAGAGAATGCTTTGCCAAGTTATAACCGATGTAAAAAACAAGTGTAGCGAAGAGCTTGGAGAGCGCGGAAAAACCTTGAAAGTGCCAAGAGTTCCTTTCGAAAGATACACATACAAAGAAGCCCTTGAAATTCTGAAAAGTGTTGGAATAAACGTGGAGTATGGCAAAGAAATTCCATGGGAAGCTGAGGAAGCCATATCACAAATGCACAGCGAACCCTTCTGGATAACAAACTTTCCAATCACAGCGAGAGGTTTCTATTACATGGAAAATGAAGAAGAACCCGGCGTCTTAGAAGACTTTGACCTAATATATCCAGAAGGTTTCGGTGAGGCAATTTCAGGCGGGAAAAGGGAGCATAGATATGGCAAGCTCGTTGAGAGAATGCGGAAAAGCGGCGAAAATTTAGCTGATTACGGGTGGTATTTGGACATGTTAAAGGTTGGGATTCCGCCTTCAGCAGGTTTTGGAATAGGTGTTGAAAGGCTGACAAGGTTTATTTGTGGTCTTGAAAACATTTGGGATGCCGTTCCATTTCCAAAAGTTGCAGGAATACCCTCCCCATAACTTGCTGGAAATTTAGCTAGAATATGAATTTCTAATTCATAATTGTTAATTATATTTTGGGCAAACTGTGGAAAACGTGAATATCAAAGAAGGCGCAACTAAATGATGAAAAAAGCCACAGTTAAAAAGAGTGAAATATACACTGTTGATTTGACAAAAATTGATGGAGACGGAGCCTTCCCATGTCCAAAATGTGGAGTTATAATATCACCAGACGACGAAACCGAGGAGGTCTACCAAATCGTTGAAACAAAGGTTAAAGGAGACGAGCTGGCAGAGCTAATTCTTCAATGCAATAAATGCGGCAGCATCATAAGGCTTGTGGGCTTCCTGCAACAGCCAATGGAAGGCTAAAGGAGACATTCCGCTTACTTTTCTTTCTCAAAACTTCTGCTTACCGTAACAAAAACAAGCCACAATATGGTCCCGTAGAAAATCCCGTTAAAAACAGCACCCACAAACCTTAGATATTCGTCGGCAATTTTCCCAATAAAAGTGCATATGATATTCCCTGGAAAAATGGGAGAAGGAATCAAAAGTGAAGCAGCTAGGAACATTGAGAAGAAAACGATTAAGATTGGTATGCCCTTCATATTTTGTTTCCTATGATTGTAGATATGTTTCCTAAGAGAGATCTGGCATCTTGACATTTAATAAGCTTTGCTGTAGAATTGCTGAACAGAGATACAGTTCGTTAAACTCCAAAGAGTTCCCTAAATAAGGCAATTAAAGAATAAAATAGGTCATACAAAACCGAGGAAAGAACAAAAATTATCACTAGAACTGCAAACAAAATTTTTCTGCCTCTTGATAAGCTTGAGACGTCATCCAATGGACCTGGATGTTTAAACGTGGACATGAATAATACGAAAAGCGCCATGGGCCAACTTACAAGAGCCAGAAAGACTATGGAGAGAATCGTTAAGATTCCTCTAACTTTGTCGCTGAAAAGAGATCTTGTTATGTGTCCGCCATCGAGCATGGCAGCCGGCAGTAAATTAAGCATCGTTATAAAGAAGCCTATCCACCCGGCTAAGGCTACTGGATGCAACATCACCACCAAAATGTAGCCGGGCTTTCCATTCATGGGATGCGGCGGAAGCGCGCGCGCATCTGATAGGAAATAGCCAGCAGCAAAAGTTGTTCCTACAGTTGCAAAAAGCAAAAGCCAGTTAACGAGAGTGTTGCTGGGTTTAGCTGGCGGTTTAGGAAAGATTTTCAGAACGATTTTTTCATTATGCCTTCGCAGGTATGCTACCAAATTCATTGGCTTAAGCATTTCAAGCAATTTAAGGAAGGCTTGTTTTGTTTCTTGATGCTGTTTAAGGTAGAATGTGGGAATGTTATGCTCTACTAAGGCTTCTTCTATTTGGAAATTCTCGCAAACGATTTCCTTCAATTTTTCGAATTCTGTCTGACTTGTTTGCCTCTCTGTCTCGTTCATATTTTCGCGCTTTGAGTTTTAGATCACCTATAGAATTTTTGCGTGTTAGAAAAGGTTATCGGAGGGTTAATCTGGTTTTTAATCAGATTCGGAACCTGAAGATGTAAAATTAAGTTAAAGGCGAAAAATTGCTGATAAAGCTGAAAAGAAGAAATAAGAAACCGTTGGAATCGAGCTTCATAAGTAATCAGTCCGGTTGTACTAGTCATGAAAAGAACAGAAGAGATCACATAAATGAATTTAATCACAGTTATGTCACATTCAACTGAATCAAGCAATAACACAATAATTGTGCTTCATGAAATTTATGAGTTACTATTAGAACGGGAATATTCATATGAAGACATCGGGCGCCAACAAAATTTATTAGAGGAAACTGGCCTTTAAAAGGCTGTCCAAAATGATAATCAAAATGTTCACCGTTGGCAAACTCTTCACCAACTGCTACATTGCAGCATGCCCGGAAACGGAGGAAGCCATAATTATTGATCCCGGATTTGATAGTGCCTCTGAAGCGGAAAAGATATTCATGTTTATTGAGGAAAACGCTTTAAAACTAAAGTTTATTGTGAACACTCATGGTCATCCAGACCACATTTGCGGGAATGGAATAGTTAAGAGAAAGTTTCAGACGCCAATTCTAGTCCATGAGAAAGACGCGTTTATGCTTGGAACCCTCGGCAAAGTGATCGGAAAATTCTTCGGCGTTAACAGTTCTTCACCATCAGCAGATACCCTCCTAAAAGACGGAGACTACGTGAAGTTTGGGAAAGTAGCCCTAAAAGTCATGCACACTCCGGGGCATAGTCCGGGAGGCATATCCCTAATAGGCGAAAATGAAGTGTTCACCGGTGACACTTTATTTGCCGGTTCCATTGGGAGGACAGATTTTCCACAAAGCTCAGAATCTGATATGAAAGAATCGTTAAAGAAATTGGCGGCTTTGCCAGAAAATTTTAGGGTTTATCCTGGGCATGGTCCAACAACAACAATTGGAGAAGAGAAGAGAAGCAACCCATTCCTCATTATGGAGTGGTGAAGACGAGGAGCGTTTTACAGAGCCTCTCTGAAAAGGTCCTCGTTCTTTCCAATTTTCAAATCTTTCGCGCTTGATTTCTCGCAAAACTCCACAATACCTCTTAGACCCTTAAAAATTACCACCGGTGTGGCTTCCTCACCCTGTCCCATAAGAAGCTCTGCTGCGGCGGCGATTTCATCCACAACAGCTACATTCTTAACCTTCAATATGTATCCATAAAGGTCCCTTTTGCCCCTATAATCCTTAAAGGGTTTAATTCCAGCCAATCCTATGGCAAAGTTCACCTGTCCACGCCTGAAGGGTCGGCTATAAGTGTCACACACTATTACTGCTACCTCCTTCCCAGTCAACCTCTTTATTTCTTCTCGGCATTTTTTCGCTGAGGCATCTGGGTCCTCAGGAAGAAGTGTAAAGTTGCTTTCCCCTTCAACGTTTGACTTATCTATCCCAGCATTTATACACACCAAACCACGAACATCCTCCACGAGCAAGATTTCACGTGAAGCCTTTATGACCTCCTTAGTTTCCCTTAAAACAAGCTCCACAAACTTCGGACCTTTTCCAGTTTTTTCGGCAATTTCCTTAGCCTTTTCAGAAGGGACAACCTCTTTAAGGTTGACGATTCTCCCCTCAGCCTTCGAAAAAATTTTTTGGGCAATAACAATTATGTCTCCATCCTCAATTTCCAAACCATTTCTCCTCGCAGATCCAACAATTATTTTTGCTATGTTATCTCCCCGTTTTATGAGGGGGAAACCTTCAAGGGCTATGGCTTTAAACTCCTTCAAGGTTTACGCCAGCTTTTGCTTTCCTAAATGATGTGCCTCCTTTATGTTAAAACTCTTGCTTTCCACTAGCCTTTAAAATAGACTTGCATGATGTATTTCCAAGTTTTATTTTGAATTCATAATGCTTAAGCAAGCCCTAGGCAAAGGATAGCTTAACATAATAAAAGGATGCGTTCATATGAAAAACAAAATAAAAACTCTAGCTTTGGTCATCAGTATAATTTTCAGTTTAACCGTTTTTTCTCCTGAAAGTTTATTCCCAACCGTGAAAGCAACCTATGTTGAAGGAGAAATAGCAATAAACACTACTTGGACCCTTGTAGACAGCCCCTTCATACTCTCTGGAAATGTCACAATTCGTAAGGGTGCAACATTAATCATTGAACCTGGAGTTGAAGTAAGATTTGGTGGAAACTTCTCACTAATTGTTAATGGGAGACTTATTGCAAAAGGATCGGAACCCAATAGACTGATAAGATTCACCTCAAACAAGGAGACACCTGAACCTGGAGACTGGAGGACAATCTACTTCAACGGGACCGGTCAACCTCCTTCACTGCTGGAAAACTGTACGGTAGAGTATGGTGTGAATGGTATAACAATAGCGAATGGTGAGCTTACGATTCGAAGTAGCACCGTGCGCCTGAACTCTAAGGATGGGATAGTAATGTTAAATGGCTCGGTGACCGTTGGACGTGAAAACTCAATATGTAACAATACTGCAAGCGGCATTTACATAAATGGAGGCAACGTAGTAGTAGAGGATAACATCATAGAATTTAATGGAGACGGCATAATCTTAACGGGAAATCTAACATCATTCAACATTAACATAACAAAGAACAGTGTAAACCTAAACGGAAAAAGCGGCATATCGTTCCTAATAGAAGATTACAATCAAGACAGCTTTGTTGTAAGAAACAACGTAGTAGCCTTAAACTATTACGGGTTCTATGTTTCTACAGACGCAAGCACCATCATAACACGAAACTACATACGCCAAAATGAAATTGGGGTCTTTTATGAACTTGGAAGTGGCCACAAAGCGAATTTCAACGACATTGTTGGTAATGTTCTAGGCATGGATGTTTCAGCTGATGCCACAGTGGATGCGACACGTAACTACTGGGGAGACCGTAGTGGACCATATCATGAGTTGTTAAACCCAAAGGGGAAAGGCGACAAGGTAGGTGGCGATGGTGTTAACCTTGACTTCATATTCTTCTTAACAGCGCCAATAGATTATAGTAATCATCCACCAACAGCGGTTTTATGGACGGACAAGACTACGGTTGCACCCGGGCAAGTGGTTGCTTTTGTTGGTTTTGACTCCTCTGATGAAGGGCGTGTTGACCAGTACTTTTTCGACTTTGGGGATGGGTACAACTCAGGCTGGACAACACTTTCAATATTTTTTCATAACTATACTACAACTGGAAACTATGTTGCTCGCTTATGGGTTATGGACGATTTTGGTGAAGTGAGCAGCCCAGCCTTCACGACTATTTATGTGGAGAATTTGCCATCCCTAAATGTTGAGCTTATTACTAGTAGCAACAGAGTTCCATCTGGTGGAGAAATTTCGATAACGGTGCATGTTTCACAAGGCGGAAGTCCTGTAGAAGGTGCCAACGTAACTTTCTTCTCCATTAAAGGTGGAAGTTTTGCGACAAAATATGCTTTGACGAATTCTTCTGGTTATTTCACAACGTCGTTTACGGCACCAGCGGTCGAAGAAATAACTGATATACGGATTATAGCTAAAGCTTCTAAGAGCGGGTTTGCAGACGGCTCTTATCACCAATATTTGACTGTTTTACCACCCCTAAGCGTTGATGTTGTAGCCCAACCATTAGAGGTTTTGTCTGGAGAAACATCCACAGTTAGCGTTTATGTCTCTTGGATTGGTGAGCCGGTTGAGGGTGCTAACATCACCTTATTGTCAACTAATGGTGGAAGCTTCGATGAACCTTCCAAATTAACGGATTCCAGTGGTAAAGCCTTCTTCACATTTAATGCTCCACAAACTTCCGGAGAAATCCAAACAACAATTATGGCGCATGCCTTAAGGGGGGGATTCACTGATGGCGAGGGGCAAACAACGATAACGATAAAGCCAAAAATGTTCATGGTGAGGGTTACCGCAGAGCGCAACACAACAGTTTCAGAGGAAACGGTGATAGTAACAGTGCACGTTGAACACAATGGGGAAAGTGTTCAAGGAGCCAACGTAACTTTGTCCACCAGTGCTGGAACAATTTCACCCACGTTTAACTCTACCGACAGTTATGGGAATGTCACTTTCAGATTTGCAACGCCGCCAGTTTCAGGGGAAACGAACATCACAATAAATGCGACTGTCTCGAAAACAGGATTTGCCACAAACACAAGCTCTTTGGTGTTGACCTCCAAACCGGGAATTTTAACAATAGTAATTGAGCCAAGGACATACTCTGCACCGCCAGAAAGTCCTGTTGAAATAGATGTTTATGTAAGATGCGATGGCAGACCAGTAGCAGGTGCAAATGTTACGGCTACAATTAGCGCAGGAGTAATAACTTTGGAACCATGTTTGACAGATGCGAATGGCCATTGTATATTTTCTTTTTTGACGCCGAAGACTAGTGAAACGATGAATTTAATGGTTACTGTGAATGCGACGAAATTTGGGTATGTGGCCTCTCCAACTGGTGTATCATTAACTGTTATTTCGGAGGCTGGTGGCATACCTTGGCTGACGATTTTGCTTGTGCTTATTCCAGTGTTGCTTGTGGTTATGATTGCTGTGTTGGTGAAGTTTGGGGTTATTCAGGTTTCGTTTGGTGAGGAAGAAGAGGATAGTATTTCGTAAGACGCAATATTTAATAACCCAACGTATATTGATATATAACATAAGTACAGGAGAGTGCACATGACCAAACTGCTCCTCAAAGAGAAACTCGCAAAAATCAGGAAAGTGAGAATAAGAATTAACATTGGAAAGCCTAAGAAGAAGGCAGTTATTCCACCGCCCCCTCCAAAGCCCATTCCTAAAGGCTTCAAAGTTGTGGAGAGATATCCCCTTTACGAGCCATTTGCTCATGCAGCCATAGTGCAAAATCCGAGAACGGGCGAGTACAAGTATATACTAGACGAGTTGCAGCTCGACCAGTTGGAGAGGAGCATTTACAATCGGATTCTTGAGATACTCCTCGCTGAAATAGAGTCTCCTAAAGAGGAAATAATTGATCCCAGAAAGTTCTTCGCGGAAGAAGCCAAAAAAATTGTTGACAAGTACCGCATAAGCCTAGGGTGGCTTCCAGACGTTTCATGGTACAAGATTCTCTACCACGCTGAAAGGGACCTTGTTGGTTTTGGAAGAATAGACCCATTAATGCGGGACCCAAATATTGAGGACATCTCATGTGATGGTGTGAACAAGCCCGTTTATGTTTGGCACAGAAACTACGAAAGCATCGAAACAAACTTGGAATTTGAAAATGATGAAGAGCTTGACAACATGGTTGTTAAGCTTGTCCACATGGCTGGAAAACACGTAAGCTCAGCCTTCCCAATTGTAGACGCCTCGCTTCCTGGTAAGCACAGGCTTGCAGTCTGTTATAGGCGTGAAATTACGCCCTTCGGCACAGCCTTCACAATTAGAAAGTTCAGGGAAGATCCCTACTCAATAGTAGACCTCATAAATCTCGGCACCTTTTCAGAGGAGATGGCTGCCTACTTCTGGCTATGCCTAGAAAACAGAGCCTCAATAATGGTTTTAGGAGGAACGGCAGCCGGGAAAACAACAGCCCTAAACGCTTTAGCATGCTTAATTAGACCTGGAAGCAAAATAATCACAATAGAGGAGACGGCGGAGCTTAACCTCCCCCACGAAAACTGGGTTTCCTTAATTGCGAGGCAAAGCTATGGACTTGGCGGAAGCAGTGTCGGCGAGGTAACCCTCTTCGACCTCGTTAAAACCTCTATGAGGCACCGTCCAGACGTGCTCATAGTGGGAGAAATTAGAGGACAAGAAGCCTACGTGCTTTTCCAGGCACTTGCCACTGGTCACGGCGGCATGTGCACAATGCACGCTGAAAACTTGGATTCTGCCATTAAACGTTTGACCCAGAAGCCAATGGACATCGCGCCAGCCTACATCCCGCTGATGAACATCGTCTTGTCAGTTCAGAGGGTGCACCTGCAAAAGTCTGGCGAACGGAAAGCCTACAGGCGTGTAATGAACGTGAACGAGATAGCTGACTACGAGGATTACAGGTGTACGTTCAAGTGGCATCCAGTGAGAGACGAGCACTTGCCATCATTGAACAAAAGTATAATGCTGGCTGGAATTTCAGAGCGTCTTGGCGTCAGCAAGAAGGACTTGCTAGATGAAATTGATAGGCGCAAACAGATTTTGCACTGGATGCGAGAGCGCAACATAAGAAGCTACAGGGATGTAGCCGCAATAATTGCAGAATACTACGCGCGTCCCAGACAGTTCTATGAAAGAGTCTTCGCCCTAGAGGAGGTGAAGGCTATTGCCATTTCTGGAAACGCTTGAAGCATGGTCCTTTCGCATCTTTGGAAGGGTGGCACCCCTCTTCCTAAAGCATGTTGTTGAGTTCAAAGACTATTTGGAAAGGGCGAAAATTAAGATTTACCCTGAAACCTATGTTTCACTAATGCTTTTCATATCTGTTTTAACAATTCCTGTGAGCATAATCTCTATAATAGTGTTATACTTTTTTGGTTTCCTGCCAGCAATATTCCTCGTGCCGTTTCCAATCTATGTGATGATAGGATTCTTCCTCATACCATTGTCAAAGGCTAGCGAAAGAGCCTCCAACCTTGAGAGGGAAATGCCCTTCGTAGCTGCCTACATCAGCGTTATGGCTTCTGGTGGTATAGCCCCCTATACGAGCTTTAAACGTTTAGCCGAGGTTGAGCTTATGCCAGCCATGCGAATAGAAGCCAGAGAGATAATAAAGGACGTGGAGATCTTTGGAATAGACCCTCTGACAGCGATAGAAAACGCGGCTAAAAGAAACCCCCTAGACGTTTTCAAAGACTTTTTGGCAGGCTACGCCTCAACCGTCATAATAGGCGGAGACGTAGGACATTTTCTGGAGAGAAAAGCTGAAGACATTTTCAAGACAAGGGCTATGCGTGTTAAGGCTGCAGCTGAAAGGCTCGGAATGCTCTTAGAGACTTTCATAATTGTAATGGTTTTAATGTCCATGTGCTTCTTTATTCTATTCGCAGTTGAAAGTATGCCTAATGTTGGTGGGGGAGGCATGTTTTCTATGCAGGGAGGCATGATCCTTTATACATATCTTTTCACACCTATGCTTTCTCTGGTTTTCATTTATTTGGCTCATAGTACGCAGCCGAAAACACCTGTTGTTGACTTGCGTCCTTACAAGGTTTTCGGGATCTGCAGTATAATTGGGGCAATGCTTCTGGTTCTCTTGACAAACTTCTTTGGGATGGTTGAGGTTCCATTCTTCAGCCTAATCAGTAGAATTGTTGATTTGCCAACAGCAATAGCAATAGCCCTCTTTGTTACAGCAGCTCCAGCAGCCATCGTTTACCACAGAGCCAGTAGCCAGAAGGCAAGCATAGAGCGGGGAATCAACAGCTTCTTAAGGGACTTGACGGAGATTAGGAAAACGGGTTTGTCGCCTGAGAAATGTATTGAAAGCTTATCCAACAGGGATTATGGCGATTTCAGCAGGGAACTGCGCAAAATTAGCTCCGAAATTTCATGGGGCATTCCCCTTAGAAAAGTAATTATGGACTTTGTAAAGCGGACAAAAAGCTGGATGGCTCAGCTTGTCATGTTTCTCCTTGTGGAAACGATAGATGTTGGTGGGGGCACAATAGCCATGATTGAATCGCTTGCAAGATTCAACAATTTGACGCAGGAGGTTGAGAAGGAAAAGAAGATGGCTACACGTCCATACATAATGATGCCTTACTTTGCTTCAATTCTTCTCGTAGCCACAACAATTATGATGATAAACTTCTCCTCAGCCACAAGGGGGGTTGCCGGCGGTGCATCAACGCCAATCATGACTGAAGTAACAGAAATATTCGTTACTGCCGTAATCTTTCACAGTTATATGATAGGCTTAGTGGCTGGAAAAATAAGCGAAGAATCCGTTGCTGCAGGCTTTAAACATGCGGCTGCTCTTGTGATAATTGCCGCTTTGGCTTCTGAGTTGGTGCCTATCTTTTTCAAATTTTAAAGCATGCTTCAGAAGATTTTATTAAAAAATATTTTTTATTTGTATATATACTTGAGAGTCACGATTAGACACCTATTTAGGTCCTAACTTTCCGTTTCACTTCGGATTATTTATATTAGGATTATTTGTTAAGTCCATGAATGTTGTCAGCGCTGTACTGAGTTTGAGTACTCCGTAATTGTACCTATCTTTAATAAGCGTGACAGCGTCGATGCACGTGCATGATGTGATATGGTCTATTAAACATCAAACTAGAAGCCATCAAAAATTATAATTATAATCGTTGATAACAGCTCAACATATGGCAGTACAAAAATATTAGAGGATTATGCTTGTAGAGGGGAAATTCAATACATACGTTTTGAAGTTAATCATGGTAAGTCTTATGTGATAAATTACGCGTTAAACTTTGTTAGTACACCTTTCGTGCTCATAGTGGATGCTGACACTTATTTATCGTCAAGCTTCGTTCACAATGTAATGTGTGGTTGCTACTCAAAAGATGTTGTAAGCGTCTGCGGCCGGGTTTTACCAAGTCATTATTCAGCTCTACACAGAAAAGCAGACTGGCGGAATACCTTTACGGACAAAGAGTTTATAAGCCTCTACAAACAAGGTTTAACGGGCTCTGGGTTTTAGCTGGTTGTATAATGTGGCGAACATAGTGCTTCTAAAAATGGTGGTTTTCCAAAAGACTCTATTGTTGAAGACCTTGAGCTTACATGGAAAGCCCAAAAAGATTAACCTTGTCAACTATAACCCCGATGCAATATGCTTCACAGAAGACCCTGAACCTTTAAAATCATACATCAAGCAAGTTCAACGCTGGTTCAGTTGGAGACCATCAGTTAAGAAACATTTCAAGGAAGTTCGAAAAGGATTGAAGTTCACCGTTCTCTGGGTTATTGGAGAATCCTTAGACTTTCTGTTGTATCTTGGTATAATTATCTATTTACTGGCAACATTCCAGTGGCTGCAGCCTTATTAATGCCTTATTAATGCTTAGCTTTGATGCCTTAACACTAACCGTTATAACATATAATGAGGCCAGAAAAATCTCCATGGTTAAACAAGCAATTTCAGGGCTTGCATGGCACTAATTATTACGTTATCTTAACGCCTTGTTGTTCTTCAAAGCGTTGATTAAGCCGGATAGAAAATGGTGACGTCAATTCAAGCTTTAGCTATGTCACACGTATTGCTATAAACGGTATATTCTGTCCATAATCTGCGTTGCCAATTTTGCCGAACAGAAGAATAAACAAGGGAACAACATTACCCCTCGATCTGGATGCTTGCGTTGGGCCAAAATATACCTGAGTTGGTTTACCGTACTCCAATATTTGGAAATCAAACTTCGCAAGTTTATTATCTATAACTTTCCTTATAGGCCATATGTCTGATTTTAGAGTTTCGGCGAAAGGGGTTACAGCCCAAACATAGGAATCTTTAGTTAAGTTTATTGGTTGATGGGAAGGATCTAAATTGATTAGTGTGATGCACAGAAGAGTATATTTAGTTCCGTCTATGGTGAAACTATAATAAGGAGTTCCAATGTCTGTTCCATCATTAACATTTGGAACAATGTAATACTTGAATTGTTTTATATCCATGGCTATTGAGCCAATACCCTCTGCCACCTGAGCTACTATTATGTTTTCTTTAAGCGGTACAGCGTTTCCTCTTGAAGTAATAAACCATGAGTTAAAAATATGACTCGGATCAGAACCGTTTATTTTAATTTTAATAGCCTTAAAACCTCTGAGAGACAATTTTTCACCAGGTTTCAGGCAAATATTTAAAGTGTCATTGACTCCATAGTTCCCAATATTTACGTCAAACACCCAGAGAGTAGTTAAATTAACAAACAATGGACACTCGTTTCTTACATCAACCTCAACAGATATTACGCCTCTAGACCCAGTATAGGTAACATTCTCAGCTGTTAACCTTTCATTTAAGCGGTCCACCTCAAGCTGATTTTTCTCCTTCACGGCTTGAAAATATTCAGTGTTCTGTGAAAGGGTCCAGAGAAAGACGCTTGCAGATAATACTAATGCTACAAGAACCATGAATATTGTTCCAATTACTGATGAGAAAGCCTTCGGATTATCTATTAACTTTCTAAAAATTTTCCTAAGGGTTAAATGTGTAGTCAAAGGTTGATCCCCTCCCTGTTACAACTCGAACAGAATAACTAGCACCAGTGATAAGGGAAAACGAGGAAAGCGTGAAACATCCTTCTTCACCCTTATCTAAATCTTGATCTGCAATTGGGGCACCATTAAAATACTTTAAAGAAGGGCTTGAAAACACTTTGACAAGTGTTCCATTATTGCTAAAATAAACATAAACAGTTTTTATAGTTATATTATCGATAGTTCCGCAGTTTAATAAATAAACCGTTAAGTTACCCTTATTATAGGAAACGTATTCGAACACTAAACGTTCCTTTAGTTTAGCTATGTCTGAGTTCATGGCCTCGCTGTACTGCTGATTATATGCAGAAGATTTAGATTGAGCCCAGAAAAGAACTACAAAGCTAATAGTGATAACTGCACTAGCTAAAATAACATTTGAAATAGCGACACTTACAGCATTTCTTTTTTTCCAAACAATGCTCAGTTTCTTTTTTAATTGCATGTCATAACACTCGATATTTTAGATATTCTAAATTATTCTACGAATAACTATCTATTAAATCTTACTAATCACTACGATTTAATTCTGCGCACATTTTATAACAGTCGCTAACACTTTATCCTGAATTTAGATTTCTAGTTCATACACGTTAAATATGAAACCATAGGATTTACTACAACAAGGTGAAAACATGTCTGCAAGAGAATTAAAATCTAAAAAAGCCATATCCCCAATACTCGCAACACTCCTACTAATAGTAATAGCAGTTGCCGCTATAGTTGTAACATATGCATGGATAATGATATACATGCGCAGCGCAGGACAACAAGCAGGCATACAACTCAACATAGAAGCTGTAAACTGGCCGAACAACAGCACCATTAAGCTTTACGTAAGAAACACTGGAACATCAGATGCAACCATTGATGCAGTTTATGTAGGCACATCCTCAACAAACCTTGTAAAGCAGACTGATGTGACTTACAATCCAACAAGCAAAGTTGTTACGGCAAATGGAGGAACAATAGAGATAACGGTCACCTATCAGTGGACCCCCCAAACAACATACTACTTTAAGGTCGCACCATCAACCGGACCAGCCGCAGAATTCAGCGCAAGAGCACCAGCATCAGCACCCTAAAACTTTTAAAAAGCTAAATTCAGCTTTTATTAAGTGTTTATAAGATACTTTCTCTAAACTCAAAAAAGCAGTGAATAAAATGCAAGCTTCGATCGAAGCCGCCAAAATAGGTTTAACCACGTTTTTTCTACTTTACGCTTCTTGGAGCGACTATAAAACTCGGGAGGTAAGCAACAACGTCTGGATTTTGTTCGCCCCACCAGCGTTCGCCTTAACCTTCGCAGAACTCTTCCTTTTCGATTTTTCCATGTTCCCTTACTATGGGCTTTGCTTCGCCTTAACATCAGCCTTCGCCATAATCCTCTTTTATGCTGGAGGTTTTGGCGGGGCAGATGCAAAGGCTTTAATGTGCCTCGCCTTGGCTTTACCCTTCTACCCGAAAGAGTTTATAAAACCCTTGGGCGAAACATCGCCAATAATGGACATGTTTTTTCCAGTAACCGTCTTCAGCAACTCCGTGGTTTTGGCAGCCCTAACAGCCATATACTTACTCTTTCACAACATTGTTTGGCGTTGGAGAACAGGCAAACAACTTTTTGAGGGAGAACAGAAAGAGGCGCCAATTGGCAAAAGGCTTCTGGTTCTGGTGACTGGCTATAAAGTTAATGTTGAAGAGTTGAAGGAGAAATGGCATATATACCCACTAGAAGACGTGGAAGAAACAGGAAGCGAAACCAAAAGAAAACTCCTAATCTTACCAGAGGATGAGGAAAGAGAAGCCATAATCAAAAGACTGGAAAAGGCTGTTAAAGCCGGAAAAATCCACAAAAAAGTTTGGGCAACACCAGGACTGCCAATGCTCATATTCATAACGGCAGGCTTAATCATAGCACTTGTTTACGGAGACATCGTCTGGGCTTTAATACGCCTTTTCATAGGAAAATAGTCCGATTCAAAAGAGTTAATTCGGCAATGTTTGCAATACTCTGATATTTAGAAGGCGGAAAACTTGCTGGACAAATATTTGGACGATGTTAAGAGTTTTCTAAAAAGCCAGCGAAAAGCCATCAATGTCGTTGTCATGCCAGACTTCTTCATAGACAGGTTCATAACCATAGACACAAGCCCGGAACAATTTTTAAGAGTGTCATGAGCGTGGCGGAGAGGAAGGACGGAAGCATAGACGGGATAAGCCAAAAAGAGTTTAGGGGCGGAAACGCCATAAACACTGCAGCCGCCCTAGCAAGCCTAAACGTTACAGTAACACCGATAGTCTGCACAGACAAGCTTGGTCTTCAACTAATAAAATTCTATATAAAATCTCCTAACATCACCCTATCCCATATCAAAATTGTGGATAAGCCCTCCATAACAACAGCTATAGAACTTAAAACAGACCATGGAAAAGCCAACATCATGCTTAGAGATATTGGCTCCTTAAAGGATTTTGGACCTGAAAACTTGGATGAAAAGGATTTTGAAGCAATCGAAGAGGCTGATTGCATATGCGTTTTCAACTGGGCTGGCACGCGAAAATACGGCACGGAGCTAGCTGAAACAGTTTTTCGCCACGCCAAAACCAAGGGGATGGGCATAACCTATTATGACACTGCCGATCCAACCTCCAACAGGAGAAAAGCCAAAAAACTGCTGGAAAAGGTTCTCCAGGGCGATTTAGTGGACGTTTTAAGCCTAAACGAGAACGAAGCGGTTTTTATGCCTCACTCTTGAAATGTAAAGCTGAGAAATCTAAGAAAGGCTTAAAGTTTGAAGAATTAGCAAAAGAGTCTGCCAAGCTTTTGGCTTCACATTTAAAGGCTAGAATAGACCTCCACACAACAGACTTTTCTGCAACCTTCAACGGAAAAAGTGAAACATTAATCCCAGCCTTTAATGTTCCAGTTTTGAGAGTGACAAGTGCCGGTGACGCTTGGAATGCTGGTAACATATTGGGAACTGTTCATGGGATGCCCGACAACGTTAGGCTTACGTTAGTCAATGCAGTTGCAGCCTACTACATCTTAAACCTGGGAGGCAAACATCCCACCCGAAAGGCGCTCATCAAATTCTGTGACAAACTTAAGGGACTGTGGAAGACCAAAACAGATAAAAATTAGATTGCGGCAAAGAGCATCAGCTTGGAGACCTCCAACATGCCGACGGAAATTACTGATGTGGACAAATTCGTTGAAATAAGCGAAAGAGCCGAATACTGCGCAGTAAAACGCCTAAAAGACGTTGTAAAACTGAAACTTCGCACTCCTAGAATGCTTTACACCCTAAAAGTTGAGCCTTCAAAGGCTGAAGAAGTTATAAAGAAGCTTCGATGCGAAATCCGCGAAATGTAATTTTGAAATTTACTTTTTTAAGTAAGCATCAATTCCGCTTCTTATGTCTAATAAAGCCAAAATGGCTTTAACTTTGAGCTCAAAAATTGCGTAGTCTTCTTCCACAAATAGAGGTATCCCTTCCAATGCTTCCAGCACAATTTCAGGAGCCGCGGAATCCAAGTCGACGATGTCGACTTTATCCTCATCAACATTGAGGGTTTTCGCTATGTCCACAGCGAGTTCTCCTAAATCATAAAGGTCGTGGGGTCTTCCGAAGTAAACAGAAATGTCATAATCTCCCTTCAAAGAATATCCTTTAGCCCTACCGCCAAACAAAAACGCCGCCTTAGCCTTTCCCTTAAACACTTTTTGAAGATTTTTCTTTATGATGTCTGGGGTCTTGGGGTCTACGGTTTTCCCTTTTAAGCCTTCCTTAAGGATTTTAGCGATTCTAGGAGCATCCTGCACGAGTTTGTTTACGGAATCCATCACGAGGCTTCTGTCGACCGAGGTATATGCGTGTACCAGAATGTTCCTCATTCCAGCCATAGACTTTAAAACTTTGGCATCCTTTTCGTTTAAGAGACCTAAGTCTGCTAACAGCGTACCTATTTCCGAATACCCCTTAGGGGTTCTCCCACCTGCAGCTGAAACTGCCATAACTCCTAGGTCGAGAAGCGCCTGTATTATTAGTTGGACAAGTCTTTCTGTTCCTCTGTAACTTTTCTCACTTTCAAACTCCTTTACAAGTTCTGTTAATTGGTTTACCTGTTGATCTATTCTTTCCATTATTTTCAATTATTATCCCGACTTTTCGAAGTCATATTGATAATAAGGGTTATGCTCTTTATTTATTTGCTTTGGCTATGCCCATTAAAACTTTTGCTAAGCGAATGGAATCCTCGATGTTTTTCATCACAGTGTTTGTCACTGTGACCTTTATTCCAAGCCCTTCTATGAGGGTTTTCTGCTCCTTATCGATTTCGTCGATTACGAAGTGTTTAAGCAGTTTTCCATAAAACTTTGCCACGCCGTAAGCTGATGGCTCGAAGCCCATGCTTGCCATTACCCTGTCAGCTGGTCCTTTAAGGGCTTTTCCGCCCACTATGGGGCTCACTCCTACTATTGGAGCGTTCGAGTTTTCCAGCGCTTTTCTGATGACGGATACCGCAAGTATTGGAGATATACTTAACAACGGGTTGCTTGGGCAGATTATTATGCGTTCAGCTTCTTCTATTGCTTCAATGACTCCGGGCGCTGGCTTCGCCTTCTCGGCGCCTTCAAAGATTACATCTGTAACGGTGTCCATGGTTTTGCGTTTGACAAAGTATTCTTGGAAGTCAAGGAGCATGTTGCCGGAACGGATTTTTGTTCGCACCGGGTTGTCGCTCATGGGCAAGAGATTAGCTTCAACTCCTAGCATTTTGCACAGCTTTGCTGTGGCCTGTGAGAGTGTCATGCCTTCCTTCAACATTTTTGTTCTTATTATGTGAGTTGCTAAGTCTTTGTCTCCGAGTTGGAACCATTTTTCAAATCCTAAACGTCCCAACATTTCAAGGCAATTGAATGTGTCACTGGCGATTCCCCAGCCTTTTGTTTCATCCACTATGCCAGCAAGCGTATACATTATTATATCGAGGTCTGGGCTTATGTGAAGCCCGTAAAGTTCGATGTCGTCGCCCACGTTGCCAATTATGAAGAGGTTTTTTGGCGATATAACCCTAACAAGTCCTCTAAGGAGTTTTGCTGCGCCCACGCCGCCGGCAAGCGCCACAACTGTGCCCATGAAACCACACATATTAAATTGGGCTTTAGCCTCATAAAACTGCTTGTCGGTGTAAAAATTGGACATTGTTGAGTTAATTAAGACTAGGAGAAGTATCCGCAAATTTAAGCCAACAAAAGTTTCTCGGGAAATTATAAAAGCTGTTTTAGACTTGGCTAGGTGGGCTCCTTCTGCGCATAACGCTCAGCCTTGGCGCCTTGTCGTGATAGACGATGATTCTGTTAAGGAGAAGCTTGCCACTGAAATGGGGAGGGTTTGGCTTTCAGACATGCTTAAAGACGGCGTTTCAAGAGATAAAGCTGAAGAAATTGTTAGGGCTGAAAGTTGGCAGCGAATAACGCAAAGCCCCATCGTCCTCATAGTCTGTTTAGCAATGGAGGACATGCATAAGTACATAGACATGCGAAGGCGAAAGGCTGAATACCTAATGAGCGTCCAAAGCGTCGCAGCCTACATCCAGAACTTGCTCCTATTGGCTCATTATTATGGACTTGGGGCATGCTGGGTTTGCGCACCCCTGTTCTGTCAAAATGCCGTGAGAAAAGCCTTGGGTTTACCCCGCAAAATTGAACCCCAAGCAATGATTATAATGGGCTATGCCGACGAAAAGCCGGAACCCCGGCCAAGGAAGCCTTTAGAAACCTTTTGCGTATTCAATTATTGGACAAAACGTTAAAGCTGTTAATTCAAACAAAAAGATACGGGAGTGTGGCGGTTAACAGTTTATTTCCTAAACGTTTGGAGCCTTGTTAGTAGTTCCTTGTCGCCATCGTAGTCTCCTGCGCATGTGGCTATTACGCCGTCCACTAAGCCTTCAAGTTTTGATGCTGTTTCCTCAACTTTATCCATGGTTGTGGTAACCGGCCATCCAATAAGTTTGACCATTTCTGCGTTTTTGGGTGTTCCGACTAGGAAGTATGTGTATATTGGTTTGTTTAGGCGTTTGCACTCTTTCGCCACTTGTTCCAGTGCTGGAAAGGTTTTATCTTCAAGTCTCATGAAGAAGACGAAGTCCCATGGCTCTTTTGCTCTAGCTATGGTTTCTTCTATAGTTCGGCGTGCTGTTAGCAAACATCCCAGCTTAATGTTTTTTAGGCGTATTGTTGTGCGCAGAAAGTCTCTGGCTTCCTCTGAAGACTTGAACATTTTTATCGGCTCTCCATATTTCGGTATGTCCCCCATGGTGAGCACAAGCCCGTCTAAGCCAACAGCGTCTGCGGCTAGGGCTAAACCTCCAACCTCCACTGGCCCCTTGTAATGGAGTATAAATATTGGTATGACAATTTTATCTGGATATTTGCTTTTTAGGACACATCCAACCGCTGTGCCGCTGGGCGCTGGCATTCCAGCAGCGCTGTCAGTTATGTTCCATCCGTCAACAAGGTCTTTAACTTCCTCGGCGAGTTTGAGGAATTTACGGGTTGGGACAAACTCATGCAATATTTTCATTGAAACATCATCTCGCCTTTTAGAGAGAACGCTTTTAGAATTAAAAACTTTTGCATACAAACAGCAAAAACCATTATTGAACACGCTTTATATTAAATAAGCGAAATTATAAAGAACAACATTGCGCATACAACATGCTTGTTGGGGCTGTTCATGAACACAATCCAGATAATTGGTATTGAAGGCTTACCTATTATAAAGGCTGGAGACAACCTTGCAGAGCTTATTTGTAAGGCTGCTGAGAGGCAAGGGACACCAATACAGGACGGCGACATAATTGTTGTGACGCATGTTGTTGTTTCAAGGGCTGAGGGTCGCGTTGTAAACTTGGATGAGGTTACGCCTTCGCTTTTCGCAAAAAGAGTCGCGGAGCTTTATGGCAAAGATCCGGCTATGGTTGAGGTTGTCCTTAGGGAGGCGAAGAGCATTAGGCGCATGGCTGATGGGAAAATAATCACGGAGACAAAGCATGGGTTTGTTTGCGCCAACTCCGGAGTTGACAAGTCAAATGTTCCAGGAGAACGCTTTGTGGCTCTGCTCCCGGAAGACCCTGATGCTTCTGCTGCTAGGATTAGGCATGAGATAAAGCGTTTAACTGGCTGCGATGTGGCTGTTATAATTTCCGACACGCATGGCAGACCCTTAAGGGAGGGCGAAATAAACGTTGCTGTGGGCGCTTCGGGTTTAAAACCCATCAGAGACCGGAGAGGCGAAAAGGACTTGTTTGGCTATGTTTTGAGGGTTAAGCAGACGGCTGTTGCAGATGAGCTTTCTTCAGCGGCTGAGCTTGTTATTGGACAGGCGGATGAGGGTGTCCCAGCGGCTATTATCCGCGGCTACAAGTACATAAAATCCGAGGATGCGAGGGCTACTGAGCTAATAAGGTCTAGGGAGAAAGACCTTTTCCTCTAAACGGCGAGGTGTTGTGCTATTGTTCGTTAAAAGTGTCTCGCTCCAGGAGGCTGAAAGCTTAGAAGTAATATGCCTAATGGACAACTGTGTGGACTTCACGTCCTCCATCAGCCGCCGAGAGGTTCAAGGCGTTAGGAGCTGGGTTGCGAGGCGCATGGGCAAGGAATGGTTTGAAAAGAATTTTCGCTTGCCAATAGCTGAGCATGGCTTGTCAATGCTTGTAACAGTAACTTGCGATGGGAAACAGCACAGTGTGCTTTTTGACACTGGTGTAAGCCGCGAAGGGGCTGTTTTAAACGCGCATGGTATGGGCGTGAGTTTGGGGCAAATTGAGGCTGTTGTCTTGTCTCATGGGCACTACGACCATTTCGGCGGACTGTTAAGCTTCGTTAAGGCCATTAGTAAGGCGGACTTGCCGATAATAGTTCATGAAGACATGTTTAAGACAAGAGGTGTAGCCTCCGCGGACGGTTCTATTAGGCGATATCCAGAATTCCCGAAAGAGGGGCAAATCCGCCCAGCAAAATTCGTGAAGACAAAGGAACCTTACTTGTTGGCTGACGGTGCATTACTTGTGACTGGCGAAATTCCAAGAGAAACGGATTTTGAGAAGGGCTATACACAACACCGAGCCTTTATTGATGGCGAGTGGCGGCCAGACCCATGGGTTTGGGATGACCGTGCATTGGCTGTTCACGTCAAAGGTAAGGGGCTTGTCATTCTTTCTGGATGCGCCCATGCTGGAATAGTCAACACTGTGCTTTATGCCCGGCAAATAACTGGAATCAAAAAGGTCCACGCCATTATTGGCGGTTTTCACTTATCTGGGAAAGATTGCGAAGGGCGGATAGGCAAGACTGTGGATATGCTTAAAAAGTTTAAGCCAGAATTGATCGTGCCTATGCATTGTACTGGCTGGAGAGGCGCCTTCACAATTGCAAGTGCCTTGCCAGAAGCCTTCGTCTGGAACAGCGTTGGAAACTTATACGCTTTTTAACTTCACGTTTTGATGTGGGCTGTTGAGGAGTTTCTGAAACTAAAAATTTAAAAGTGAGGTTTTGAAAATAAAGCATTCCAAAATTGTGGAGTTGAAATTCGGTGATAAGGGAGAAAAGACAAACTCCATTCTTTAAAAGGAAGCTTGAGCCGATAGAGGTTAAAGTTCCGAAGAAAATTTCAGAACTGCTTGCAGAAATGGCTAAAACTGGTTTTCAAGGAAGAAAACTTGGCGAATTGGTGGAAGTCTGGGAGGAAATGCTCAAAGACGACGTTATAGTCTTTTTCGGGTTTGCCGGCTCCATGAGCACGACGGGGCAATGGAAAATTGTTAACTGGCTTATTGAGCACCGCTTCATAGACGTTATAGTTTCTACAGGCGCCAACATTTCAGAAGACATTTTGGAAGCCATGGGCGGCACTTATTGGCAAGGACACCATTGGGTCGATGACCATCAGCTTTTAAAATATAAAATTGACCGTTTCTATGACGTTTTTGCAGATGAGCTTGAATACCGCCAGATGGAAAGCCTTATTGCAAGCTTTATGAAAAAGCTTAGTCCAAACCGCAAATACTCGTCTGCTGAATTTCTCCACCTGTTTGGGAAAGAGCTTTCCCAGATGGGGATTAAAAGCATAGCTGCAACAGCCTACGAGAACAAAGTGCCCGTCTTCTGCCCAGCCATAGTTGACAGCGGCTATGGAATAGCTTATCTTTTAAACAGGAAGTTGGAAAGCAACTTCGACATAACCATAGATCAGATGCGTGACTTCGAACAGCTTGTGGACATAAAAGCCAAGGCTGCCCCAGAAAGCGGCGTAGTCTACATTGGTGGCGGGGTCCCAAAAGACCTCATCCAACTAACCACTGTTGGAAGAAGCCTAACAGAATCCAGAAAATATGAGAGAACATACCCGCATAAATATGCCATACAAATAACGACAGATGCGCCCCACTGGGGCGGCTTGTCTGGCTGCACCTTCGAGGAAGCCATAAGCTGGGGTAAAGAAGCAAAAGAGGGCAGAAATGTACAGTGCTACTGCGACGCCACAATAGCCCTACCAATAGTAGTTCACGCACTGGCAGAAAAAGTTGAAAAGAGGGCGAAAGTTCCCGACTTATCTTGGCTTTTTAAGGGCTTAGAATAGACATTGGCGTTATGTCATGGAAAAAGTGAAAGACTTCGAAATTTCGAAAGGCGCTTCCGCAGACATCATTATCCGACAGATGCTTGAAAGCGGAGGCTTCACAGCAAAAAACCTCGCATTAAGCGTAGAAATACTTGAGGCGATGCTGAAGGAACGAGAAATCCTCAATTTCCTTTCTTTTCCCGCTTGTATTATCGCCACTGGCACAAGGGGCATAGTCCGCGACATGGTTAAGCGTAACTGGTTCCACGTTTTGGTCACGACATGCGGCACTTTAGACCACGATTTGGCACGCTGTTACCGAGACTATTTTCATGGCGATTTTTACATGGACGACAAAGAACTGCATAGAAAGGGCGTAAGCCGCATAGGCAATGTGCTGGTGCCAAACGCCTCCTACGGCGAAATCATCGAAGAGAAAATGACAGAATTCTTGAAAAGCATATACGCTGAGGGAAAACGTGAACTAGCCACCTACGAGCTTTGCTGGGAAATTGGAAAACGCCTCAACGAAAACTCAATATTATATTGGTGCTGGAAGAATGGCATACCCGTCATAGTGCCAGGCATAACCGACGGGGCTGTAGGCTACCAGTTGTGGATGTTCAGCCAAGACCACAAAGACCTAAAAATAAATGTGCTCAAAGACGAGCAACTCCTAAACGACATGATTTGGCAAGTCAAAAAATCCGGAGCCCTAATAATAGGCGGAGGCATATCAAAACACCACGTCCTATGGTGGAACCTATTCAAGAAAGGCTTAGACTACGCCGTATACATAACAACAGCCGTCGAATACGACGGAAGCCTATCAGGAGCACGCCCAAGAGAAGCCATATCATGGGGAAAAATCCGAGAAAAAGCAAAAATAGTAACTATAGAAACAGACGCCACGATAGCCCTACCAATAATGTACGCAGCGCTTCTTGAAAGACTTTAGGTTTTGTCGCGCGCGCAAACACTTGCTGAAATAGAAGTTTGATCGATGGTTTGGTGAATTTATGAAGGTGGCTGTCTCCGGTAAGGGTGGAGTTGGCAAAACGCTTATTGCCGCTGGTTTAGCCTACTCCTTAGCCAGAAAGGGTTTTAAAACCATCGCAATCGATGCTGATCCTTCACCAAATCTAGCTTTAACTTTGGGCTTATCCTCTGAGGATGCCAGAGGGATAGTGCCTATTTCCGAGAATAAGCAGCTTGTTGAGGCTAAGACTAGTACTGGTTATGCTGGTGTTTTCCGTTTGACGTTTACGGTTGACGATATTGTTCGGGATTATGCCGTCCAAACGCCTTTTGGCGTAAACCTCATTGTTATGGGGACTGTGCGTTCTGTTGGAGCTGGGTGCACATGTCCAGCAAATGCCGTTGTTCGTTCGCTTCTGAGGCATTTGGTTGTTGAGCGAGGCGAAGCAGTAGTCTTGGACATGGAGGCTGGTGTTGAGCACATGGGGCGGGGCACAGCGCGGCATGTGGATGTTATGCTTGTTGTTGTTAACGCCAATGTGAAGGCTCTTGAAACAGCAAAACGCATCCACGAGCTGGGCGTAAAAGCCGGAATGAACCGCATCCTTCTCGTTGGAAACAAGATTGAAAATGAGGCTCAGAAAGAGGCTATTATGAAATATGCAAAGGAAAACAGCCTACAAGTTTTGGATTATTTGCCCTTCGACCAGATGGTTGTGGAGGCTGAAATGCGGGGAGAAACACCCCTAAAATATGGGGATGCCCCAGCCATCAAGGCCATAGAAAGATTATGCGATAGGCTTTTGCAAGGCAACACCTAATAATGCCTAAGGCAATAGTAATGAACAAGCCATAAAAGGGGAGCCAAAGAAGCCATGAAAATTCTTGTTACTATGGGGCGGGGTGGAACTGGAAAAACAAGCTTCGTAGCCCTGATGACAAAATACTTCTTAGAGTTAGGCGAAGTTCCGCTGCTTCTTGTGGATTCCGACCCTGATCAGAACTTGGGCGAAATGGTTGGCGTAGATTTGCATGAACATGGGAAAAAGACAATTTCAGAACTGCTCATCGAAACTTTCTTGGAGCAAGGCGGAACCACAGTCGGAGTTCCGCCAAGCGAACGCATAGAAAGCCGCATATGGGCTCATGGAATGTATGAAGGCGAAAACTTCGACTTCATCGCCGTTGGAACAAAATGGATAGAGGGATGCTACTGCCTTCCAGACGCAGCCTTGAAAGG
>Ga0315298_1002632_pt1 | contig 30032 bp, 37 predicted proteins | sample WHS_1_MG_FD_203077 | JGI IMG/M metagenome (GOLD analysis project Ga0315298, IMG submission 203077) | Extremophilic microbial mat communities from Washburn Hot Springs, YNP, Wyoming, USA - WHS_1_MG | ecosystem: Environmental > Aquatic > Thermal springs > Hot (42-90C) | place: USA: Wyoming... | reverse complement strand
ACATCATCCTTCGGAATAGCCTTCCTCAAACCGTCAAGAAACTCTTTAAACTCCCGGTTCGGCTTGTTAATCTCTAAGCATTTAAACCAAGCCCGCATAGCACGGTTCAAATGATGCCTCTGCCCAGCGGTTAATGGCGAAAACATCCGCATAACATCTAATGGCTCTTTTAACGGCTCTTTCACAAACCTATCCAAATAATTAAGCATGTTCCTCGCATTGGCAGGCTCATAACGCTTAAACTCCAAATACTGCAGAAAAATCTGCCTTGTCTCAGGCCAATTTAAAACAAACCCTTCGTCTGAAACGCCACCAGCAGTTAAAGAGCTTAAAGCCTCACACCGTCCCTCAACCCGCTTTAACAGTTGTCCAAGCCTATCTTCGCCTTCAATGCTTGAAGCTAAAGAACCCAAAGCCTTACACTGCTCATTCACACGCTTCTTCAACTCGCTTATCTTGTCTCCGGCCATAGGACGGTCCTCCCCATGTATCTGGGACGGTCCCAGGACGGTCCCAAAGGACGAATACTGAAGCAGCCCATATAAGGCTGCTTTTTCCGAAAGCAAGCAGATTTTGGATGCTCCGGGCGGGATTCGGACCCGCGTCTCCGGCTCGAAAGGCCGGAATACTTGACCGGGCTATACTACCGGAGCGCTTTTGCTGAAGAAGCATCATGGAAAATGTTTTTCGTTCGAATAAACCTTATCCTTTTAGAGCTGTGTTTAAACATTTTTCAAGCGGAGCGAGCGCAGTTTCTGCATTGTTGAGGGTTGGAGCGTAGTGGGCTGTTTTGGCGGAGTTTGTCATTATTGTTTTTATTCCAAGTTTATCTGTCCACGTTACGACTGCACATGTATCTGTTATCACATGACATCCGCTTTTTTCAAGTTTTTCCACACGTTTCTTTGCTTTTTCTTTGACGAAGCGGGAAGTGCAAACCCAAAAATCCATTCCTTCCTTAACTTTTCTGCTGCCAAGCATGTTTGCAATCTTTACGATTTCTTTGATTGAGCAGTGAGGACACCCTATGAAAACTAAATCGGGTTTTGCCTCAGAAGATGTTGCCAAGCTTTCTATCGTGTTTTTTATGTCTATGGCTTCTACGGTTATCTTTTCAAGTTTATGCGCATCTACTAATCTTTCGCCAAAGTGGAACATGTTCGCCATGCCAGCGGAAGCCAAAGCGGCTCCAAATTGTTTCAAATTTTCTTGGGAAGCGTTTTCTAAGCCCAAAATTGCTGGGATTTCTTCTCCTAAGGCTTTACCTAAAAAAATTCCTAAAGCCCCAAATTCTATTTCATTTTTAAGCTGTGTTTCAAGCTTCACTAAAACTGTTGGGCGGCGGTTTTCTGACTTGTGCACACCATAGTCAGGTGTTTTCCCAATTATTGCTGCCGCCAGCGCGCTTGGTCCCCCCTCGCGGTTTGTCCAAGCCCCAAGAACTGAGTTAGCGTAGACCACAGCAGAGGATTCAGCCCATGCCAAGTGCGAACCTCGCTTGGGTTTTTCCAAATAGTAAGGAGTGCACGTGAAAGACTGTTGGAAACCCATTTTTTCAAAACTATTAAGAACCTTTAACTGTTTCAGCCACAAGTCTTCACCTAACTTTTTACATAAGTATTCCATGTCGAAGCTGTGAGGGTTTAGAGTTGCTTTAACTTTCGCTTTCCCACCAGAATTTGCTAAGGCTTCTAAAAACTCAACCGGTGCATCACCGAGGGTTTTGTAGGAAACCCCTGAAACATGGGCGGAATTTATGCGGATGAGTTTTGTTGCATTAAAAAGTTCGCCTAGTTTAACGAGGATTTTCATGCATATTTGGTTTGCCCAACCATGTTCTCCGTTAAGAATACGCTCTTCTTCCTTTGTCAAATACATGCAATTCAGCTCTCATTTTCTTTTCAAAATTTTTACCGAACCTTTGTAGGCGTCAACCTCAAGCAAATCACCTGTTCTAAGCTGTTTAACGTCTATTTGGTCGACCATAGGGATATTGGCTATTAGGGCGCCTACAACGACAACAGGATCAGCGGTTTGATTGACTATTGCTTTTGGCGCAAGCTTTCTCTTAGCTAAGGTGTATAGAACGTAGCTGCCGACAGTTGAGCCGTGCCCGTGAGGAAAGCATAAAACTTTGCCTTTGACACATTCGCCGCATAGATCGTGGTTTCTCTCAACTATTTTGCCGTCGGCAGGATCAACTCCGCCTAAGAAGCTAATGGGTTTAGCGGATACAAGAGCCTCTGCCACACATTTTCCTTCAACTATTCCCCGTCCCACCAATTTTATTTCGTGCATTTTAGACACTTCAGTAGGATACTTTCGCTGTTGAAGGGATTCTCCCTAAAACCTTCGCCGCTGCGTTGCCAACTTTCACACGGTTTTCCTCATAAGTGTAAACGCGCAATATGTTGATGAAACCTTTAAGGGTTTCAAAGATTTTTGAGAATTCGCTTAGTTTTTGCGGAACTTTTCTGCCATTTGCCAGCTTTTGAAATACCGGAATTTCCATAGACTCCATAAGAACGGAGTGATGATATGGCACTGACGGAACCGTCGGAACATCTATTATGATTGCTTCAGTATTCACTTTTGCTTCTTTAGCTATTTCTATTTGCAGTTGCTCTCTGTGAACGGTGCGGCTGAAGATGTTTGAAATCATAGCGTCCTTTTCGTAAAAGGTTTTTTCATAAGCGCATTTCAACATCTTTCGTCTTTCAAGATTTTCTATTATTCTGTTTGATTTCTCACATTTTTTTAAAGCCACCCAAACAGTGTAGTCGTCCATAGCCAAGTACTCCTCTGGAGTTTTAAAATCTGTTAGCCCGAGCTCTTCATTCGCCTTTTCCATAGCCATTGCAAGCATTATTTGCGCTGCCCTTCCAACACGGTGGAAGTATATGCTTTTGAATGATTCTATGCGAGCTATTATAAAGGATTCGAGGGCTGATAAAGCGCCCAAATCCACTGCAAGGTTTTCACCTAAAACATCTAATGCGTGAATTATCCGAAAAATGTCGATGAATCCATATTCTGCGCCTGTGTGATGCGTGTCTCGCAGAATAAAGTCTTGTTTGTCCACGTCGACAGCGCTGCTAATTATCTGGTCCAAAAACGCCTTCCTTGGTTTGTGAAGTTTTCCAACAGCCAGTTTACTAACTTCTTTCGGTTCAAAGCCTATATGGGTTAGTATGTCTGCTAACTCGCTTTTTTCAACAATCCACGAAGTAATATCCTCATGCGTCTTGCCCAACTCCTTAATCAGCAGATGCTCAAAAACATGTGAGAAGGGGCCGTGCCCCACATCATGGAGCAAAGCCGCAACTTTAACCATTTCCGCTTCTTCTTCGTTTATGCGTCGCGAAATACCAGGGTTCTCAACAACCTTACCCGCTAAATACATAACACCAACAGAATGTTCAAACCGTGTGTGGTTTGCCCCCGGATAAACGTACTCGGAACCCGCAAGCTGCCTTAGTCTTCGCAATCTCTGAACTGGATAGGAGTCTATAACCGCTTTTTCCTTCTCAGTTATGTAAACGTAACCGTGAACTGGGTCTTTTATTTCACCCCAGTAGTTCGTTGGCATCAGCGTCTCTCCATTTGCTTGGACAATTATTTTATGCACACACATATTATTACATTTATGCATGAAAGGATCATGGGTTAAAACATGAGTGGAAAAGGCTTTTTCATCTGCCTCGAAGGGCTGGATGGATGCGGAAAGACAACTCAAGCAAAATTGCTTGTAAAGAACCTTAGGAAAAAATACAATGCTGTTTACACCGCGGAGCCGAGTCGAGGCAAAATTGGCACCTTTATCAAAAAATACTGCTTACACGGCAAGAAACGTGTTTCAAGCGTGGTTGAGGCTTTGCTTTTCGCCGCAGACAGGTTTGAACATGTTGAAAACACAATTCGACCAGCCTTAAAAATGGGAAAAATTGTTGTTTCAGACCGTTATGTCTATTCTTCTTTAGCTTATCAAGGGGCAACAGGACTTAGCCTAGAATGGATTAAAAGGATAAATGAGCATGCGATACGTCCCGACCTCGCGATTTTCATTGATGTAGAACCCAGAACCGTGGTTAAACGACTTAAACGAAAAAAGTCTGTGATGGAAGATTTGGAAACGCAGTGCAAGGTGCGACAAGTTTACATGAAGTTTGTAGAGAATGGGGAACTCGTGATAGTGGACGGAAACAAATCTGTAAAGGAAGTTGCGGATGAAATTTTAGAAGTTGTTCTAGGATTTTTGGAGAAAATCCACTAGGAAGACTCCAGCAACTTCAATATCTTCCTTGAAGACATTTCATTAATTTTGTTTGCCAAAAAGATGATGAAGTCGTCTGGCGAAAGATATCTCGGACCTTTTTCATGATAAACCAGAATTTCAACAGTATTTTGGTGGAACAAGAACCGAAGCATGTAGTAATCGAATTTTAGAGGTTTCCTTTTCTCCGCTGTTTTTTTGTAATATCGAATTGCACAGAAGAAATCCATCGTTTGCAGTGGTTTTTTACGTATAGCCTTTAATGTCTTCTCGATCTCTTCATTGTCTAAGTAATTGAAGTTGTTGGTTTCTGATATTCCAAACTCGAAAATTACTGTGCATTGAGATATCGAAGGGTCTGCGACATCTTCTAGACTGAAGGCGCTGGTATTTAATACGTGAAAGAGCCTTATTATCAGTTCTTGTAGCCGCTTGCTTGAAATTAAAGTGGTGAAAACTGCTGCTTTGTGAACGTTTGCTGGAAAACCTTCGTAGATACCAAGCATTTCTTAAACTCTCTTCATTTTCCTTATTTTTTCTAAGCTCTCAAGAAGCCCGGAAAGAGCATCGCCGAGTTTCCGCAGTTCCTCAACGTTTTCTGTGTTCTGCATTTTGTTTTGTATTTCTTGAATTTTTGCCAAAAGTGTTGCTTCAAGAGTGTCAAGGGCTAGGGCGCTTGTTATTTTTGCCGGCTCCTCTCCTTCCTTCACTACTATGACTTTTTTCTCACATTTTGCGCACCATAATGTTCCATCTTTTAGACGGAAGAGTGGTGAGGCGCATGCCGGACACGCCAGTTCTGTTAGTGTTGAACCTTGCCGTAGCAGATCAGCCATTCGTTTAATATGTTCTTCTTCAACGTTGTTTCGCGTCAAGCTTAAAACCTCAAATTAGATAGGTATAAAAGCCTATATAACAAGATTACTACGATTTAACAAAAGGGGTGCGGACATGGTTAGGAAAAAGAAAATACAAGAATATGAGGAAAGAATAAAACAAGCGTTAACCGTTTTGGGAGCAGTTTCCGAGGACACAACAACGCCCAGAAATATTAGACGAGCTGCTAAAGATTCAATGGACGCCTTGCAAACAACAGAATACACGCCCGCTGTTAGAGCTTCAAACGCCATATCCATATTAGACGAGATTTTACAAGACCCGAACATGCCACCCTACACGCGGGTAAAACTTTGGAACGTAATGAGTTTACTAGAAGACATAAAAGACTAACTTGGAGCATAAAAGACTACCTTCCGTTTTCTGAAGATTTTGGCTCCGTCCATGTCTGTTATGTATTCAAAGCCTACCTCAAGCAATTTGCAAGCTTAATTTAAGCTGTGAGCGACTTTTACGTGAAATTCATCGTCTACATTTTGGAATAACACTTTTTCTAAGTTGATGTAAATTAAGGTGTTTCTCAAATCTCTGTGCCCAAGCAGTTGTTGCACGTACAGACTCTCGGGATAGTTTAATGGCTAAAGAGTAATCACTAGCAGCGCGCACGAAGCCACTCCCGAAAGCTAAAACAAACCAAAAACCAGCCAAAAACGCAGAATATTTTCCAGTTATGCGCGCGTTAAACCACTTAAGATGGCGAGTCTTAAGTTGCCACATCCAATTTGGAAGAGTAACTTTTTTAAAGGATACTTGAGAACTATATGAAAAGTGCATTTCCGCCGGAGGATAATCATGAGGGACCGCTACCTCAATTAGGCACTCTTTCTTCATCTTGTCCAGGATACCCTCTAAAACCCGCGATCACATTCTCATTCAGAATCTCTTGAAAATATTTCATAATCACTTTTTAGGAAAAGAAGGGCAAAAGAAATGACCAAAATGTCAGGTGCAAAAGTCCTAATAGAAGCCCTAGAACGCCAAAACGTGAAAGTGGTCTTCGGAATAGTCGGAGACGCAATACTACCAGTTTATGATGCGCTGCGCGACTCTGAAATAAGGCATATATTCAGCAGCCACGAACAGGGCGCAGCCCACGCAGCTGACGGATACGCTAGAGCCAGTGGAAAGCCAGGGGTGTGCATAGTAAACTCAGGTCCTGGCGCCACGAACCTCGTCACGGGAATAGCCAACGCCTACATGGATTCTTCACCTGTAATAGCCTTCACTGGGCAAGCCAACACGTATAGTCTCAATTCCTCTTACGTGATCGGCAGAGACGCCTTCCAAGAAGTCGACATCGTCGGAATAACCACACCCATAACAAAATATAATTATCAAGTGCGAAACACAACGGAAATTCCAAAAACTGTAAAAATGGCATTTCACATAGCCACCACAGGCAGACCCGGGCCAGTTTTAATGGACCTTCCGAAGAACGTACAAACAGATACGGCAGAGGTAAAATTTTCTGGAAAAATTGAAAATCGCGGCTACAGACCCGTTTATGACCCCAACCCCCTTCAGATCAAAAAAGCCGCGGAGCTACTACAAAAAGCTGATAAGCCCATAATTCTTGCTGGAGGTGGGGTCATAAGTTCCAATGCTTCTCAAGAGCTTCTGCAAGTGGCAGAACTGCTCATGGCGCCCGTAGCAACAACCCTCATGGGCAAAGGAGCCTTCCCAGAAAACCATCCTCTATCCCTCGGTCACATTGGAATGCATGGGAACCCCGTGGCAAATAAGCTTCTCGTGGAAGCTGATGTGCTGTTGGCTGTTGGAACAAGATTCGCTGATAGATCTACAGCAAAACTGGACAGTTTCTGCCCAGACGCCAAAAAAATTCACATAGATATAGACGCTGCGGAAATTGGAAAAAACATAGATGTAACTGTGCCCATAGTGGGAGACGCCAAAAAATCCTTGAAGGCACTTTATGACAGTCTAATAAAACAACTTAAAAAGAAAGAGAGCACTAAATGGATAAAGCGTGTCAAAGAAGCAAAAGAGCAACTTAAGTCGGCAACAAACAGCGATGCGAATGATTTGAAACCACAAACACTACTGCCAGAGCTCCGGAAGTTACTACCAGAAGACGCCATAGTCACAACTGAAGTTGGCCAGAACCAAATGTGGGCAGCCCTCTACTTCAAAGCACTCAAACCGAGGACGTTCATAACGTCTGGCGGTTTGGGAACGATGGGTTTCGGTTTTCCAGCAGCCCTAGGCGCCAAAGTCGCCTGTCCCAAACGCCCAGTAGTCGACATAGCAGGAGACGGAAGCTTCATGATGACCGAGAAGGAATTAGCGTGTTCTATTAGGGAGGACATCCCAGTCACGGTAATAGTCTTGAACAACTCCATGCTGGGCTTGGTTGCCTGGTTGCAGAGAATGTTCTACAACAGACGTTACATGGCCGTGAGCTTGGGAAAAGTCCCAGACTTCGTTAAGCTGGCAGAGGCTTATGGCGCACAAGGCTTCCATGTTGGGTCAATCGAGGAGTTCTCAAAAGCAGTCAAGGAAGCACTCAAGAGCAAAGTCACAACAGTTATCGATGTTCCGATTTCGCCCGAAGAGAACGCGTTGCCAGTGGTTCCACCCAACCGTGGATTACACGAGCTATTAGAAGATATCTAAATTAAGAATGTGCGTATGACGCGCGCTCAGCGCAAAGCCTTCCATGGTAGGCCTTAACCAAGCGCTTTGTACCTGTACTCTAAACTTTAAGTCAACTCTTGCGCCCCTCCCACCCTTTTTATTGTCTTTCCCTTTTATAGTTGGTATGGCTGTTTCAGCTTTGAAAGCCTCCTCCTTTGTCCATTGGCGTAGCTCCGTTGAGTCGTATTGCCTATCTCCAGCTACAACCCTAACTTTACTCCTGTTTTCCGCGCACTGCATATGCCGCAACCCTTACAAAAATCGTAATCGAATTCTATGTCCTATTTTTCAGGGTTTCTAAAGCTCGCTTAAGCATCCATTCAAGTCATCTTGAATATGTTAACTTTTTATGTGGCCAAGGGGCAATACTTCTTTTTCGAATAATTCGTTTAGTATTATGGCTGCGGAAACGTACCATGCGTTAAGGGCGCATATTATTCCAACGTAACCTCCAGCAACATTAGCTGTAGGCATATTAGCCAAGTGTCCTATATCTAGTAATATGAAAGTTACCAGCAACAATGTAAATGTTGATGCCAGCGCCCAGTTAAGCCTGAAAGATCCCATCCACATGTAAAACGTGAATAACGTCCACGCTAAGAGAAATATACCAATAGCGTCTTGAGTTAGAACCCAAACTCCCAAAAATTCCAAAAGAAAGGCCAATCCCAAACATATCCAAAACCCTCCATAAGAACTAAAAGCCGTTCCGCCAAACGTTGACCCTACTCGGGTATCCAGCACGCCAGCAATTATTTGCACAGTCCCTCCGTAAATTAGCGCACAAGACACAACAAGACCTAGAAGTTCTTTGGAGGCAAGTCCAGCATCAAGGACGCTTAACAGAAATGTTGTTAGTGCAAAACAAGCTAGGCCTAAAGCTGCAGGGTTTGCTATTTTCTCGGTCACATCCAAACTCTCCCGTTAAATACGTTTGAGTTTTGACACGGCTTCTTTAATTTCATCGACAGAGGCTTCGGCTTCCAGCGTGGAAAGATCACCTAACGTTTCTCCTGTCCAAAGTTTTTTCATGACTCTCCTCATTATCTTACCGCTCTTTGTTTTTGGAAGCATATTAACAAACTCTATCCCTTTGAAAACAACAAGAGGGCCAAAAGTTTCTCTGACATGTTGGATTATTTCCTTCTTCAATTCCTCTGAAGGCTGACAACCTGGCTTGAGTACAACAAAAGCGGCTGCAACTTCCCCTCTGAGTTCATCTGGAACACCACAAACACCTGCTTCTGCAACAGCTGGATGTGATATAATCGCATTTTCTACTTCGATAGTCCCTATCCTGTGCCCGGATATCTTTATCACTTCATCGGCTCTTCCGCAGAACCATATATACCCATCGGCATCAAAATATGCAGAATCACCCGTGTAATATTTACCACTCGTTAGGGAAGTATGTTCCCAATACTCCCTTCTATATCTCTCTGGATCATTCCATAGCATTGGCGTCATGCCTGGAACTGGTTTTTTAAGTAAAAGTATGCCTTTTTCTCCGGGTTTGCAAGGTTCACCTTTGATTTCATCAAGTATTTCCGGAATCACACCAGGCATTGGGAAACCTGCCGATCCGGGTCTTATCTCGGGTAATTCGACTCCGTAAGGATAACCGAACATCGCACCAACAACTTCTGTCTGCCACATGTGATCGATGACGGGTATCCTTCCTTTAAATACTTCATCCCGAATCCAGAATAAAACTTCTGGGTTAAGAACCTCTCCGGCGCAAACTATCCTCTGTAACGAGTTGAGATCATGCCTTTCTGCGTGCTCGATTCCTATTTTGCGTAGTATCCTGACACCAGTTGGCGAAATCCATGCTATGGTCGCCTTGTGCTTTTCTATTACTTCCCACCATTGATCAGGTTTAGGATAGTCAGGGACTCCTTCATAAATAATGGCAGTGCACCCTGTAAGCAAGGGCGCAAACGTTATATAACTATGACCGACGATCCAACCTATGTCAGTTGTATTGAATAGGACATCTTGTGGATTAAGACCATAAACCCATTTTGCGGTCCAATAAGTCCAAATTTGGAAACCCCCGTGAACGTGAACCGTTGGTTTCGGTTTCGCCGTTGTACCTGAAGTGCACAATATGAACAAAGGCTCATTTGCTTCCAGTGGGATGTACCCTTCATCACCCCACTCTCCTTCTTCTTCAAACTCCTCAAGTAAAGTATCCTTTTTAGTAAGAGTAAGTTCCGTATCACCCACGCGGTTAATTATAACGTGTTCTATTTGCTTAACTATTTCAGAAGGACACAATTTAAAGGCCTCGTACAACATTTCCTTCAGCCTTATCTCCTTTCCTCTTCTGACAGTAATATCTTGGGTCAGTATCACTTTTGGCCTAGTTAATTCCATGCGGTCAGCTACAGCTCCTGGTGAAAAACCGGCGAAGACAACCGATGGTATTGCACCTATCCTACACGCAGCATGTATCATGATTATAGCCTCTATGCTGTTGGGAATGTAGAGCAGTACACGATCGCCTTTTTGGACGCCTAAGTTTCGAAGTGCAGCAGACCATTTCTTTACCTTTTTATAAAGTTCGCCGTAGGTTATTTTTCTTGAAATCCCTAGTTCTGGTGCTTCATGAATATAGGCTACCTTATCATGATATCTAGAAACTTTATAGTCTACGCAGTTATAACTGGCGTTCGTCAGTCCCCCGACGTACCATTTAAAAGAAGGATAAGACCACTCAAAGGTTTTATCCCATTTCCTAAACCAGTAAATGTCGCCAATGGCCTTTTCAGCATGTTCATTCCAAAAATCTACCGGTTCTTCTATTGAACGCTTCCAAAGTTCGTAATATCTCTCGGGAGCTTTGAAGACGAACATAACCGGAAAAAATTGTTTTAGATTAATAAATTTTTTGAATGCTGGAAGACCAGTTGCATGTACTTTAAAGCAACTTAGCCAACTTGATATATTAGAAGCCATAAAAGATAAATAATAGCAAGCGTAACATCGCAAGTCAGGAACGTGACAAGTTGAAGGTTTTTCATTATAGCGATGTTAAAGCGGAAGAAGCAAAAGAAGAGGGAGCTTCAAAACTTAAAGTGCGATGGCTTATAACAAAAGATTTAGGAGCGCCGAACTTTGCCATGAGACTTTTTGAAATGGAAACTGGGGGCTACAGCCCACTGCATTCGCATCCTTGGGAGCATGAAGTCTTTATCATTGAAGGAGAAGGAACCGTTGTAAGTGAGAAGGGAGAGAAGAAAATAGGTGCAGGCGACGTCGTTTTTGTTCCTCCAAACGAACAGCACCAGTTTAAAAACAACGGCAAAAAGACTTTGAAATTCCTATGCCTTGTTCCCCACAAAGAGTGAAAGACGCTTAAAAATTTTTGATACGGATTCACTCACTCGCTAAAAATATATGCTAGTTGTTACATGTAGTTTTGGGTTTCAAGAGGGTTAATACTTTGAAGTATGATGTGATAATTGTCGGTGCGGGGCCCGCAGGAATATTTTCGGCGCTTGAAATTACGGAGAAAACCAAACTTAGCGTTCTCATGCTCGACAGGGGACCAGACATTAACCAACGTAAATGTCCAGCAAGTCGAGGATTTGAATGCGTCAACTGCGAACCGTGCTTGCTCCTCAGCGGTTGGGGTGGGGCGGGAGCGTTCAGCGATGGAAAACTCACGTTGTCTACGGAGGTTGGCGGCTGGCTTAACCAGTATGTTTCACAAGAAGAGCTTGAAAAGCTTGTGAATCACGTTGACGAAATCTATCTAAAATTTGGAGCAACCGAGCACTCCTACGGCGAAGACCTTGAAAAAATAGACGAAATCGAACGAAAGGCTTCTTTGGCTGGTTTAAAGCTTATCCGCCAAAAAATCCGCCACATGGGCACAGAAAGGTGCGCTCAAACCCTCAAAAAAATGCGGCAAGAACTAAACGGCAAAGTTGATTTTAGACCGAAAACGGATATAAAAGGGCTTATAGTTAAAGGCGATGCTGTTGAAGGCGTTGAAACCGTAAACGGAGAGAAATTCTTTGGAAAATATGTTATTGTTGCCCCAGGCAGAAGCGGAGCGGAGTGGCTTCAAGCCGAAGCCCAAGCTTTGGGGTTAAAGACTCTTAACAACCCCGTTGATGTGGGGATAAGAGTTGAGGTTTTGGCTTCAGTTATGGAGGAACTGACGAGCACACTTTACGAGCCTAAACTTATTTATTATTCAAAGTCCTTCGACGATCAAGTTCGCACTTTCTGCGTTGCGCCTTACGGCGAAGTAATAACCGAATCATACAATGGAGTTTTAACAGTTAACGGTCAAAGCTACGCTGAAAGGAAAACAGAGAACACAAACTTCGCCATTCTCGTAAGCACTTCCTTCACCGAACCATTCAAAGAACCCATAGCATATGGGAAATACCTCGCCAGACTTTCGAACCTATTAAGCGGAGGCGTAATAATACAGCGCTTAGGCGATTTACAGTCTGGGCGAAGGTCAACCCCAGAGCGAATAGCCCGAAGTGTGGTTAATCCAACCCTAAAAAACGCGACCCCAGGCGATTTAAGCTTTGTTTTGCCATACCGCTATTTAGCTGACATAAGAGAAATGCTAGAAGCACTTGATAAAATCGCTCCTGGAATAAATTCGAGGGACACACTTCTTTATGGCATTGAAGTGAAATTTTACTCTTCAAGGCTTCAGTTAAGCAACACCCTCGAAACAAAAATACACAATTTGTTCACAATAGGTGACGGTGCTGGAGTAACCAGAGGATTAATCCAAGCATCAGCTTCAGGGCTTATTGTTGCACGGGAAATAATAAGAAGAGAGAAAACCAAAGGGTAAGAGTAAATGGCGATAGTTCACGAAATAAAATGTTCACATTGTGGGGCGCCATTACCTTTTGAACCCGGAGAGATGGTGGCAACATGCAAATACTGCGGTTACACAACCGTAATAGAAACTGGAAAAGCCTTCGCCTTCAAGCACTCCATGATACTGAACAAATATAACCCAGCGCAGATTGAAGAACTCGCAAAAAGCTGGATGCAATCGGGTTTTCTAAAGCCTCCAGACCTTGCCAAAAAATCAAAAATTATTGAAAAATCTCTTATTTACATACCTTTTTGGGTTATAACAGCGGAAGCGGAAACAACATACAAAGGAATTTTTGAACGTATAACCCCAGCCGTCGTTAAAGAAGGACGAATAAAGAAAAAATATAATTGGCTGATTTTGGCGAGAAAAGCAACCGGGTTCCCAACAAGAGAATATGATGTGCCTTTAGAAGGCAAAGTCCCGTATGACTTTAGAAAGATTGAAGATTACGCTGAGACACTGAACAGCGAAGTTGATAGAGACGAGGCTTTGGAACAGGCGAAAGAGGAAATTGAAGAACACCATAATCACTTGGTTCACCAAGATGTTGACAAAATAATTGAAATCAAAAATGAAATAAATGTTGGTCAAGCGGTTTACTTGCATGCCCCAATATGGTTTATAAAATATGAGTATAAGGGAAAAACTTACAATCTAATAATGGATGGAGCGGCAGGAACGGTCATCAAAGGTGATATACCTTCTTCTGGTTTTGGAATATTATAACGAAACTTTAAAAGAAACCGTTACAAAACAATAGGTTAAGCATATCGTGAGGAATAAGATGAAAGCAGAAACTAAAGTATTTGATTACAACGTAGGCGCCCTCGTTATTCTCGCCATCTCAACAGGATTAGCAGTAGTAGTCTACGGCGCAAACATAATCCTTCTTAACATATTTAATATTCCCGCTTGGCTATTCGGCCCCCTAGGAGTTTACACCATAATTTTTTCGGTTACAGCCTCAAAAGAAACAACATACCACTTAGTTTGGGGCATTGTAATGTTTACCGTTGCAATAGCTTCAGCCTTCTACAACATGTTAAGCATATTCATTGTTTTAGGTATACTTTTAATTGTCATCGCAGTTATAGGTATAGTCGCATACTTGAGGAATAAATAATGAGTGGAAAAGATTACTTGGAAAAAGTTCGAAAAGAACGAGGTATTCTCGAGAAAATAATGAGTTATGTTCCAGGATATAGAGGATACAAAGAGAAGGAGCTTAGAAGAGAAAGCGATCGTCTTGTTAGGATGGAAGTTGTGAATAGGCTTAAGACTGCAAAAACCGCTTTCAGAAGGAAATTTGCAAACCCCTTATTTGTTCAGAAGCTTTCAAGCGAAGATACTTTCAGATTTGACACGCTTACATCCCGCATTGATAGAGTTACCCAGCGCATAGATAGGGCAGTCGCTGGGTATGCTGGAATGTTCGACGCTATTAAGGTTAAGGAAGACAAGCTTGACACAGTCATTGACTATGACTTAAGCCTAATAGAAAAAGCTGAAGCTATAAAAACTGATGTTGAAAAAGTAAACGAACTTGAACCCGGAAAAGACGAGTGGAGAATAGCGATGGACGAGTTAATATCAAAAGTTGAAGAGCTCGATGGTCTCGTGGACAAGAGGTCAGAAGTTCTTAGAGGATTGGGAGGATGACCTCAGCCCGTTACCGCCAAATAGGAGTAAAAAGGGTAAACTTTCAACAAGTTTTGCCAGAATACCTTAAGCAAATAGGATGGAGCACTAAGAAGGTTATTTCAGGCGAAAAAAGCTTCATGCTTGAACTGAAAAAGGATTCTTCGACAAGGCAGCAGTTAAGGTTAGAGGAGTACCGGAAGATGTATACGTTGAAGTTGACGGACCAGCCGATTTGATGGACATCGTGGAACAAGCTCTTGCAAACTCGTGCGACAACCCAAGCGCTTTAGTTGGATGGAAAGAGCAAAAGAAACACGAAGCCATTTCCATGGCTAAAAATTTAGGAGGAACCTTACCGACAGCACCAGTTGCTGCGCTTGCACCCGCTCAACCGCAACCACCGCCAGCACCAAAACCTAAAATTGAGGCATGCATGCACTGTGGCGCCCCCCTCACTTATAATCCAGAGGAAATTCTGGCAATCTGCAACTACTGTGGATACGTTAACAACACAACTGGCGAACAGCCTCCAAAATGCAGCATGTTACCAATTCTACTTACGGGTTCACAAGTGCTGGAAACGGCGAAAAACCATGTTGCAAAAGGAGTTCTCGTCACCAGAGGGATGGCTGAACGCGCTGAATGGGGCGCCATAATTCTCCGCTATGTTCCAAACTGGGCGGTAACCGTTCAACTTGAAGGGGAGCTTGAAGGCAAAAAGGCACTGGTAAAAACGAAAGATACAAAAGGACAGGTTGCCCAAGAAGTTGCAATGCAAGCTTTAGGAGGGGCCCTAGGAAGCATTTTCGGCAGCGCTGGAAAGGGAGCGGGAAAGGCTTTAGCAGATAGAAAGGAAAGAATTTCCGTCAGCGAAACAATGGATGTGTTCGTTGTGGCACGTAAGGCAGCCCAGTATCAGCCTGATGTTGGCGCCTACAAAATCCCCCTTGACAGGAAAGAGCCGTTCAAGAAAACAGGAGAAGAAACACTTAACGTTGAAATAAGCGCTCAAGAGGCTAAGGAAAAAGCGAAAGGACTGGCTCTGCAAGAGTTAAGGTCAAGATACACTTTTGTTTCACGCTTCAATGTCAGAGCTTATCCAATGGAAGAAGCTGAATTGGTATATGCACCATGGTGGTTTATAGAATACCGCATGGGCGGCAAATCATTTTCCGTGATAGCTGACGCATGTAACGGCAGCGTCATCGCCGGACAAAGACCTTGGATTACTAAAGGAATGATTTAAAGGAGGTGAAATTGAAGTGCCGAAAGTTATTGAGTGGGTTGGACCAAGAGAAGGAGACATTGTTTGGAGATATCCCGTCGAAGAAATTGCGTGGGGAGACAACCTCATTGTCCACGAATATGAAGCCGCAGTTTTCTTCAGAGATGGAAAAGCCTACGACATTTTCAGAGCTGGACGCCATGTCTTGACAACAGCAAACCTCCCATTACTAACAAAAATAATTTCGAAAATTGCTGGGTTCGATAAAGTTCCTTTCAGAGCAACCATCATCTTTGTCTCTTTAAAACAGTTCCAAGGAAAATTTGGAGCGCAGGGTCAAACAAAAGAGCTTGCACCGCTTAAATTCTTCGGCGGCTTCTGGTTCAGAGTTGAAGAACCAAACCTCTTCGTCAACGAAGTTGTAGGTGGACAAGGAGCTTTCACCACAGATGGACTGCAAAACTTTCTCAGAGGATACTTCAATGAAAGGCTCATTGACACTTTAAGCCAATATTCATTGGCAGAAGTATACGGAAAACTTGACGAAACAAGCCTTCTTGCAAAGAACGTCCTCTTCGACGCCTTTTCACGAATAGGTCTCGAATTAATAGACGTAAAATTTGAAGGAATCGATACGACCCCAGAGTGGAGAGACAGATTATTCTACATAAAAACCGGAGTTGGCGCAACAGAAGTTCTAAGAATGGAAACGGTGCAAAAATCAGCTGAAAGCCTATCGAAAAGCCCCGGAGCGGCTGTTGGAGCTGGCGTAGCTATAATTCCGCCTCTGTTTCAACAACCGGTTGCAGCGCCGACACCTACACAAACAATGGTGTTATGTCCAAAATGTAACTTCCAAAACCCGCAAACGGCAAAGTTCTGCAGCAACTGCGGCGCGCCACTACAAGCGGCAAGCATCACTTGTCCAAAATGCGGTACGTTAAACCCTGCTGGGACGAAGTTCTGCGGCAACTGTGGAACTTCGTTGCAAGCCACCATTAAATGTCCAAAATGTAATAATGAAATCCAAGCTGGGGTTAAGTTCTGTCCCAACTGCGGAGCAAAACTCGGGTAACAACCTTAAACATTTTTATCTTTTATTCCATTATTTGCCTATCGTTTAATCAATTGTAACTTTAAAAGAGAAGCGTCGATGTGCTGTTTTCTGTAACGTTTTTATTTGCTTCTTAATTATGCTATAAGGAGCATGACAATAATGAGCAAGAAAATCATCGGTAGAGGCACATGGTACGACAAAATGGCTGAAAAAATAATCGAGCGGGAGCGAAAGCTTGGCAGAAGCCTAGAAATGATAAGGACGGAAATGGGTCTTGGTGCCTCGGGTTTTCCCCACATCGGAAGCTTGGGTGATGCCGCCCGCTCTTACGCTGTGACCTTGGCTTTAAGAGAAAAAGGCTACCGTTCTGAACTTATCGCCTTCTGCGACGACAAAGACGGATTACGTAAAGTTCCCGCCGGACTGCCGAAATCTCTTGAAAAATTTTTGGGATTCCCGGTTTCCAGCATCCCAGACCCTTTTGGCTGCCATGAAAGTTATGGCAAGCACATGAGTTCGCTGCTTCTTGAGGCATTAGACAAATGCAACATAGAATATCGCTACATGTCCGCTAAAGAGGTTTATGAAAAAGGACTGCTAAACAATGAAATACGAACATTGCTCCTAAACGCAAAAAGAGTCGGAGAAATAGTCAAGGAAGAGGTTGGGCAAGAAAGGTACACAGAAGTTCTTCCATACTTTCCAGTCTGCGGGAACTGCGGGCGCATATACACAACAAAAGCCTTAGAGTTCATGCCGAAAGAAGACAAAGTTCTCTATGTCTGCGAGGGAATGGAGATCAAGGGAAGATGGATTGAAGGCTGCGGCTTCAAGGGAGAAGCAAACGTAACAAAAGGCGAAGGCAAGCTAACTTGGAAAGGCGAGTTCGCAGCTAGGTGGAAAGCGCTTGACATAAGATTTGAGGCTTACGGAAAAGACATAGCAGACTCAGTCCGCGTCAACGACAGAATTTGCAGCGAAATACTTGGCTATGAACCGCCTTCCCACGCGAGATACGAAATGTTTCTGGATAAGAGTGGAAGAAAAATTTCAAAATCTACGGGAAACGTTTTCACACCCCAAGTCTGGTTTAGGTACGGCTCGCCGCAATCGCTGTTGTTGCTTATGCTGAAAAGGTTTGTTGGAACCCGCACTTTAGATGTTACAGACATCCCATCCTACATGAACGAAATTGACTATCTTGAAGATCTATACTTCGGAAGAAAAACGTTGCCAGACAAAAAAGAACTAGCAAAATTGAAGGGCTTATATGAATACTGCTGGGTTTTAAAGCCTCCAGCCAAGCCAAGTGTCCACGTGCCCTACAATATGCTAACTTTTTTGGCTAAGATGGCACCGAAAGGCAGAGAAATGGAGTTCATAACTGAGAAACTTCAAAGCTACGGCTATTTACGGAAAAATCAGCCACTCGACGAAGACTTGAAGAAAAGGTTTGAGTACGCTCTAAATTGGGTAAGAGATTTTGAGGAAATAAAGGAAACATCAATAAGCCTAGAGAAAGAAGAGAAAAACGCCATAACCGAGCTAATCGAAATCTTGAAGATGGAGGAAGAAGCGGAAAAAATACAAAACGCCATATTCAACACAGCCAAAAAACACGGTTTACAACCACAGAAATTCTTCAGAACTCTCTACACAATTCTTATAGGAGCACCTCAAGGACCAAGACTGGGCCCATATATCCTCGCCATGGGAAAACAAAATGTAATAAACGCGCTAAAAAGAGCCATAGGATTTCAAAGTTGATTGACGCGCAGCCCAAACATCATTTTCTTAACTCCTAGCACTTTATAGAGAAGCCCATCCCCCTATTAACTTTGAGCCTTGCTTTGGATTTTGAGAATTTAATGTGATTGCGAAAATGGACGCGTATCAAATTTTATAAAAGGTTGAAGTGTTAGCAGAAAGGGTGTTTGCACCATGAATTTGGAGGAGATCAAGCGGAGATTGAGGCACTTGTCTTGGCTAAGGGCTTCTACAAAATAACATCTAAAGTGCATCCAAACTTTAAATGTTGTTGCAACTTGTTTCCGTGTAAATAACAACACAAACGGCAATTAAAAGGGCCAATCTCAAAATTAAAACAACATTACCTGTCAAACATTTTGATGTGGTCTAGAGGCTAGGGCTGTAAGTTCAACAAACATTTGGAAAACGATACGCAAACCCTTTTTAAATGAGATGTAACAAAATAAACCCACATTATGGAGACGCAGATAATGTCGCAAACAGAAAAGGCCGAAACCCATCAAAGCGGGAGGGAAATTGAAGTTGAAGGCCACTTAATAGATTCTATGATACTTACGCGAATATGGGATCGTATAATTGAACTCGGCGGAGACTTTGAAACCATAGAATTCAGGGTTGGAAAACATAAAACTGACACCAGTTACGCGCGCATCCTTGTAAAAGGAAAAACGCCGCAGCACTTGGAAAGCATACTGAAGGAAATTTACCATCTTGGCGCTGTTCCATATCACACCCCTGAGGTCACGGTTGCCACTGCACCAGCAGACATGGTGTTTCCAGACAACTTCTACTCCACAACAAACAACCCAACTCAAATTTATTACGAAGGCGAGTGGATCAACGTTGAAAACATCATGATGGATAAAGTCATAGTAATCGACCCTGCCGCTAAGAAAGCAGTATGCAAAGCCATTCGAGAAATTAAAAAGGGAGACTTAATCGTCATAGGCGAGGAAGGAATACGCGTAAAACCTCCAGAACGTCCCCGTGAAAGCACAGGCATATTCAAGTTCATGAGCAGCGGCGCCTCAAGCGAAAAACCTGCAACCGCAATAATACGCCAAATAGCCCGCGACGTCTATAACATCAAAAAATCAGGCGGAAAAATCGCTGTGGTAGCCGGACCCGCAGTAGTCCACACAGGCGCAGCGTTAGCCCTCGCCACACTCATACGCGAAGGCTATGTTGACACGCTTTTGTCAGGTAATGCGTTGGCAGTTCACGATGTAGAAGCCGCCTTGCTTAAAACATCCCTAGGGGTTTCACTTCAAGAGGGCACTACAGCCGTGGGCGGATGCCGACACCACCTTGTAGCCATAAACACTATTTACAAGGTAGGAAATCTCAAAAAAGCCGTGGAAAAAGGCATACTGAAAAGTGGAATAATCTATGAGTGTGTTAAAAAGGGCATACCTTTTGTCCTCGCCGGTTCAATAAGAGATGATGGTCCTCTACCAGACGTTATAACCGATACTGTGGTGGCCCAACAAAAATACAAAGAACAGCTGAAAGACGTCGAGATGGTTATAATGCTCGCCTCAACATTACACGCCATAGCTGTTGGGAACATGCTTCCCTCAACCGTCAAACTAGCGTGCATCGACATAAACCTTGCAGCGGTTACAAAACTCCTAGACAGAGGCTCAACCCAAGCAATAGGTGTAATCACAGATGTAGGCACATTCTTACCACTACTAGCAGAAGAAATCAAAAGACTGAAGGAACAAGCCAACTAAACCCATTGCCACATTAAGCCATACCAAGTAGACATTCTTTTCACAGCCTGATTAAAACCAATAAAACGTTAAGAACTGAAAATTAGCGCAAAAATTTCAAACCCGAGATATCTTTTCCGATAAACTCCGTTTCTTTTAATCACTGTTAAAAGAACATGAAAGTCAGGTTTTACTATTTGTTTATAAGTGAATTTTAGATCGAAAATTTGTTATGAAGACACTATTGTCTTTGATGATTTTGAAAGTTCTGCACGTATCTAGGTTTTGTTCGAGTGGTGTATTATGGAAAAAGCGAAACGACCGATAAAAAATAGCTAAGGAGTGTGCCCATCCACAAGAAAGCATTCGCCGCTATCCTGTAGATGATCGGGTCGGTTAGCGCATCATCTCGGTATTTTACTACTAATATTCGTGTTGCCCAAAAAACAGTCCCTCCGTCTTCCATTCAAGATCATGTTTCATTAATCCTTGCTATGAGTTTTCCGTTATAGCCCGCATGTACCCTTCAGCTAGGCTAGTAGCTAAGTATTCTTCATGTTATATTCACGTAAACTCCCTTCAACGATCCAGTCAGGTTCATAAGCTGACATTGACGGTAATAACAATGTCAAGAAAAGTAAATAACCAACATAAACGTTGCGTAGACGACGAAACCGCCCAACAAAAGAACCACAAAAATTAACACGCCATTCTCCATTTTAGCATTACGAACTTTTAGGCATAGCAAACATGTTTTCAGCTTAGATTCTAGAAAAATAAAGCTTTTGTTATTTAAGGTAAGCGCGCATTAGCTTACATAGTCTTCTTGATGAAAGACGAAAACTCTGGAAACATTCCATCCATGTTTCCGAAGTTGTACCAAAAGAGGGTAATTTTTTGTCTGCCTAGAGACATTGCTATTAGATTAACTTGCTATTTTATTTTGGCGTCTTGTTCTTTACGACGCCTTATCCACTTTGTGATGTTGTTTGGATTTGTTCAGCGTGGTGTTGAAAGGGAAAAGTCCCTATAGTTTCTCTGGAAGTCTTTGACTACTTAACATATTTTAGAATCCAATAATTTTAGATATAATGAAGCTGCTTTGGGGGGTCAAATGGAAGATTCAACAGACCATAAAATAAATGGCTTAAAATCCATCTAACTTACCAACGTTCTTTAAACCTTTAACCCTAAGCGATTGGATGAAGTAATACCCTTTAACATCACTTAAAGGTTTAAATGAGTCTAACTCATCATTAACGCTTCCAAGTATTTCTAACTTACCGATACCCTCCCAAGCCATGGCGTTAGTCTCACCATCAAATTCAATCAACTCATTAATCGCTCCTAATCCAGGCGCTATTCCAGCAAAATATCTGGGCAATAAGAATGAATATTCAGTGAGTAGAGGTATCTTATTAAGCGGTGAGTCCGTAAGTAATTCTACTTTAATTCTATATAACATGGAACCCGCTCTAGTTAAGTAACCCCCTAACTTAATACCTTTTCTAGGCTTATCTAAATGTTCAAGTAAAGGGTGGAGCCTAGTAATAGCAATCTTGGCTAACTTCTTAGGCCAGCCAGCTAATAAACCCCTAAGAAATGGTAAGTCATTGTCAACCCACATATATGGACAGTATAGGTACTTTTTATTATTGTAAATTACTTTAACGAAGAACGCCCCTTCCATATACTGAATTAAATCCGGAGCCTCAACAACCAAGTCACTAGCGTTAGAGCTCCAAGAAATAATGTCAACCACGTATGCAAAGACCTCACCGTCAGCAACTTCCAACGGCTTAGGAGTTACATCTTTAAGTAACTTGGGATCTGCTTTATAAAGCGCGCCTATACCACTCATAGCGTATACCCATGGACCTCTAATCACCAATGCTGATTTACCTGATTTTGTAAAAGGCGCTGACCAAAATATTTCAGGTGTGATCATTTTTAATCATCACAGTGCTCTCTGCTATTGTCAAGTTTAGCGGTTTAATATATTTTACTCCAAAAACCAGAATTTTCCTTTATTTTTAGAAGAAATTGCTCAGCGGAAAAACAATAGAGCAAGATGTTTGAAAAGAGCATGCGGGGCCACAGAGCAGCTGACCTTAAAGGCAAAATCTTGATCTGCTTGGTGGATGAAAAAGCAGGGCCACGCGGAATCCACAATAGTTGGCAGAACAAAGCTTCTGAAAATCCTATCTTAACGCGGCTTTTTCTTGACAATGCATATGGAAAATGAGATCCACCTAAATATAAAAGGGTTAGAAAACTGCCTTTCATCCAACAGAGCAGGAATTAGATTCGCTACTAGCAAGTTGCGGCCAGAAAACTGCGGCTTTCCTTCAACTGCTAAAGGAAACAGAGGTAAGAGCAGGAAGCATGAGGCTTAAAACTCAATTCATTTTTGGCGGATACCTAATAGGAGGCTTTAGAAGAGGCTACGAGAAACAAAAGGCAGTGGGCTGCAAACAAGCTGGGAAATCCAAGGCTGCTACAAATAACCTTCCATGTAATGCAATTCCTCAGCCACAGAAAAATCGAAAATACCTAATATACATACAGCTCGCCGGCTTAATCTTCAAAGACTATGACGACCAATACATATGCAAAGTCGAAAAAACGCTCAAGATGCAATGCAAGTGATAGAGCTTGACTTTGAGTACGTCCCCTGCGATACACAAATGGCGGGAAATTGTTTAAGAAGCGAAAAAGCCTATATCTAAACTCAGGCTCAGAAGGGCGGTAGTCTAGGTTTAAGGGCCCGTAGTCTAGCATGGATAGGAAAAATCCTATCCGAATTTAAAAAAAGTTGACCGAGGAGTGCAACTTTTAGCTTTGGGCTAGTTTGCGTTCAAGGTTAGAATACGTTATTGTTTTTACGAATTTGTTTGCTGTCTTCTTTAATTTTTCGTCTTCGGTTACTAAGATGGCTTCTGAGCTTTCAGCAGCTGCTATGTATGAGGCGTCGTAGAATGTTAATCCTTCTTTGTTGGCTATTCTAAGTGTGTTGGAAAAATCTAGTTTTGTAAATTTTACTGGTTTAATTACACCTCTTATGGCGAGGTCTTTTATCGTGTTAGCTGTATCCACAGCGTCTTGTATGGATATTTGTTTCAATAGTGTTGAAAGCTTCCAGAGGCTGTTACAAGCCTCATATATGGCTAGGTCTGTAGTAACCAAATCTTCACGAGAGGCTTCAATTATTAGTTGTTTTCCGCGTCTAGTGATAAGCGGCAGGAGTGCTGAGGCATCTAATAAATACTTCAATGCGCTTCCCTGTCTTCGCGTACAAGCTTCGCTATCAATTTTGGATCTATTTTGTTGCTAAGGCGCTCTCTTAACTGCTCCAGTCTCTCCCCAAGATCCCTCAATTCTAATTCTACAAGATATTTGTCAAGCAATTTTCTCACAGTTTCACTAATGTTTACGTTATATTTCTCCAACTTTTCCTTAATTTCCTTCGCAACTCTAATAGTTATAATACTCATAGTCACCGTATTACAATTTGTAATACAAATTTATAAAGCTTTAGCTTTAAACCTGCCTCTTCACCACACAGAATATTACTTCACTTTTCTATGTCAAGGCTCATTTAAATATCGATCACTTACAGCTTTCTTATTTTTCCTGGTTCTGGCTGGTATATTTGGCCTTGCTGTGTTAGGCGCCATATGGCTGTTTCAACCGCAGCCTTTTCTAGGCCTTCCTCCTCATAGGCCTGTTTAACAACCTCTTCTATCGGGATTGTTTGGTTTGGCAGTTTTTCCATAAGCCATTTTATGGCTTGGCTTAAGCCTCTCGTCTGTATCGTTTGGGGTTTCCAGAGCTCCTTTTTGGGCGGAGGGACTGATATTTGAAGGTTTTGTATGCCTGTTGTGGCTTTTTGTGTTTGCTGCTGGTAGTCCATCAGGGTTATAGCCGGCCTAGCTGTTTCTTTTAGGAGTTCAGGCAGCTTCCTGTTCAGTTGGCTTATTATCCGCTTCATTTTCCTAGCCCTTGAAATGCTTGACCAGTAAAAAGCCTCGTCAACAGTGTCTTCGGCTATCAGGATTGTTACTTTTCCTGCTACGCGTCTTCCTGTTCTCCCCCTGCGTTGTATATAGCGTATCTCGCTTGGAACAGGCTCATAAAACACGACGTGGTCAACCTCTGGAATGTCTAGGCCCTCTTCGGCTATGCTTGTGGCTATAAGCACGTTTGCTTCGCCACATCTAAGCTTTTCAAGGACTTCCCGTTGCTGTTCCTGAGTCATTCCAGGATCGCCTTCCCTTTCGCCTTGACCTACGAAGCGTTCAACCTTAAGCCTTGAATTGTTGTTTAATGCCTTTAGCAAGGCGTTTACTGTGTCGCGGTACTGCGTGAACACAATAAGCCTCGAGTCTGGTTTGGCTTGAAGCTGGCCTTCCAGAACTTTTATAAGCTCTTTCACCTTCGGGTTTTCTGCTGTCATGCAGTTTCTGAGTGCTTTTCTTGCTTCTATGAACAGCGGGTCGTTTAAGATTGACTTGTGGCCTCTGCTTCCCTCCATGGCCATACGTTTAAGGCTTTTCTCAATGAAGGCTTCAAGGGTTTCAGGGCCCTGAGATTCTATTAGTTCTATCATGTGGGCTATGCTTAGGGCTGCTGTAGCTTCCACTTTCAGCTGGTATAGGTATCCACCTTCTCCGCTTCCAAGCCTCCGCTGCAATTCGTCGTTAAGCTCCACCAAGTCGCGCCTTGTTATGAAAGCCGGCTGCTTGTCTGTTAAAACGCCCAGGGCCTGCAAGCCCTTAACCCTTTCAACAAGCATCTGCCTAAGCCTATCCCTTACAGCCAAATACTGTTCTGGAGGCTTAACCCTTCGCCACTCAACCTCTATGGGCTGTATGTAAGGCTTAACGTCTTTATCCTCGTCTGTCCGGTGTTCTATGGCTGTTATGCCCAAATTCTTGCAGACTTCGGCTATTTTCTCTTCGCTACCGCCAGGAGAAGCAGTTAAACCCAAAACCAGAGGCTTGCGGCGCTGCCTGAAATAGTATGTGGCTATGCCAACGTAGGCGTAGTTTCCCCTAGCCCTATGAGCCTCATCAAATACTATTAGCGAAACATCATCAAGCCTTAAAAGCCCGCTTTTAAGGTCGTTCCAAACGCATTGGGGAGTTGCAAAAACAACTTTTGCCCTTTTGTATAGGGCTGGCCTCTGGTTTGGTGGATAACGCCCAGTAACGAGGGCTAATTCTCCCTCGTCAAACCATGTTTTGTCCAGGAATGTTTGGTGATGCTGCTGAACCAATGGCCTTGTGGGCGCCAGAAAGAATATTTTGCCTTCCTCGGCTTTTTCTATCGCCAGGAGTAGGGCTATGACTGTTTTTCCAAGGGCTGTCGGCAGTACAACAAGCGTGTTGCATTGGCGTGCCTTTTCCAGAATCCTGTTTTGGTATAGCCTATCCTCAACAGCCTTTTCCTTTAACATTGGATGCCAAATGTAACGTTTCTCAGCCAGCATAGGCTAAAGCTCCGCTGCAAGGCTTTCAATGGCTTTTTTGGCTTTCTCCCACTCCTCCCGCGACCTGAAAACAAACTTTTGCCGTCTCTTCCATGAGTCTCCGCGCTTAAACCAAAGGTATAATGCTATGTGTTTCTTCCCAAAAGCTTCAAATAGGCCTGCTGCAGCCCACCATCTCCCACCCTTAAAAAGCGTCTGAAAACGCAAAACCCTAACCTTTTCAGAAACAGGAAGCCTCTCTTCACCAGCCTTTTCAGCCAACAAAGCCCACACTAAAGTTTAAAGCGTATAAAATTTAAGATTAACGCAATCCTTGTGCTTTGGCTTCACTTTAACTCATCTCTCTCCACTGTCCGCGTAATTCGATTCGCCGCTGCCTTTTTATATCCTCTTCCATGAACCGCTAAATTTGCGGTTGGAGGCTGAGCGTCTATGCTCCCATCGGCTTTGGACTTGGAGCTTGATGGCCTGTCGGTTCTCCAGCGTAAGCTCCTCTTAGAAGTTCTGCATAGGCATCCGAATTATTGGAGTAGATTCGCCAGTCCTAGGTATGGCTGGCAAAGCCGGAAAGAAACCCTTAAGGAGTTCTTACAGAATCACCAAACTGAACTGGTTAAAGAGTTTGCTAAAGCCGGCTTGCATGGTAATGGCTGGAAAACTGCGAGGAGGAGTGGAATGCGTGTCCAAGGCTGAGCATTGTAGGAACCCTTGGAATGGGAAATGTAGAAACACGGACATTGAAGTGTTCATAGTCTATAAGGGCGATAGGCTACCCATTTGCAGGCGCTGCTGGAGCAAGATAGCGGAAACGGACATTGAGTGGGGCGAACACACGCGCTTGAAGGAGGACTAGCCCTTGGAGTTGGAGCAGATTCCAGGCGTGGGCAAATCCATAGCCAAAAGGCTTAGGGACGCTGGCTTCGCAAATGTTGAAACTTTGGCTGTCACTCCGGCTAGGGAGGTTAAGGAGAGGGCTGGCTACGAAAAGCTTGAAGCCGCAGTTAGAATTGTTGAGGCTGCAAGGGAAGCCTTAGGCTGCAGGTTCATAACAGCCTACGAGCATTGGGAGATGACTAAAAAACGATTGAGATGCACAACTGGAAGCAAAGCCCTAGACACCCTATTGGGCGGTGGCATAGAAACCCAAGCCATAACAGAGTTTGTTGGCCAGTACGGTTCTGGAAAAACCCAGCTTTGCCTAATGCTTTGCGTCACAGCCCAGCTTCCGCCAGAGTACGGCGGACTCGGAGGAAACGTACTATACTTTGATACCGAAGGGACGTTCAGCTCCAACCGCGTCTATCAAATAGCTGCTGAAAACGGCTTAGACCCAGGCCAGACACTCCACAACATAATACTATCGAGGGTTTACACCTCAGACCATCAAATGTTTCTGTTGGATAATGCCTTCGAAAAATGCGCTGAAGAAAAAGTAAAGCTGGTGATCGTGGACTCTGTTATATCGCATTTTAGGGGCGAATTCCTTGGGAGGGAAACGCTGGCTGACAGGCAGCAGAAGCTAAACCTATACATGCACAAGCTGCTGCGCCTTGCTGAAATCCTTAATTTGGCTGTGGTTGTCACAAACCAAGCCCAGTCGGATCCAACACCCCAATGGGGAGGAGGCCAACCTGTCGACAGGCCGGCAGGAGGCAACATACTTGCCCACGCCTCAACCACAAGGGTTTGGCTTAGACGAGCTAAGGGCGAAGGAAAACGCATCGCCAGAGTCTTTGACTCTCCATGCCTGCCAGAGGCAGAATGCGTATTCCGCATAACAAGCAAGGGCATAGAAGACGCTCCTGAAGAAAAACAGCAAGAAGCTAAGAGCGAGGAATAGGCAAATATTCGAGGTTGAGGTTTGGTCAGAATTCAGCGCAGACTCTCGAGAAAACGGTATCTCGGCGGCAAATACGCCTACGAGTATGAACGCCTATCGCTGGATATTCCCAGAAAGTTCCACAAAAAGGTCAAGCCCTTCATAGGGCAGGATTTAGAAATTGAAATAAGCGTTAAGGGCAGCTATATGGTTATAACTTTGAGCCCGAGAAAACGTTTCGGCACGCCGAACACAAGCCCGGAAAAACTAACGCCTGAAAAGCTTGTCGAGGCTGAATTTTAACATGAAAATGCAAATCCAGCTTAAATATGGGCTAGCCGAAAAATCTGCGTCTATAGGCGTTTCTGCAGGCAGAAACGTTTTCCCCGCGGGCTCAGCCGACAAAAACTTGTCTATTAATTTAATTAGCAGCTTCCCGGGAAGTTTGTTTTAGTTTGCCATGGCGGTGAATGAAAATGGCTGGGGAGAGCCAGGCTTTAGAAATCCAAGTCGCCTTAAAAGGGAGGGATAAGGAGCGGTTTCTAAAAATTAAGAGGTTGAAGGGTATGGCGGACGAGGATGTTCTGCAGCTTATTGTTAACGAGTATTATGAGAAAAAGTTGGCTGACAAACCTTCAACACGGTAGGGTTGTTAAGGTTTAGCCCTTCTTGGATGTTCTCTCGCTTTTCGTTATCTCCTCTTCATGGTCTCTCCAGTACTCGTTGATTAATGCGCGAACAACCTCTGTGTAGTTTTTAAGTCCCAAATGCTCCTTAATCTTTAAGAAGCGTTTGGCAATTTCGCCCTCAGCCCTCAGGTAGACCTTCAAAACTTCGCCTTCCTCACTCATTTAACATCCCCTTTCTGTAACAAAATGTGTACATTTGACACACGCTTTTTAGGATACAGCTCACCCCGTATTTAAGGCTTCTCGAGGCCATGCTCATTTCGCCCTCTCCTTCCTAATCCAGCTCTTAACAGCTTCGCGGATGAGCGTTGAGAGGCTGCGTCCGGTTTCGCTGTTCTTCTCCCTAAGGAATTTTAGGTCTTCAGGATCTAGGAATACTGTAACGCCTCTCTTTCTTCCCATGCAAGTCCACCTCTATAGTGTAGTTGAAGCTATTTGTTTATAAGTTTTTCCACTTTTTGCAACTATCGGAAGTTTTATATGGCTAAAAGCCACAAAAAACTAAATTGTGTGGATAAAAATGTCCCAAGGCAAAAACATCCTGGACATCCGAGTAAAGCTGAAAGGCGAAGTTAGAACCCGCTTCCTACGGATAAAAAATGCCAAGGGCTTGACAAACAACACCGAGGTTCTGAGGCTCATCATCAACGAGTACTTTGAAAAGAACCTAGCCAAGGAGGCCTGATAGATGGGTGCGAGACATGCAGACGTAGTTTCCATAGAAGATCGTGAGTTTGTCCGCGAAGAGCTGGCATGGCTTGCGGAATGGATCCGCAGCCGATACCCAAAACTCAACTTTGGCGACATCCGCCAGCTCATTCTGGAAATGGTTCCAGTAAGCGTTTAGGAGGAAACGTTTTGGCTCCTAACGTAAAGGTTTCAGTCCTCATCGAGCAGGAAGACCTTGAAAGGCTTGAGGACTTAAGCCGCGAAACAGGCAAGTCGATAAGCTCCATGGTTCGTGCGGCTGTCAAGGAGTTTTTGGAGAGAAAGGCCGCTGAAAGGGGGCAAGGAGCATGAGTGAAGTTGTGGGCGAAATTATCAGCGAAGGCGAGCTTGAGGAGTTTAGGGATCCACTTTTGAAGCTTAAGGGTGTGACGCCCGAACTTGCTGCTTTGCTTAAGGAGGCCGGCTACTACACCATTGAATCCATAGCCACAGAGGTTCCCCATTTCCTCTTTCAAAGGATCGGAGAGAGAATGGGCTTCAACCTTGACAAGGCTGAAGCCTTAATAAGGGATGCAAGAAGCAAGCTTGACATCCGCATACAGTCAGCTAAAGAGCTTTATGAGGAAGAGCTAAAGCGCAAAACGATTCCAACGGGCTCGAAGGCGTTGGATGAAATTTTAGGTGGCGGTATAAGAACTCAGGAGATAACTGAGGTTTGCGGAAGCTACGCCTGTGGCAAAACTGAGCTTGTCTACACGACAGCCGTTTTAGCGCCCAAAGCCCTGGGTGGAGACGTTCTTATACTTGATACGGAGGCAACCCTAAGCGTAAATCGAATACGTCAAATCGCGAAGGCTAGGGAGCTTGACCCAGACGAGGCAATAAGCCCCATTCACCTGCGGAGGGTTCCCTCATCCTCAGACCTTATAGCAACCCTTGAAACAGCCCACAAGTTCATCAAGGAAAGGAACATTCGCTACCTGGCTATAGACAGCTTCGTATCCCCCTTCAGGAGGGAGTATCCTGGACGCGAGCTGCTGTGCCCACGTCAGCAGAAGTTGAACTACGCCATCGGTTTGCTGATAAAATTTGCAAGGGCTTACGACATGGCTGTTCTCGTCACAAACCAAGTTCTCGCAACCCCCATAGCCCAGTACACAACCACTAGGCCTGAACTTCTGAAACCGCCTATAGGCGGATACGTCATGGCTTACGGAGCAAACAACCGCATATACCTGCAGGAAACAGACAAGCCGAACGTAAGCAT
>Ga0315298_1002631_pt1 | contig 30033 bp, 24 predicted proteins | sample WHS_1_MG_FD_203077 | JGI IMG/M metagenome (GOLD analysis project Ga0315298, IMG submission 203077) | Extremophilic microbial mat communities from Washburn Hot Springs, YNP, Wyoming, USA - WHS_1_MG | ecosystem: Environmental > Aquatic > Thermal springs > Hot (42-90C) | place: USA: Wyoming... | reverse complement strand
AAGCGGTTTTCAAACCTTTCCGGTGGCCATGGCGGAGGGGAAACACCCGTTCCCATCCCGAACACGGAAGTTAAGCCCTCCAGCGCCGATGGTACTCGACGGGAAACCGTCCGGGAGAGTAGGTCGCTGCCGGGAACTCTCGAGGAGCCCCGGGTCCGGTTGCGGGACCCGGGGCTCCGATTCCTCGAAGGGCCGCTCAACGCTTCCTACCGGCCGCCCCTCTAGTTGTTTATAATGGAATTCAAGGTCCATTTGGGAGTCGCCTTAGGACGCTCCCGGAGGAGGAGACGCCCATGTCGGCAGAAACCCCGCAAAATGTGGAGCATGCTCGCGGCGCGGAGCGAAGGACGGCGAGGGGGCCCGCAGCCTGGATTCGCAGCCTTCTGAATCTAGTCGCAGCCGTCTCACTTCTGGGTCTGTGCTACGTGGGAGTGATCGTGCCGACGGTATCTATCGTCTTCCACGTCGACCTTCCTCAGCTCGTCTATACACCGAAGCCCCGTCAAGTTGCCCTGGTGAACCCGAGTTACAAGGGCCCGAGCAAGAAGCAGGTGCGCCCCGAGGAAATCCAGCGCATTCTCGACAGCCACCCCTACAATCATATCTACGAGCCCGGCGTCTTCGACTGTTCCGACATGTCCAAAATCACCGCCAAGCTCCTTCAGGAGCAGTACGGCTATGATACATCCGTCATCGGCGACGACCGCTACCACCACGCCTGGGTCTACGTCTGGACGGGCAAAAACACGGCCTGGGCCATCGAGACCACGGCCGAGACTTCTCTTCTCCGTGGCAGTGCCGGTGAGGTAGTGGGCCTGCACTGGTGGGACATCGTCTTCCTGGGGCGCTGGCTGGAGCCTGAGGCGTGGGCCCTATCCGTCACCGGCTACAACCTCTACTACCCCACTACTAAGCGTGACGGCCTCCAGATAAGGGAATGGTACCAGGTCGAGAAGGGCAGGTAGACGTCGGCATCTCTCGGCTGCGCCCGACTTCCCCCGGGCCACCCGTTCTCCTTGTCACCGGGCCGAAGGATTGCGGCAAGACGACCTTGATGGTCGAGCTCATCCGGCGCCTGCGTCGGCCGGGTCGTACCATCCTGGCCCTTAAACGGGCCACCACCGTGACCAAAGTCGACCAGCCCGGCACCGACACATCGCGCTTCGCCGCGGCGGGAGCGGATGTCATCGGCCTGACATGGCCGGCGGGAACTTATGTCGCCCAGCCGACCGGCGAGCCGCCGAGGCCCGTCGCCGGCTGCCGCCTCGACCGGCCGCTCAGCCTGACCGAACTTACCGCCCTGGCCCTGGATGCGAGGCCCCCCGCCGGTCAAGTCCTCGTCCTGGCGGAAGGCTTTTCAGACGCCCCCTACGCCAGAATCCATCTCCGGGCCCGGCCGGGGCGGCCCGAACGGCCGGCGGGGGGCCCCGTTCTGGGTGCGTGGTCGCTGGATGAGGGCCGGCCCGGGGCCGTCGCCGAGCTGGTTGACGTAAGCCTTCCGCTAATCGCTCGTTGGTCGGGGCTGGTTGAGGCTCCACGTCCGGTGGCGGCTGTGCTGGCCGGCGGGCAAGGGCGCCGACTCGGCGGCCTGGACAAGTGGAAACTCGAAATCGGCGGCCGTTCTCTGGCCGGCCGGTGTCTCGAGACTCTGGCCGAGGTTTTCGACGAAATCCTCGTCGTCGGCCGGCGACCGCCGGAAGTTCACTCCCGACGGGAGAGCGATGTCCGACGGGAGAGCGATGCGTGGCCGGAGAGCGGTGTCCGACCCGAGGGCGACCTCCAGCCGGAGGGCGATTCCCGAGTGGAGGGTGCCCGTCGCCGGGTGACATGGCTTACCGACCGGGTTCCCGGCCTGGGTCCCCTGGGCGGCCTTCTGACCGCCCTCACTGCGGCCGCGGGCCGCCCCGTATTCGTCGTCGGGGGCGACATGCCCTTTCTGTCGCCGGCCTTCATCCGCCACCTGCTGTTCACTGCCGAGAGAGTGGGCCGGTTCGACGTCCTCCTTCCAAGCTGGCGGCCGGGGTCCGGTCCGGAGTGCGGGTTGCCGCCCGCCTACGACGAACCTCTGCACGCCGTCTACGCGGGCGATTCGGCGCGTCACCTCGAGGAACTCCTCGAGGCCGGTCGCCTCGCGGGATGCCGGATGACCGCGGCCTTCGACGGGCTGCGGGTCGTCCGTGTGCCCGACGCTGAAATCCGCCTCTTCGGCAATCCGGAGCTGCTTTTCTTCAATCTCAACACGCCCGCCGACCTCGACCGGGCCGTGAGGCTCCTTCAGGCCTGACCCCACCCTTTCCCAGCCCCGTTCGCGCAGGTCTCCGGCAGGATTCGTCAACCGCCCCCCCAATACACAGCCTGCGAGACGCGGCCTTTAGCAGACAGCCTTTCAGCAGACGGCGTGTGCGTCCCACGACCGGCCTTCCGAGGACGCGGACGGGCGGACGGCGCTCCAGGCTCCTTGGCCGCTTCGCGACGGGGTGAGACCTTGACCACCGGTTCAGCTGACTTCGGCGGGGGCGTCCCTCCGGTTCTCCCGAGCGGCGGCGCACCGTCGGCTCCGTCGGGCGGTGTCCCGCCGGCTCCGTCCCGCGGTCGGGGCCAGTACCGGCCTCGTCACGCCCGCCGGACTCGTTCCGCAACCGTGTGGCCTTCCCGGGCGACCGGGGCGCTGCTGGCCGCGCTTCTCATCCTGGTCGCCGGCGTGGCCGCCGGCCCCCTCCCGGTTCTTCAGGCGGCGCTCAAGCCCGTCTTGACCCAGGGCGCCTCCGGGGCCGACGGCCCCGAAGACGTAGGGACGTCCCTCGCGTCACTTACCGCTTCCCATCCCCGGCCGGCCTGGATTGATGCGGATTCCCTATCGGCTCCGGGTGTGCCGACCGGCTATGCGTTCGGCTCCGCCCCCTCGGCCTCCGCGGCTTCGCCGGCCGGTCTCGCCACCGGTTACCGCGGCTGGCCGGCCGCTCCTCCCGCGGCCCTCTCGGCCGCTCCGCCCTCCGGCTCGGGGCGGACCAACCCGACGGCGGCCGAAGTCCGCGGTATTTATCTCACGGCCTACACCGCCGGCCAGCCGGCCGCTTTCCGTAACCTTCTCGAACTCGTCGACAGCACGGCCTTGAACGCCATGGTCATCAACATCAAGGACGAACAGGGACGCGCGACCTACGACACCCGGGTTCGGGCCTTTCGCGACGCCGGGGCCGTATCGGTCCAAATTCAGGACATCCGCGGCCTTTTGAAGACGGCTAAGGCTTACGGGGTCTACACTATCGGGCGACTTGTGACCTTCGAGGACTCGACGCTGCCTCGCTACAGACCCGATCTCGCCGTCAAGCGGCCGGACGGCACCCCGTGGCGGGACCGGGCCGGCAACTACTGGCTTGACCCCTTCCGCCCCGAGACATGGGATTACAACATCGCGCTGGCGGAAGAAGCGGCCCAGCTCGGGTTCGACGAAATCCAGTTCGACTACGTACGGTTCCCCACCGACGGCGACGTTGCAAACGCCGTCTTCAGCCAGCCGAGCGGGCCCAACAACCAGAACCGCATCCGCGCCATAACCGAGTTTTTGACCTACGCCCGCGAACGTTTGGCGCCCTACGGAACGGCCGTCTCGGCGGACGTATTCGGCATCATCCTATCGACCAGCGCCGACACGGCTCTGGGCCAGGTCCTGGAAGACATCTACCCCGCCGTGGACTATCTGTCTCCCATGGTCTACCCGTCGCACTACGGCCCGGGCCATTTCGGTTTGGCCTCCCCCGATTCGGAACCCTACCTTACGGTCCACGGCGCCCTCAGCGACGCCTTGCGACGCCTCGGTCCGGCCGCGGCGGCCAAGCTCCGCCCCTGGCTCCAGGACTTCAGCCTTTACAGCCACTACGGGCCCGAGCAGGTGCTCGACCAGATTCGGGCCACACACGAGCTCGGCATCAAAGGCTTTCTGCTGTGGAACCCGTCCAATGTCTACACCGTGGCCGCCCTACGGGCCTACACGGTCAATCAGGAGGCCTACCTCAACGCCGGAAGCGGCGGTGCCGGAAGCGGCGGTGCCGGCGGCGGTGTCCAAGGCGGCCCGCCGACGGCGGGTAACGGCGGGGGCGACGGGGGCGGCTAAGCCAGGGCCGGCCGAGGGCCGCCGGGCCGGGCGGCGTATCGGAATCCTTTGCTGCGGGCCACAATAGCCGCGAAGGGAAGGAATTGTCTTTTCACCGTCGAAACGGGACCGCCGGGTCGCGCGAGGCCGGAAGACCGGCCTGAAGGCCGAAGGCCCCCGAGACCCGGAGTGATTACTCCCGCGGTTGGCGGATGCCTCAGGACCCGCTCGTTGAAAGGTTTTCTTTTTTTGTCCCGGTTTCGTCCCGGGCCGGGGCAAGGTGCGGCCTGTAATAGTTCCGTCGCCTGCGAAAGGGGCGCTTGCCTTTGAAGAAGTACGCCGTCAGTGATATCCGAAACGTCGCCCTGGTGTCCCACGGAGGGGCCGGAAAGACTTCCCTCGCCGAGGCTATGCTCTTCGACGCCGGAGCTACGGACCGCCTCGGCAAAACGACCGAGGGTAACACGGTGATGGACCACGACCCGGAAGAGATAAAGCGGCAGGTTTCCATAAACGCCGCTATCGCGCCCGCGGAATGGCAGGGTGTCAAAATAAACATCGTCGACACCCCCGGCTACTTCGACTTCGTGGCCGAGGTCAAGTCTTCCCTGCGCGTGGTCGACAGCGTGGTCGTGGTCGTGGACGTGGTGTCGGGCGTCGAAGTCGGGACCGACCTCGTCTGGAAGTACGCCGACGAGAACCAGCTGCCCCGACTGGTCTACATAAACAAGATGGACCGCGAGAACGCCAACTTCGATAAGGCCCTAGAGGCCCTGCGCGCCAGCTTCGGGCGCCACCTTCTCCCGGTCACCCTGCCCATCGGGCAGGAGGCTTCCTTCCGCGGGGTCATCGACCTTATCGAGAGCAAGGCCGTTGTTTACGAGGAAGGCAAAGGAAAGGAACCGAAGCTCGAGGCTCTCGCCGGCGAACTGGCCGCCCGCGCCGCGTCCGCCCGCGAGGCCCTCGTCGAGGCCGCGGCCGAGACCGACGATGAGCTCACGATGAAGTACCTCGAAGGCGAGCCCCTCACTCCCGACGAGATTCGTCGCGGCCTCCGCGCGGGCGTCATCGCCGGGAAACTGGTCCCCGTTCTCTGCGGGTCCGGCCTGAAGAACTTCGGAGTGCAGCCGCTTTTAGACATAATCAAGCTCGCGGCCCCCTCACCCGCGGACCGCCCGCCGGCCAAAGGCGTCAATCCCAAGACCAAGGAGCCGGAGGAGAGGCCGGCCGGCGAGGACGCCCCGTTCTCGGCCTTCGTCTTTAAGACCATGGCCGACCCCTACGTCGGCAAGCTCAGCCTGTTCCGCGTCTACTCCGGAGCGCTGTCCTCGAACTCCACGGCCTACAACGCCTCGACGGGTAAGACTGAGCGTATCGGTCAGCTCTTCCTCGTCCGCGGCAAGCAGCAGGAGCCCGTCGATAAGGTGGGGGCCGGCGACCTTGGGGCGGTGGCCAAACTGCAGGAGACCTCGACCGGTGACACTTTGGCGGACGAAGCGAACCCCATCGTCTATGCGCCCCCGGAATATCCGAAGCCCGTCTATCAGGTAGCCATCCAGCCGAAAGCCAAGGGCGACGAGGAGAAGATAAGCCTCGCTCTCAGCCGCATCCGCGAGGAAGACCCGACCCTCAGCGTCACCAAGGAGGCCGGGACCGGAGAGATGATTCTCGCCGGGATGGGCGAGCTGCATCTGGCCGTGGCCACCGACCGGATGAAGCGGAAGTTCGGGGTCGACGTCATCCTGAAGACACCGAAGGTCCCTTATAAAGAGACCATTCGCAAGACCGTGAAGGCGGAGGGCAAGTTCAAGCGCCAGAGCGGCGGGCGGGGCCAGTACGGCCACGTCTTCATCGAGTACTCGCCCGAGCCGAACGAGGACTTCGTCTTCACGGAGACCATCTTCGGCGGCGCTGTCCCGAAACAGTACATCCCCGCGGTGGAGAAAGGGCTCAGGGAGGCGAAGGAGGAGGGCGTTCTGGCCGGCTACCCGGTTACGAACTTCAAGGCCAACCTCTACGACGGCTCCTATCACGAGGTGGACTCCTCGGAAATGGCCTTCAAGATAGCCGCCTCGCTATCGTTCAAGAAAGGTATCATGGAGGCCAACCCGGTCCTGCTGGAGCCCATCATGAACGTCTCGGTCCTCATCCCCGAGTCCTACATGGGCGACGTCATCGGCGACCTCAACCGCAAGCGGGGCCGTATCCTCGGCATGGAGCCCCAGGGGGCCATGCAGTTGGTTCGCGCTCTGGTCCCCCTGGCGGAGATGTTCACCTACGCCATCGACCTCCGCTCGATGACCCAGGGCCGCGGCACCTTCACCATGGATTTCGACCACTACGAAGAAGTTCCGCCGAACATCGCCCAGGCCATCATCGAGAAGCACCAGGCGGAGAAGAAGAAGGAAGAGGAGTAGCACGGGCGTAGCGCGGGCGCGGCCGGGCCTTCCGCCGCTGGTCCCAGGTGCGACGGGGGCGGCCCGGAGGGGATGGTCCGCCCGCTCGCCCTATCGGGCCAATCCGGGCTGCTGAAGAGAAAGCGAAGGAGGGAGCTGAACGCTCCCTCCTTCGCTTTCTCAGCCTACCGCGGCTCAGCCGGCCGCCCTGCTCCGCTACTCCTCGAGGTCCAGGGCCCTAGCCAGGATGGTCACAGCCTGGGCCCGGGTGAGCTTGCCGAACGGGTCGAAGACGTTGCCCGGCAGGCCGGTAATGAGGCCGTGGGCGACGGCCTCGCCGACATAAGCGGTCGCCCAGCCGGGCACCGCCGCCGCATCGGCGAAACCGAGCGAACCGCCCGCGTCCAGGCCGAGCTTAAGGGCCCGGACAATCATGGCGGCGGCCTCCGCCCGGGTGATGGTGTCGTTGGGCCGCACGAAGCCGTCCGACCCCGTCAGGATGTGGTCGCGCACGCAAGCCCCGACGAAAGGCACGGCCCAGGCCGGAACGGCGGCGGCGTCCTTGATGCCGGGCGGCAGCGACGACGCCTCGGCGATACCCAGACTCTTCACGATGAACTTGGCGAACTGGGCCCGCGTGACGGCAAGGTCAGGCCGGAAGGTGCCGTCCTCGAAACCGCTGACCGCGCCGAGGCTGGCCAGGCGTAGGATGGCCGCCTCGGCCCAGTTGCCGGCCGCGTCGGGCAAGGCCGGGAAGTCCGGGTCGGCCATGGCGGTGAAGGTCGTCAGGTGGTCGACCGTCGTCGACACAGTCCCGGCCGCCTCGTCCACCACCGTCGGCAGAGCCACCCAGCAGGGCGGCGTAGCGTGGACGTCCCAGTACCAGATGCGGAGCTGGTGCGGGTCGCTCACGCCGGCGGCCGCCAGGCTCGAGGGGCTGTAGTGGAAGCTGATGGTCACCGGGTGCCGCAGGTCGTGAACCGCTTCACCCGTGATGGCTACCTTCAGTTCGACGTCATATACGCCGAGGTTGGGGTTGCCGCCGGTCGGCGGGACGGTCTCGGCGGGGGCTACGGTCAGGGTCACCGGGTCTTCCGAGACCTCCGCCGGAACCTCGACCACGACCATGCCGTCGCTGCTGCCCTTGGTGAACTCCCCGGTCGTGCCGGAGGGTACCGGCGCAATGAGGCCGAATACGGCCGTGACCGTCTTAGGCCCGTCCATGACCACGGTCGTCGGGTTGGCCGAACCGGTCGCATCCCCGCTCCACCGCTCGAACTCCCAACCGGGAGCCGGCACAGCCGTGAGGTGGACCTCGTGGCCGTAGGCGTACGGACCGGCGGGGGAGGCCGTGACGCTACCGCCGCCCAGAGCCTTTGTGACGAGCGGGATGTCGTTGGAGAGTATCGTTACGGCCTCGTCGAGGTACCACGGGTCGTGGTCGGCGCTGCCGATGATCCAGTCGCCGGACCCGGTCGGGCTGTCACCGTCGTGATGGGCGCCGGAGACGTCGCCCCAGTAGTTCTGGGTGGCGTCCACTGTGGCCACGCCCGCATCGACCCAGAGTCCCGCGCAGTCGGCCGAGCCGGAGGCGTTGTTCCCCGCGATGATGTTGCCGTGGATGACCGTCCCCGTGGGCGCGGGGCCGTAGCATGAGTACTCGGAGCCGAAATTGCAAACTTCGATGCCGTTGTACCGGCTCCCTGTTATCCTGTTGCCAACGATGGACGTGTCGACCGACTTGTTCTGGACGGAGATGCCGTAGTCGTTAGCGGTAAGAGAGTTGCCTTGGATGAGGTTCCCGACCGCGGAAGCACCGTTGTCCTGCCACATCCAGCCGCAGATGCCGACCCCGATTTGGTTGCCGGTAACGGTGTTGTTCGACACCTGGATCCCGGCGCAGACCAGTATAATGCCTGTGCCGCTCCAGTCGGACCCGGGGTAGCCGCAGCCGGTGACCGTGTTGTCCGTTGCCTGGCCAGTGGCGCCATAGCCAAACTCGATACCGTTGGGAGCCCAGGTCACTGGGATGCCCATGCCCGGCCCGGTGACGTTGTTATGGCTGACCGTGGCGTGCGGGTCGGGCAGAGGGCCGGCCCCGTTCGAACCGAAGTCGCCGAGTACGCCGATGCCCACCCGGGACCAACCGGAGACGTCGTTATAGCTTACCGTGACGTTCGATGCCCCTCCCACGTAGATACCGACTGTTTCGGCCCCGTCGATGTACATGCGGCGGACGACGTTGTGGTCCACCGTGCCAGTGACGTTACGGAGCGCGATACCCACCGCCCGGCGGCCGCTCGTCGGCGCCCGCTGGTTGCCGTCCACGGTGATACCGCTGACGTTGACCGAGACGGTACCGTCGCCGGAGACGTTGCCGTTCGCGTCGGCCGTACCGCCGAAAGCAACGACCACCGGCTCCCAGGTGGCGCCGCTTTCCGGGAACTTGAACGGCGCGACAGTGGCCGGCGCGGTGATAACCGGACCACCATCGCCCTGGAGGCTCAGGTTCTTGTTGATTACCACCTGCTCCGTGTAGGTTCCGGAGTACACGATGACGGTCCCGCCGGCGTTGACCAACTCGACGGCGCGTTGGATGCTGTTGGTGGCGTCGAAGTCCCAGGTATGGCCGCCGCAGGAGTCCGCCGTCCAGTTAGCATCCACGTAGACTGTATCCGCCGGGGGCGGCATCGCCGCACCGCTCGCGGAACAGACTCCGAAAAGCAGGGTCAAGATTAGGGCGGTAGAAAGCGCTACCTTCCTCATTACTCTGCCTCCTCGCTAAACCGCTTCGCTTGCGCGGGCATTTCCTCCACCCGGTGCCCGGCCGGGTCAGCGTTGTCCAGGGAAAGCCTATAGGAGTGGACCGACAATAGCAGACGGTGCCAGAAATCCGCGGCAAAAGAGCCTCGGAGGAGCTTCTGGAGGCTGGATTGGATGCGTCCGTAGATGCGTCCGCCGACGAATGCGTCCGCCAACGTCACGGACGTATTCGCCGGGAGGTAACCTTTTCCTCTAACGACCTGGGCCGTCCTCCGGACGATTCTCGGGGTCTGCGCCCCGTGAGCCGCCGGCCTTATCCCGGTCCGGACCCACCGTCTGTTCCCGGGCCCGGCCCAACCGGCGCAAGACAGCCAGGCCCAGGGCGATGCTGCCGACCACCCCGAGCGCACCCCATACCGCACGCCCTTGCAGGGCCCGGCGCACCCAGGGCGCGAACCGCCACCCCAGATACTGCCAGAGAAGGCAGTACGTGAACGACCCAAGGCCCCCGACCAACGCGTAGGAGCCCAGGGGCAGGCGCATGGCCCCGGCCCCCAGCAGGGCGGCCGGGCGGATGAACCCCACCCAACGGGCCGCGAAGGTGGTGAACACCCCATAACGCCGGAACCAGGCCTCGGCCCGCTCCAGCGCCAGCGCGTTGACGCCGAGCAGACGCCCCAGCCGTGAGCCCTCCCGCAGCCTCTTCCCCGCCAGGCGGCCCGCCCCGTAGGCCAGAAGGGCCCCGGTCGCGTTCCCGGAGGCGGCGGCCAGCACCGCGCCCCAGAAAGAGTTGAGTCCCAGGGTGATATAGTGGCCGCTGACCAGGCAGATGAGTTCGGCCGGCACGGGCAGGCTTGTTCCCTCGAGGGCGAAGCCCACGAACAACGCCAGGTACGTGAGGGGAGGGGCCACGCTTCAAGCCTCCCGTTAAGCCCCGCGGCGGGCGATGACGCTGAGGGCCCCGTACACCTGCATCCCCGGCCTGACCGTGACGCTCGTCCGCGGGTCGGGGATGATCACGTCCACCTGGGAACCCCGGGAGATGAAAGAGAGTTTCTGTCCCGCTCTCACCGTCTGGCCGGGCTCGACGAAGCAGCGGATTTTATTGACGAAACGGTCGGCGATTTCCACCACCCACAAAGCGGGGCCCGACGACCCGTCACCCTCCGCCGCCTCCACCCCCACCCCGCGCCCCGGCTTTGGGCCGGGCTCCTCCAGTCGCAGACGCAGGGTGAGCCTTTCGTTCTCGAGGTGGTGCCGCTTCCCCAGCAGGTCTACGGCCCGCCGGAGCCACGTCAGCCGGACGTACTCCCACATGTCCACCATCGGCCAGTTGCGGGCGGCGGTGTGGCGGCAGACCTCTTCCAGCCGCCCGACCGCCGGGGCGTACACGTAGTGGACGTCCAGCGGGGACATGTAGATGCCCACCATCCAGCCGGACCGCGGAGGGTGGGGTGAGCGGGTGATTTCGGGTAGGGGGATGGCCCTACCCAGCTTAGCCGACCAGACGGCGCCCTCCTCGATGGGTCGCACGTAGACCACCTTACCATCGGCCGGGGCCAGGATGGCGTAGGGGTCGATCGGCGGCACCCGCGCGGGGTCGCGGAAGAACCACACCCAGCGGAGGTACCCGTAGACGGCCGCCGGGACGGCCAGGGCGAGGACGACCCATAGAACGCCCCTCAAGACCATTCCCTCCACGCCTTCCAAATGGTGTAGGGGAGCCGCGGCAGGTAGTACCCTAGAAAACCGCCCACCGTTCCCAGGACCAGGGGAACGTCCCGGCCGTCCCCGAGGGGTGCCCCGGCCGAGCGCCGGTAGACGGCGTCGAGCGCAAGATACGTTTCCAGCCGGTCCCCTTCCTGCAGCAGGGCGGCCGTATCGTCCGCCGGCGTGCGGGCGACCCACTCGGGGTCGAAGCCCGTGAGCTCCTCCAGTTCCCCTACCAGGGCGTCGAGGCGGCCGTCTCCCGCCGGATGCAGAGCTCCGGCCCGGGCACGTTCGGGCCCGCCGCCTCGCCGCCGGTCTGTGTCGCCGGACCGCAGACGGGCAAGGTGCTGCCGCAATCCGTTGTAACGGGACCGCGCCGCCTCCTCGTCCTCGCCGTCGGCGGGGGTGCGCCCGGGCGGCAGAACAAGGAGCCGGTGCAGGCACTCCAGGACCGCGGCCAACCTCGCCAAATCGGGGGAGGGGTCGAACACCCGTACTTCCAGCGTTCCCAGGCGTCTGGACCAAATGAGGTCCTGGAAGCGGTAGACCGGGTCGGCGCGTAAGGGGCCCAGGGCGTAGGAGTTGACCCACCGGTACGACTGGCCGAACCGCCTTGCGCCGGCGTAGGGTGCGTGGGCCAGGGCCAGGGCGAAGACGCCCATATAGCGGACCAGCCGTCGGTAGGCGGTTGTCCTGTCCACGCCGCTCATGTGCAGGTGCAGTCCGCAGGTGTTGGTCGGTTCGGCGGTCTCCGGGAGGTTGCCGAGCGGGCAGAGCAGACCTCCGCTGACTGCGGCCAGGTCCCGCCGGCGCGCCGCCAAATCCTGCACCAGCCCGGCGATACTGTCGTGCCGTCCGGTGGAAACTTCGACCCCGCTCATGAGCCCGTACTTCAGGTCCTTCCCCCGACTGAAGTTCGAGGCCGAGTGAGTGTAGTACCGGTAGGGGTCGCGCCAGAGGAGGCGGGCCAGATAGTACAGGGACCTGGGCGTCGGGCGGTCCGGCTCGAGGATGAAGACTTCCTCTTCAATGCCGTAAACCGGTGCGGCGGCCACGGTCGCTCAGGCCTCCCCTCGGTCCTCCCGGTCGCTTCCGATGAGGGTAGCGTCGCCCCTGATGAGGACGACGGCCGCGGCGGCCAGCCCGCGGCCCTCGCCGATGAAGCCGAGACCCTCGGCGGTCTTGGGTTTCACGCTGATCCGCGCGGGGTCGGTCTCCAGGACCTGAGCCAGGCGGCTTCTGATGGGACCGAGGTAGGGCCCGAGCCGCGGGCGCTCGGCGATGACGACGGCGTCCACGTTGACCAGGCGGTAGCCGTCGCGGGCGAGCTCGTCCCACACCCGGGCCAAAAGGACGGTACTGTCCGCGCCGCTCCAGGCCGGGTCGGTATCCGGGAAGCGCTCCCCGATATTGCCGCGTCCCGAAGCGCCGAGAAGGGCGTCGATGACGGCGTGGGTGAGAGCGTCGCCGTCCGAGTGGCCGGACAGTCCGAGCTCGAAGGGGATGCGTACCCCGCCCAGGATGAGGGGGCGGCCCCAAGCGAAGCGGTGACTGTCGAAACCGAGTCCGACCCGCAGCGTTCCAGCGCCCCCGGCCATGCTCCCTCCGCCGCCCCCCGTCCGGGCCCTACGGCCCTTTCCGTCGGGCCCGCCAATCGAGGATGGCCCCGGCCAGGACCAAATCGAGAGGGGTGGTAACCTTGATGTTCTCCTCCGACCCCGGAAGGACGAGCACCGGGTGGCGGAGGGCCTCGACGGTCGCGGCGTCGTCCGTCGCTCTGAGGCCGCGCTCGGCCGCCCGCCGGTAAGCCATCTGGATGAGGTCGCGCCAGAAAACCTGGGGTGTTTGGATTTGCCAGAGGTCGCGGCGCTCGAGCGTCTCGGCCACCCTGGACAACTCCTCGCCCCCGGCCGTGGTCACCCGCTTCACCGTGTCACGCGCCGGGACGCCGACCACCACCGCGCCGTACTCCCGCCCCAGCTCGATTGCCTGCTCCAGCAGCTTCGGCGGCAGAAGCGGTCTGGCCCCGTCGTGGATGACCACGATAGCCGCCGAGCCGCCGATATAATCGAGGGCCAACCCGACCGTTTCCTGTCGGCTGGCCCCGCCGTGGATGACGCCCGTCACTTTCCGTAGCTCGAACGGTTCGAGGACCTCGCGGCGGCAGTACTCCTCCTCACCTTCGCCGACCGCGACCACCACTTCGTCCACCAGGGGGCAGTCCTGGAGGACCCCCAGGGTGTGCGCCAGCAGCGGACGGTCGCCGAGAGGCAGGAAGACCTTGTTCTTGCCGCCGCCCATCCGCTCGCCCCGCCCGGCGGCGGGGACGACCGCCACCGTCCGTTCGGAGCCCATCAGAAGGCGCTCGTCCTTTCAAGACCCTTACTGTCGAAGCTCCGCCCGGCTTCGGCGGTCTTGGGCCGGGCGAAAATCATCCGGCCGGCGGCGGTCTGCAGCACGCTGGTGACCATGACGTCGATGGTCTCGCCTATGTGACGCTTACCGCCGTCCACTACAATCATCGTCCCGTCGTCGAGGTAAGCGACGCCCTGCCCGGACTCCTTGCCGTCCTTGATGACGTGAACGATCATCTCCTCGCCGGGTAGGACCACGGGCTTGACGGCGTTGGCGAGTTCGTTGATGTTGAGGACCTTGACCCCCTGGAGGTCGGCCACCTTGTTGAGGTTGTAGTCGTTTGTGACTATGCAGCCGCCGGTGAGCTGCGCCAGCTTGACCAGCTTCGCGTCGACGTCGAGGCCGGCGCCGAGGTCCCGCTCGTAGACCTCCACCGGGAAGGACAGCTGCTTCTGGATGCGGTTCAGCACGTCCAGGCCGCGGCGACCCCGGTTCCGCTTCAGCGTATCGGACGAATCGGCGATGCGGCGGAGTTCCTCCAGCACGAAGGCCGGCACGACCAGGGGACCCTCGATGAACCCCGTCTCGCAGATATCCGCGATGCGTCCGTCGATGATGACGCTCGTGTCAAGTATCTTCGGCCGCCCGGCGGTCGCTTCGGTCCTGGCGAGCTCCGCCCTGTCGTGACCGGACCTGTCGGCCGCCCCGCTCCTGTCGCGGGTGCCGCTCCGGCCGAAGGCGAAAAGAGCGACGAGCTCCTCCCGCTTCTTCACCGCCACCGACAGTCCGAGGTACCCCAGGATGACGGCCGTGACGACCGGCAGGTAGCTGCCGACGTACGGGATGCGGCTCAGATTCGAACCCAGAAGACTAGCGATGATAAGACCGACTATGAGTCCGAAAGCCCCGGCGAGCACGTCCTGCACGGGCGCCCGCTGCAGACGCGCTTCGAACCAGTTCGTGACCGACCAGACGGCGGTGATAATCGCGGGAGCCACGACGTAGGCGACAAGGCCCACCAGGATGCCCATGCCGGCGAAGTAGAGGAGAGTCTGCCACAAGCCGAGCGACGTTCCGAGGAGGCGTTGAACCGGCTGCCTGAGGCCGTAGCCTGCCGCCAGCCCCAGGCCGACACCCGTGACGGCGATAACGACCCGGGCGATTTTCCTCAGCATCGCTCCTCACCTCCCAAAAAGAGGGCGGCGGAGGGCCGTGCGCCCCCGATTCTCCGATAGCCTCTTGCTTCATTATAGCCCAAGCCGCAGACCCCCAAAAAGTGCGACCCTGCGCACTTACAATGGCAAAGGACGGCCGAGCGCTCCCGGCCGCCCCCCAACTTACACCCGAATTCGCCGCTTCGCGTTCCAGGACTGCACCGCGACCGCACCAGTTCAGCCCGCCGGGGAAACCTATTGGAAGAGATTGTCGATGAGCTTTCTGGCTTCCTCTTCGTTCATGTTATCCGCCAGGACGAGCTCGCTGATCAGAATCTGCTTGGCGTTGGACAGCATCTTTCGTTCTCCGGTGGACAGGCCCTTTTCCATATCCCGGAGTTGGAGATTGCGGACGACCTCGGCGACCTCGTAGATGTTGCCGCTCTTTATCTTCTGCATGTTGGCGCGGTACCGGCGGTTCCAGTTCGAGGACATCTTCGTCCGCGAGTCCTTGAGGACCTCGATGACCTTTTTGACCTCATCGCGGTTGATGATGTCGCGCAGGCCTATCTCTTTGACGTTATCGGTAGGTATCATGACCCTCATGTCACCGAAAGGAAGGCGCATGATATAGTATTTCTTGCTCTTGCCGAGGATTTCGCGCTCTTCGATGGCCTCGATGATACCGGCGCCGTGCATGGGGTAAACTACTTTGTCTCCGACGTTGAACACCGTTTTCACCCCCGGTGAGGGCCAGACGCGGTCTTGAGGTAATTCAAGCCTCAGTCTACCATGAACCTGGTACGTCCGTCAAGAAAACCGATATGATACCATAGTCTTCCGAAGACTGTCAAACCTTTTTCACAAAATAGCCACAGCCATCGTGGCCTCACACGATATAAAGCCCCCGACCCCTGCCGGCGGCCCGGGCGCGCCGGCTTGACGCTCGCGCCGGCCGTCGGTTACAATTTGTGAGCGGTCGGTGAGCGCTCATCGGCCGACAGCGGCCCCCGGGCGCCGCCGCCGCGACAGCGGCCTTGGGTGGGCGCCGTCGGGCAACCGGGCCAACGTCATAACGCCATAGCTTAACCGTTTTCGGGTGGGTGCATAGCTCAGTTGGGAGAGCGCCTGCTTCGCATGTAGGAGGTCGGGGGTTCGAATCCCCCTGCATCCACCAGTTTCTTTTCGGCTTTCTTTTCGGCCTTTTCGGCACCACCGATCTCACCGAGCGCCGACCGTCGCCGACTTGCTTGAATCGACAATCGACATCCGGAAGAGGCTAATCGATGGCGGACCAGACCTGTCGGCAATTGCAGGAAAACGTAGGCAAGTGTCTGGGCAGGCACAAGAGCGTCCTCGACGTGATGTCCAAACTGCAGGAAGCCTCCGCCCGCGCCAACCGCGCTCTCGCCAAGGCGGTGACCAGCTGCGGCTGCATCAAGGTGGCCGCCGAGAAACAGACGGTACCACGCGACGCTGGTTACCGCGACCTTGCCCGCCACATGCGGAGCCACGTAGAAGGTGAGCTCTGCGACGGTTGCCGCGAGACCCTCGAGAGCGAGATAGGCCACCTTCTTCTTTATCTCGCCGGAATGTGCGAGGTCCTGGGGATGAGTCTCGGGGACATTCTCGAGCGCGAGCGCGACCGGCTGGCCGCCCTGGGGCCCTTCTATTTCTGCTGACTCTGCTGCCGGGACGACGGGATTAGACGACGGGATTAATTGAGGCTCATGGAAGCGGTCGGCCCAGCAGTGTCTGTTCCTTCACCCGCCGCAGGTTCTCTTTGAGCGTCCTCGCCCTCACCTCTCCGATGCCCTCGACCGCATCGAGTTCGCTCAGCGTGGCGCCCAGGATTCTCTGGAGGTTGCCGAAGCGCGCCACCACCTTTTCCGCCACGGCGGCCGGCAGGCGAGGTATGCCGTGCAGAATGCGGTAGCCGCGGGGGCTCGCCGGCAACCCCAGCGCGGCCTCGCCGCCGGGATAGCCCATCAGCCTGGCGATATCCTCGAGCTCGAGCAGCCCCTCGGACGACCAGGACCTGAGGCGCGACTGGACTTCGGAGGCGTCGCACTCCCGGGAACCGTTCCAGTAGTCGCGGATGACGAGGAGAGCCGTAGTCTCCACGGCCGGGACGACCTCGCTCATCTGGATGCTCACCAGGCGACCCTCGGTGCCCAGCTCGGCGGCGTAGGCCTCTATCTCCTCAGCCACGTGCAGGACGAGTTCAGAACGCTGCAGCACGGTGGCGAAGTCGGCCACGGTAGCCAGGTCTTCGAACTCGAGCGCCGTGAGCGCATTCACAGCCTCGCCCAATTGGCTGCGGTAGCGCTCCAGGACCTCCACGGCCTCGTTGGCTTTATCGAGGATGAAGCTTATATCCCGGAGGCTGTACTTCAGGTCGCCGCGGTAGATTGTGATGACGCTGCGCCGCGACGACACCGCTATCACCAAAGCGCCGGTCTGGCGCGCCACCCGTTCGGCCGTCCGGTGTCGGATGCCCGTCTCCTGAGAGGGAACCGAGGGGTCCGGATTAACCTGGACGTTCGCGTAAAGAATCCGCGACGCGTCGCGGGAAAGGATGATGGCCCCGTCCATCTTCGACAGTTCGTAGAGGGCGGCCGGCGTGAACGGCGCATCCAGTCGGAAACCACCGTCCAGCAGCGCCAGGACGGCCGGGCTGTCGCTCACGATGATGAGAGCCCCGGTGTGGCCGCGCAGGATACTGTCCATGCCTTCGCGGAGCGGTGTGCCCGGGGCCACCGAGCGGAGGGTGCGGATGAGCTCGAGTTTCGGGTGCGCGCGCCGGTGAGCGGCGGCGCCGGAGCGGCCCTCCGGGGAAGGCCGCTCCGGTCCATGGTCGGCCGGCGCCGCCGCCTGCTCTAGCTCGCCGAGCTCGCCGAAGGTTCGTCCTTGCTCGATGGGGAGCGCCCCTTTCCGGACGGACCGCCGCCGGAGCCCGTCCCGCCTTCCGTTCGGCCGCCTTCCGCGCCGGCGGCCCCGCCGCCGCCCCCGCCCGCGGCGGCGCCCGTCGCGGGCGCGGGACGCGAAGCCGGCCCGGCGTCGGTGAAGGTGAAGCCTTTCTCCGGGTCATAGTCGACCAGGACCTTGCGCCCCGCCGTGAAGCGTCCTTTGAGGAACTCCTCCGACAGCGGGTCCTCCACCAACCGGACCACCGCGCGGCGCAAGGGCCGGGCCCCGTAAGTGGGGTCGTTGCCCTCCTCGGCCAGCTTCGCCCTGGCCCGGTCGGTGACCTCCAGCTCCAGGCCCATCTCGCCGACCCGCTTGGCGACGTCGCGGAGCATCAGGTCGACAATCTTGACGAGGTGTTCGACCTCAAGCGGTCGGAAGACGATTATCTCGTCGATGCGGTTCAGGAACTCGGGGCGGAATTCGCGCTTGACCTGCTCCATCAGGCGCTCCTTCATGACCTCGTAATCGATGGCTTTACCGCGCTCGCCGGCGCGGAAACCGAGCGCCCCTTCCTTGGTGACCAGGTGCGCCCCGATGTTCGCGGTCATGACCAGCACCGTGTTGCGGAAGTCGACCGTCCGCCCCTGGGAGTCGGTCAGCCGCCCGTCCTCGAGAATCTGCAGTAGGATGTTGAAAGCCTCCGGATGGGCCTTGTCGATCTCGTCCAGGAGCACGACCGAATAGGGGCGGCGCCGGACCGCCTCGGTCAGCTGGCCGCCCTCTTCGTAGCCGACGTAGCCGGGCGGGGCGCCGACCAGCCGGGAGACGTTGTGCCGCTCCATGTACTCGGACATGTCGATGCGGATGACGGCGTCCCGGTCGCCGAAAAGGGCTTCCGCCAGGGCCAGGGCCAGGTGGGTCTTACCCGTTCCGGTGGGCCCGAGGAAGATGAACGAGCCGATGGGCCGCCTGGGGTCTTTGAGTCCCGCCCGCGCCCGCCGCACGGCCCGGGCCACGGCCTTCACCGCGTCGTCCTGGTCGATGACCTGCTCGTGCAGGACCTCCTCCAGATTGAGGAGGCGCTTGGATTCCTCGACTTCCAGGCGCGTGACCGGGATACCCGTCCAGGACGAGACGACCTGGGCGATATCCTCCTCGGTGACAACGCTCCTGGGCTCGACCTTTTTCTCCTTCCACTCGCGCTTTTCGTTCTCGAGCCGCTCCCGCAGCTCGCGTTCTTTGTCCCGCAGCTTGGCCGCCTTCTCGAATTCCTGGTTGGAGACGGCCGCCTCTTTCTCGCGCGTCACCCGTTCCAGCTCTTCCTCGAGCTTCTTCAAGTCGGGTGGGGCCGTGAACACCCGCAGCCTGACCCGCGAACCGGCCTCGTCGATGAGGTCGATGGCCTTGTCCGGCAGGAACCGGTCGGCCACGAAGCGGTCCGAGAGGCGGGCGGCGGCCTCGATGGCGGCGTCGGTTATCTCCACGCCGTGGTGAGCCTCGTAGCGGTCGCGCAGACCCTTCAGGATGGCGATGGTCTCCTCCACCGAGGGTTCCTCGACCATGATGGGCTGGAAACGCCGCTCGAGGGCCGGGTCCTTCTCGACGTGCTTGCGGTACTCGTCCAGGGTGGTCGCGCCGATGCACTGAAGCTCACCGCGGGCCAGGGCGGGCTTCAGGATGTTGGAGGCGTCGATGGCCCCTTCGGCGGCCCCCGCGCCGACGATGGTGTGCAGCTCGTCAATGAAGAGGATAATCTCCCCCGAGGTCGCCCTGATTTCATTCATGACCTTCTTCAGGCGTTCCTCGAACTCGCCGCGGTACTTCGACCCCGCTACCAGCGAGGGCAGGTCCAGAGTGATGACCCGGCGGCCCTTCAGGACCTCGGGGACCCGATTCTCGACGATGCGCTGGGCCAGCCCCTCGACGATGGCCGTCTTGCCCACCCCGGGCTCGCCGATGAGGGCCGGGTTATTCTTGGTCCGCCGGCTGAGAATCTGGATGACGCGCTCTATCTCCTTCTCCCGGCCGATGACCGGGTCCAGTTTGCCCTCGCGGGCCAGGGCCGTGAGGTCGCGGCCGTACATGTCCAGAGTAGGCGTCTTGGAGGCTCCCGCCCGCCGGCCGGCTGGACCCGTCGGCTGGCCCGCGGCCGGTCCGACCGGTCCGACCCCCGCCGGCATCCCGCCGAAGCTCGCCCAGAAGCCGGGCGCCGCCTGAAAGCCCCCGAGGAGCTGGACGACGAGGCTGCGGGCGCGCTCCAGGTCGACCCCCATCCCCTCGAGCGCCTTGGCCGCCACGCCCTCACCCTCGCGCAATAGGGCCAAAAGCAGGTGCTCCGTGCCCACGTAGTTGTGGCCGAGGCTCTGGGCCTCCCGCGGCGCCAGCTCCATAATCACCTTCTTCGCCCGAGGGGTAAGGACGACACCCTCGACCGGCCCCTGCGCCCGTCCGGTGCCTCCCGCCCCGATGAGACGCTCGACCTCGGCCGTCGCCCGCTCGAGGTCGACGCCGAGCGCCTGCAGCACTTTCACCGCTACGCCCTCGCCCTCCCGGAGCAGGCCGAGGAGAAGATGTTCCGTCCCCACGACCGTCTCCTGGCGCTTACGCGCCTCCTCCTGCGCCAGGACAATGACTCTTTGGGCTCTCTCCGTATAGCGTCCGAGCATCGCTTCCTCCTCCTTCTCCTCCGGCTTGGATCTCAGCGCCTTCCGCCGTCGCGACCCGTTTTACCCGCGGCGAGCTTCGCGCGGACCAGTTCGGCCCGCTTAACGTCCCTTTCACTCGGGTCGAGCTCGCGCCCGGCCATTCTCTGGAGGTAGCCGGGTCGGATGGCCACCAGCAGCTCGTTCAGAACGCGGGGTTCGATGCCTTTGATAAGCCCGAGGCTCACGCCGAGCCGGACGTCGCTGAGAAGCTGCATCGCCTCCTGCGAGGACAGGACGTGTCCGTAGAGCAATATTCCGTAGGCCCGGCCCACCTTATCCTCAATCTGCTCCCGCATCTCGGCCAGCATCGCCCCGCGGACCTGCTTCTCCTGCTCGATGACCTGACGGACCACATTGCCGAGGTTGGCGACCGTCTCGGCCTCCGCCTGACCCAGGGTCACCTGGTTGGATACTTGGAAGATATTACCGACCGCCTCGGTGCCCTCCCCGTAGAGCCCGCGGACGATGAAGCCGAGCTTGACGACCGTGGAGAAGACCCGTCCGGCCTGGTTGTTGATGACCAACCCGGGCAGGTGCGCCATCACCGACGCTCGCAACCCCGTCCCCACGTTCGTGGGGCAGGCCGTGAGATACCCGTACTTCTCGCTGAAGGCGTACTCCAGCTGGCTCTCCAGCAGGTCGTCGACCTTGTTCGCCAGAGCCAGAGCCTGCTCGAGCTGAAGCCCGGGGAACAGACACTGGATACGGAGGTGGTCCTCCTCGTTTATCATCACACTGACCGACTCGCCGGCCCCGATGACCACGGCCCCCCGCCCTGCCTGGGCGAAGTTCGGGCTGATGAGGTGCTTTTCGACGAGAACGTAGCGGTCGAGGTCGGACATCTCGTCGAGTCGGTAGACCTCGGCGTCGCCGAGTCCCAGCCTGGCGGCCGCCGGCGACTTGAAAGCCGCGGCGACCATCCGGATGACTTTCTCCGCCTGGTCCTCGGTCATAAGATGAGGGAAAGGCATCCCCTCGATGTTGCGGGCCAGCCGGACCCGGCTGGAGATGACGGTGTCCGGTTCCGGGCCTCCCGCCTCCATCCACGGACTGAGGGCCTTCCCGGTGACGTCCGCGAGCGGGCTCATCCCTGTCCCCCCAGCTCTTTCTCCAGTTTACGGATATCGTCGCGCAGCTTGGCCGCCCTTTCGAAGTCCTCCGCGGCGACCGCCCGCGCCAGAGCCTCGCGCAGGTTGGCGAGTTCCCGGCGCAACCGGAGGGTGCCGCCGGTCCGGGCGGGGACCTTACCGACGTGTTGAGTGGCCCCGTGGATACGCCTCAACACCGGCTCCAGCCGGTCCCCGAAACGCTCGTAGCACCTCGAGCAGCCGAACCGCCCCGCCTGGGCGAACTCGTGGTAAGTGAGTCCGCACATGTCGCACTTTGGCTCGACCGCCGCCTGGGCGAAAGGTTGGGCCTGCAGATGCTGCCCGAGAAGACCGGCCAGAAAACTCTGGATGGGGAACTGGGGCTCCGCGAAGAAATCGAAATCCCCCTTCTCCCGGGCGCACTGTTCGCACAGGTCCATCTCCGTCTTCCGGCCGTTGATGATTTTCGTGATGTGGACGGTGGCCGGCCTCTTGCGGCACTCCTGACACAGCACAGCTATCGCCCCCTTCGGCTCCGTTAAGACGCCCCGAACGACAGCTAAGACAAAAGGGCCTCCAGCATCGCCCGCATGACCCGTCCCCGCACCCGCGCGTCCGTCTCGTCTCCCGGGCCGCCGTAACTCACGTTCAGAGCGGCCTCCATAAGACGAGCCTCCCGGTCGGACACCACTCCCTGGGTCAACAGAAGGCGGACGAGGTGTCTGGCCTGAACCGGCGTGAGGCCCCGGGCGGCCTGGCGGTACATCGTGCGCAGCACGTCCGCGGACCCCTCGAAGGTCACGGGGATGATCAGAATGCATCCCCCTCCGCCTCTCCGGCTCCGCACGACGAAGCCGCGCTCCGGGGTGAAGCGGGTCTCCAGGACGTAGTTTATCTGAGAAGGAGCGCAACGAAACCTCGCCGCCAGTTCCCGGCGGCTCACCTCAAGGGCCTTCTGGGCGTCTCGGACGAGACCCAGCAGGTACTCTTCGATGGCGTCGGCTAGGGTCATCGTCGTATCCCGGACCTCCCTTTGACCTTGACTGACCTTGACCATTATAAGCCCCCTTGCCTGTCCAGGCAAGACCTGCCGCAGTCGGGATCAGTCCGGGTCAGGGCGCCGTGGTCGTCCAGGCGGAAGCCGTGTCAATCGAGCCGGCGCTCGATGGTCGCTCCCCCGAGGACCAGGGCGTTCCGGTAGAAGACCACCGCCTGCCCGGGAGTGATGGCCCGTTGGGGAGTCGAGAACTCGACGCGGACGCGCCCCGAAGCCGCCGCGAGGGGGTAGACCCGGGCGGGCGCGGCCGGGCTGCGGTAGCGCACCTTGGCCTCGACCGAAAGCGGCCCGTCCGGCCAATCAAAGGGGATGAAATTGGCCCCGGCGGCCTCCAGACCACGACCGGCGAGTTCATCCGCCGATCCGACGACGACCGTGTTGGTGGCGGGGTCCAGCTCGCGGACGTACCAGGGGCCCGCCCGACTGAGGCGGAGCCCGCGTCGCTGGCCTACCGTGAAAAGGGCCAACCCTTCGTGCCGTCCCACTACCTCACCGGCCGCGGTGACCACCGGTCCGGGCTGAAAGGCCCGTTCCCCCAGACGCCGCCGGAGGAAAGCGCGGTAATCGCGGCCGGGGACGAAGCAAATCTCCTGACTCTCCGGCACCTCGGCCGTCGGTAGGCCCAGACGCCGGGCCAGCGCCCGGACTGTGGTCTTGGAGAGATTGCCGAGCGGCAGTAGAAGGTCCGCGAGTTGCGCCTGGGTCAACTGGTAGAGGACATAAGACTGGTCCTTCTCGGGGTCCGCGCCACGCCAGAGAAGGTAACGCCGGGCCGGCCGGGCCGGCGGACGGCTCCCGCCTCCGGCCGCCTCCGGCGCCGCGCCGGTCACCCGGGCGTAATGGCCTGTGGCGATATAGCGGCACTCTAAAGCCGCGGCGCGTCGGCGGAGCGCTCCGAACTTGACGGCGCGGTTACAATCGATACAGGGGTTCGGGGTCCGGCCCGAGGCGTAGGACCTGACGAAGGGCTCGACCACCTCCCGCTCGAACTCGGCCTGGAGGTCAAGCACATAGTGCGGGAAGCCCAGGCGGGCGGCCACCCGGGCGGCCCTCTCGGCCAGCTCGGTCGTGCAGCAGACCGGGGCCGGCCCCGCCGCTTCCGGGTCGGCTCCGGCCGGGCCGGCCGGTTCGCCGGACCAATCGCCCAGGCGCATGGTCGCCCCGATGACCTCGAACCCGGCCTCGACGAGGAGAGCCGCGGCCACCGAGCTGTCGACCCCGCCGCTCATGGCGACCAGGACTCTGTCGCCCATCGTTGAGGTCCCCCCGGAGTCGGGACTCAAGGCTCGAAAAGCCACGTGCTGAGGTACCTTTCTCCCGTGTCGGGGGCGATGACCACGATGAGCCGGCCCTCCGAGTCGGGCCGTCGGGCCACCTCTACCGCCGCGGCGACCGCCGCTCCCGATGAGATACCGACGAGCAGCCCTTCCTCCCGGGCCAGACGGCGGGTCATGCCGCCGGCCTCGTCGGCGGTGACCCGGATGACTTCGTCCACGAGGTCCCGCCGCAGGACATCGGGGACGAACCCGGCCCCGATGCCCTGGATACGGTGCGGGGCCGGCTTGCCTCCGGACAGGACCGGCGACTCCGCGGGTTCGACCGCCACAGCCCGAAGGCCCGGCTTCCGGGGCTTGAGAGCCTCGGCCAGGCCGGTTATCGTACCACCGGTCCCGACGCCGGCCACCACTATGTCAACCTGGCCGTCGGTGTCCGCCCAAATCTCCTCGGCGGTGGTCTCCCGGTGCGCCGCCGGATTGGCGGGGTTCCGAAACTGTTGGGGCATGAACGCCCCGGGTGTACGGGCGACGATGGCCTCGGCCTCGCGGACCGCCCCGGCCATTCCCTCGGCCCCCGGAGTGAGGACTACCTCCGCGCCGAAGGCCGCCAGGAGCTTACGTCGCTCGACCGACATCGTCTCCGGCATGGTCAGGACGAGACGCCAGCCGCGGACCGCCGCGACGAAAGCCAAGGCGACCCCGGTGTTCCCGCTGGTCGGCTCGACGATGAGCGACCCCGGACCCAGCCGCCCTTCCCTCTCGGCGGCGCGGAGCATGGCAACGGCCACGCGGTCCTTCACACTGCCGCCCGGGTTAAAGGACTCGAGCTTGACCGCCACCCGCCCGGCGCACCCTTGGGTAACACGGTTCAACCGGACCAGCGGCGTCGCGCCGACCAGTTCGGTCACGTCGGCCTTTATTCTCATCGAGACTCCTCCCGGGGCGCGGTCCTTGCCGGCCGCGCCCATCCGCGGCGGAGGGTCTTGCCCGCGGGTTTTAACTCAACCTATAATGACCCCATAGTCCGGAATCAAGGGTAACGTAAAAACCAAACTTCTTTTCGGCGATGAGCGGGAAGAGTAGCCCGTCGTCCGCGGTCAGAGAGGGTCGCCCGGCGCTGCAAGCGACCTCCGCGGGCCCGGAGCGAAGTGCGCCCGCGAGCCTGCGCCGCTGAAACGGGCGCCCGCCCGAACGAAGCGACGGGCGGGGCGGTCCCCGCGTAGGCGGCCCGGCGGCCCCCGTTACCGGGCTACGGCATGGATGTGCCTGAGAGTGGGTCCTCCGGCGGCCGGCGTCCGGGCAGGCGGTAGGCGCCCGGTCGACGGGAGGACCAAGCAGGGTGGAACCACGGACCCCCGTCTCTGCGAAGAGACGGGGGTTTTTTGTCGGGGAGAGCCGGATTAAGGGGCAAGCCCGGAAATCGAAAGGAACGTCCCAAGAAAAAGGAGGCGGGTTCGCGATGGCGCGGTGGCGCCCGGGCGAAGGAATACGGACGGTTTTCGAACGCGATCCGGCGGCCAAGAGCTGGTTGGAGGTCATCCTCTGTTACCCGGGGGTGCACGCTCTCCTTCTGCACCGTCTGGCCCACCGGCTCTACCGGTGGCGGCTCTGGGTGCCGGCCCGGCTGGTCTCACACCTGGCCCGGTTTCTGACGGGCATCGAGATTCACCCTGGAGCGCAAATCGGCCGCCGCGTCTTCATCGACCACGGCATGGGCGTGGTCATCGGCGAAACGGCGGTTGTGGGCGACGACGTGCTCATCTACCAGGGCGTCACGCTGGGCGGGACCGGAAAGGAGAAGGGAAAGCGGCACCCGACTATCGAACCGGAGTGCGTCCTCGGAGTGGGGGCGAAAATCCTGGGTAACATCACTGTAGGCCGCGGTTCGCGCATCGGCGCCGGAGCGGTGGTCATCCGCGACGTGCCGCCCGGTTGCACGGTCGTGGGCGTGCCGGGAAGGATTGCCGTCCAGAACGGGGAACGGGTCGGGGTGCTGGAGCACGGTCGCCTGCCGGACCCGCTGGCCGAGACCATCCGGGCAGAGCTGGCCCGGTACGAGACGCGGCTGGCGGCGCTGGAGAGGGCGGTCGCTGACGGCGGCGGGCACGGCGGAACGGACGGCGGCGCCCCCGGCGGCGCGGACGGCGGCGGGCACGGCGGAGCGGGGCGGGACGGACTTTCCGAGCGGAGCTTGCGGGGAGGTGACCGGTAATGACTTTGAGGGTGTTCGACACCCTCACCGGGCGGAAGGAAGAGTTCGTTCCGACGCCCGGGCGACCGGTCCGGATATACGTCTGCGGGGTGACGCCGTATTCCGAGACGCACATCGGTCACGCCCGGCCGAGCGTCTTCTGGGACGTCGTCCGCCGGTACCTCGTCTACCGCGGCTATGGGGTCTTTCTGGTTCAGAACTTCACCGACATCGATGACAAGGTCATCGAGCGGGCCAGGGCTGTCGGGAAGGACCCGCTTTCCGTCTCCCGGGCCTTCAGCGAAGAGTACCTGGAGCTGATGGACCTTCTCCGTGTGAAAAGGGCCGACGTCCACCCCCGCGTTTCGGACCATATCCCCGATATCATCGAGGTCATCCGCGGACTCGTGGACAAGGGCTACGCCTACGAGAGCGAAGGAAACGTCTGGTTCGAAGTGGCCCGCTTCTCGGAGTACGGCAAGCTCTCACACCGCACTCTCGACGAGATGAAAGCCGGGGCGCGGGTGGAGGTCGACGCCACCAAGCGCAACTGGGCCGACTTCGCCTTATGGAAACGGGCCAAGCCGGGCGAGCCCGCCTGGCCGAGCCCGTGGGGCCCGGGTAGGCCGGGCTGGCACATCGAGTGCTCGACCATGGCCCTCAAGTACCTCGGGAGCGAGTTCGATTTCCACGGCGGGGGGACCGACCTCATCTTCCCCCACCACGAGAACGAAATCGCCCAGGCGGAAGCGTACACCGGCCGTCCCTTCTGCCGCTACTGGTTACATAACGCTATGCTGAACCTTCGCGGCGAGAAAATGTCCAAGTCGCTCGGGAATGTGGTCACGCTGCGCGAGGTCCTGCAACGCGCTCCGGGCGGCGCCGTCCGAACTCTGCTTTTGGGAGCGCACTACCGGAAGGCCCTGGATTTCGATTTCGAGCTGCTCGAAGAGAACCGTCGCGCCTGGCGGCGTCTCAACGAGGCGGCCGACCGTCTGCGGCGGACAGTGGCGGAACGGGAGGCGGCGCAAGACGCGGCGGCGGAGCACCGGGCGTCGGCCCGCGGACCGGCGGCCGCGGGCGCGCCGGCGGAGGGCGGGGCCGACCGGCTGGCTCTTGCGGCCGCCGAGGCCCGGCGGCGCTTCGAGGCCGCGATGGACGACGACTTCAATACGGCCGGGGCGCTGGCCGCTCTCTTTGACCTGGCCCGGCTGGCCAACGCCGCGCTGGACCAGGCTGAGGCGGACGTCCCAGCCGGAGGTGGGACCCGGGCGGCGGGGGCGGCGGGGGCGGCCGAGGCCCTTCGGGTGATGGACGACCTCGGCGGGGAGGTCCTGGGTGTGGTGGAGCCGCCCGGGCGGGGCGGACCGGGGGCGCCCGGGACCACCGGAGCCGCCGGGACCGCCGAAGAGGTCGGGCCTCTCGTGGCACTTGTCGTGGAAGTTCGGGACCGGCTGCGGGCCCAGCGGGACTTCGGCCTGGCCGACTTCATCCGCGACCGGTTGACGGAACTCGGCTACGAGGTCAAGGACACTCCGAAAGGAACCTCGGTGGTCCGAAAGGGACCTCGGTGAAGAAGAAGAAAGCGACCTGAAGCGGGGAAGGGGCCGGGCGATGACTTCGCCTGTCGTCGAGGTAAGGCCGCGGGCTAGACTCATTTCCTTCACGCCGGAGCCGGAGCTCGCCGTAGCCCGCGCGGCACGCCTGTGCTACTCACCCTCCGGCTACGCGGAGGTCGCCGGAGCGATGACGGTCGCCCAGGCTCGAGCCCTCATCGCCCTGCTGCGCGAGCAGGGTCATCTCTCCCCCTTCGAGCACGCCTCGTTCCAGTTCTACATCGAGGGCTCGCGGGCGATGTTGGCCCAGCTGACGCGCCACCGCATCGCCTCCTATTCGGTGCAGTCGATGCGTTATGTCACCCCTGAGCGGCCGGAATACATCGTCCCGCCCCGCGTACGGCGGGAACCGGACCTTGCCGGCCGCTACCGGGCCGCGATGACGGAAGCTTTCGCCGCCTACCGCGACCTGCTCGAGCGGGGGGTCAAGGCGGAGGACGCCCGATTTGTCCTGGGCCAGGGTGTGGCCACGCGCCTGGTGTGTTCCTTTAACGCCCGCAGCTTACATAATTTCTTCCGTCTGCGCTGCTGCCGGCGCGCCCAGTGGGAAATACGCCAAATCGCCTGGCAGATGCTGCGGGCGGTGCGCGACGTCGCTCCGGCTCTATTTGAGAAGGCCGGTCCGGCCTGTGAGACTGAAGGTCGCTGCTACGAGGGGCGGCACTCCTGCGGTCGCTATCGCTTCCTGGGCCGGACCGCCCGGGCGAAGACGCCGGTCCGCGGACGCCCGGATAACGGCCGCGGAGAAACGGGGACAACGGCCGCGGAAACACAGGGATAACGGCGCGGAAACGCCCGGATAACGACCCCGGGCTCGGGTAAATTGCTAGCTGCGGCTCTGGGCGGTGGCCGAACTTGGAGCGTCTCGAGCACATCGAAGGCCGGCATCCGGTAGCCGAAGCCCTGCGCTCCGGCCGGCGCATCCACCGCATCTACCTGGCCGAGGGCGCCCAGGGCTCGGCGGCCGACATCCTGGAGCTGGCCAAGGCCGCCGGGGTGCCCGTATCCTTCGTGCCGCGAGCCGAAGTCCAGGCCATGACCCAGGGCCGCACCAGCCAGGGTGTGGTCGCCCTGGCGGAGCCGCGGGTCTACCAGGACGTTGACGCCATGCTGGCCGCGGCGGCCCGGTCCGGCCGGCCGCCTCTCCTGGTGGCCCTCGACGGGGTGGAAGACCCAGGGAACCTGGGTTCCATTATCCGTACGGCCGCCGCGGCCGGGGCCCACGGGGTCATCATCCCCAAGGACCGCGCGGCCGGGTTGACCCCCGCGGCGGTGAAGGCGGCCGCGGGCGCCGCCGACCGTATTGCCGTGGCCCGCGAGGTGAACCTGGTCCGGACCATAGAGAAATTGAAGGAGAAAGGGATTTGGGCGGTCGGAGCCGAGGCCGGGGCGCCGCAGGATTACACCCGGGTCGATTACACGGCGGGGACGGTCTTCGTCATCGGGGGCGAGCACCGGGGCTTGCGCCGCCTGGTTCGGGAGAAGTGCGATTTCCTGGTATCCATCCCGATGGCCGGGCCGCTGAACTCCCTGAACGCCTCGGTTGCCGCGGGCATCCTCATCTACGAAGCGGTCCGCCAGCGGCGGCTTGGCCCGGCCCCGGCCGTCCCGGCCGCCCCGACGGGTCCGACCGCCTCGGCGGGCTCGCGGGGCTCGGGCTCGTCGTCTGTCTCTTCTGGGCCGGCATCCTTGTCTACCTCTTCTGGCTTCAGGCCGGCGGGCGGGTCTACCCGAACGTGACCTTCGCCGGAATCCCGCTGGGCGGGGCCGACCCCGCGGCCGTGTCCGCGGCCGTCGGCCGCTGGGCGGCGGCCGCCGGCGCCGCGCCCGACGGGTCTTTGCCCGGGAGAACGATCGAGCTCTTCGACCCGACCGAGCGGCGCGGCTTCAGCTTCGATGCGGGCTCGCTCGGCGTCCGTCTCGACCTTGAGCGGAGCGCCGAGCTGGTGCGGACGGCCGGTCGCGAGCGAGGCTCGACGGTCTTCGGGGTGCTCCGGGGCCTCATCGGCTGTTCGACGCTGGGACGCGATATCGCGCCGGCGGTGGCCGTTGACCGGGCCAAACTCACCTTGGCCCTGGGCGCGGTCAGACCTCCGCTCGACGTCCTTCCGACCAACGCCTCTCTCGACCCGCGGACCGGCCGGGTCCGTGAGGGCGCCCCCGGGCGTCTCGTCGATTCCGCCGGCACGGCGTCGGCCGTGAGTCTGGCCGTGAGCGCCGCCGCTGGGGCCGGCGGCTGGCGGGTGCCCATCGTCTTCAAGTCCATCCCGCCCCGCGGCGACCCCGCCCGCCTGGCTCAGCTCGACCGCAGCCTCCTCGGCAGCTTTACGACTACGTTCGACGTGTCGGAAGAGGGAAGATCGTGGAACATCGCCCTCGCCTGCGCCCGCCTTGATGGGACCATTATCGAGCCAGGCGGCGTGATATCGTTCAACGCGCTCGTCGGAGCGCGGGTCCCCGAAGCGGGTTTCCGCGAGGCCCCTGAACTCGTCGACAACGAACTGGTCCCGGGTTTCGGCGGCGGCGTCTGTCAGGTCGCCACCACCCTTTTCAACGCCGCCCTCCTGGCCGACCTGGAAATCGTCGAGCGCTATCATCACTCCCGGCCGGTCACTTACGTCGGTCTGGGTCGGGATGCGACGGTGTCTTACCCGAACCTCGACCTGGTTGTCAGGAATCCGCGGGCCTTTCCCGTAATCCTCACCGCCGAGGCCCTCG